>Ga0157357_1000235_pt1 | contig 22945 bp, 20 predicted proteins | sample AttcapACBM1_FD_111485 | JGI IMG/M metagenome (GOLD analysis project Ga0157357, IMG submission 111485) | Fungus gardens microbial communities from leaf cutter ant in Botucatu, State of Sao Paulo, Brazil - Atta capiguara ACBM1 | ecosystem: Host-associated > Fungi > Mycelium > Unclassified ... | reverse complement strand
CGCCCCGCTACTGCTGCGTCTCATGAGCCATCGCGTCCGAGTGAGTGCCAGGGATGCTTCAGCAGTTGGACGTCCCAGGCCCAATGTGCCGTACTTAACGTTCCTTCTAGTACTTGGACTATCCTGCTCCTCTTCCGAATCTGAGCTGTCGACAAACTTGTCACTCTGCCGAGGATTTATAGGAAATACCGCAGGAAGGCTCTTCCGGGGCGCTTTTGCCTCACCAGAGTCCAAGCGCGATCCAACTTTGGATGCTATAGCACTCTGCCATGGTCTATCCCGACCAAGCAAAGCGGTACGATTCTTTTTGACAGGTGTGCCCGGGATCTTCTTCATGATTTCAGGCGGACCATTCGCTGCGGACGCGAGTGTATTCATAATGAAAGCGTCAACATCAACCTCACTTCCCAGACTTTCATGGTTGGCTCGAAGTCCATTGTCGTCCGCACCCCTGACGAATACATTTGCACCAGGCCAACAAAAGCCAGAGTCAGGTAGGACCTCTGGTGTTACGACACCTTCATCATTATCGGAGAAAACAGGGCTGACGCTGGTCGACGACCGGGGAACAAGGTCACCTCTCTTGGGCGGCTTGCTATTTCGGAGAGTCAAGCCCGTATCATCATCACTGATGACACCACCCGAGTCACGAGGTTTGTATTTTGACTGCAGGATAGTTTTTGTAGGAGAGGGAGTATCTGCAGTGACATTCAGGACAAAGGTTGGAAGATTGCCATCGAAATCCATGTCATCGTCAACATCAGTACTAATAAGATCGGTATTATCTGGGCAAGATGCTGGAAATGGTAAACGTGCTTCAATATTCTCCCATGCTCTAAGATCTTCTGGGCTGTGTCGATTGGCTGTACCACCCGTCGATGTATTAACTGCCTGATCTGGGCAAGCTGGTGTGATTAGGATATTTGTACAAATGGATGCAGGAACAGGATTTTGGGCAATAGGTGGGCCAAAGAAGAGGGTCGCCGAGCTTACGCTCTCGAGGCGGCTGAGAGGCGGCCGGGGTGGGAGAGGAGGTTCAGGTAGGCTAGGAGGTGGCGACATGTGGGTGGCAACTGCATTGATTCTACGACGTAGTACTGGAGAATTGGGCTCAGAAGCCGAAGAGTTTGAGGATGAGCGGCTATGAAAGGATGGGAAGGAAACCGAACTTGGCTTGGGTCGCGTAACATTGATACCAGAAGATAAGGTCTGGCCACATTAATGAGCACGTACAACATTTGAAAGATTACTATATGTACTTACGCGTCCAGGGGATCGGACAGATTGTATGAGCTCAGAAGATACAGGTCTGGAACGAGCTCGCCGTTTGGTGACATGACCTCCTGGTGAAATGACTGCGGCTTCATTCGCTTTGCCCTTGTTAGCAGGAGCCCGACCAGCGGATTTACCCAGGCTTTGGACCTTGAGCTTCATCCTAGCATTGCTGAAAAAAAGCGTATTGGCCTCGTCCTCGTCAATTTCGCATCCAGAGTCACTGGCACTATTGAAATCATCACCTGAAGCATTGCAGTCACTGATACGGAGGCGTGTCAAAGTAGCTGTATGACGTTTGAGATGAATCTCGGTTTCCACCTTTGTTTCGGGTGTGCAATCGCTTGTCTTTGGTGTTGGCAGAGGAGCAAGTCGATCAAATTGGAAGGACGGATTCCCTCCATCATCTGAGGTAAAGGGTGCAAGCTTGAGGGGGGTAAGATTGTGACGACGCAGGGGAGTACTATGAATAGTCGATTTGCGTTTGGTTCCCAATCCGGTTCGGATATCAGGATCCAAATCGGCAAGAGGTGAAGCAGTATTCGATGAAAGCTTCGCCTGCAGGCTCTTTGGACCCGGAGTCAAACGGTGACTGGGTCTGACTGGGGTTAGGAGGAGGGGTTTTGTTGTAGATATAGAAGCCAAAGGGGAAGGACCTGATGAAAGGAAAATGGAGCCTTCCGTATCATCAATAGGGATAGGCTGGGGCTTGGAGACGGGTGGATTTGGGGGAGTTGATGAAGAAAGTGACTGGATACAATCACCCGAGTCCCGCAAAGAACCCACCGCGGAAGGAAATAACGGCTGCCGGCGGAGTGGTGAAGGGGTAGTGAACGGTGGGGAGTCAAATGGGCTAGACTCGGAGAAGCGAGGTGAGGTACAATGGCGAGGATAGAATTGTGATATCGCGGAGTCACAAGGAGGGCTTCGCTGCTGAATACAGTGTTTTGTGGGAGTAGACACGAGTATCATTTTAAGGAGTCCGAGGTAAGTGGCGAGAGAAGGGGCTAATAGCGTAACCCAGGGGTTATGTGGGAGCGTGGGCGTCTAATGCTGGCGTAGTTGCCGCAGGATTAGCACTAATATCGTGTAGAGCAAGGACGTGAATAATAGTGGTAACGGGGAAAAATCTAGGATCCATGACTCGGTAGTCGCGTTTTTCTATCTCACGGCAATGTCCCATTCAACGAAATCATGTGATCGCGTCGTAATGATTCCTGCCATGACTAATCATTACTAATCTTACATAGCCGTGGAAAGACAAACGCCACTTATAACAATTGTGGCCATCGTGGAGCACATCTGGTGCAGACATTCATTGTGGCGGCACTTTTCTGGGATACTTTTCCACAACAAGGCCTCAGAACATAATCATGGACATCTCGTCAGTAGACACACCTAGACCAGCTGATTGCTAATGCCACTCGTTATGTTAGTTCCATTCTTCAGGGAGGCTACCAACACCCTCTTTCCCGTTCATGGCAAGGCAGACGTGCATTGACCAAGTCAATGCTAATGTACCCCATCTTCATTGCGGATGATTCTAACGCAAGTGTCGAGATACCATCCCTGCCCAATCAACGCCGCTGGGGTGTTGACAGACTCGAAGGCTTCCTTGGACCGCTGGTCGAAAAGGGACTCAAAAGTGTCATCCTTTTTGGTGTGCCATTTAACTGTCAAAAGGTACATTTGTCATCGCCCACCAGTCCCTCATGGCTAACCCCAAATCCTGATGCAGGACGGTCGGGGGACCCCAGCCGACGACCCAACAGGTCCTGTCATACTTGCCATCCAAAAGATCAAACAACTCTTTCCCTCAATTTATATCGCCTGCGATGTCTGTTTGTGTGAATACACCGATCATGGTCATTGCGGTCTCTTGCATGACGACGGAACTATCAACACTACGCTTTCAGTCGAACGCATCGCGGAGGTTGCCGTCAGCTATGCCAAGGCTGGTGCTCACTGTGTCGCACCTAGCGATATGATGGATGGACGTATCAAGGCCATCAAACGTGGGCTTATCGACGCTGGGTTCGGTAACAAATGTACCTTGATGAGCTACTCCGCAAAGTTTGCTAGTGCGCTGTATGGTCCATTCCGGTACGCTAATGGTAATGCTCTTCTGATACAATCCACGACTGAAACTTGTGTTGTTGATATCAGAGATGCCGCTGGTAGCGCACCTTCCTTTGGTGATAGGAAATGCTACCAACTTCCTCCTACAGCCAAAGGTCTTGCTCGTCGAGCCATCGTATGTCACTTATCCGTCTTCTCAGGACTTTTCTAAGAAACACTGTGTGTCTAGCAACGGGATATCGCAGAAGGTGCCGACATCATCATGGTCAAGCCGGCACTGCCCTACCTTGATATCATGAATGATGCGGCTCAACTTGCTCCTGATCATCCACTTGCCTGCTATCAAGTCAGTGGTGAGTTTGCAATGGTGCATGCTGGCGCAAGAGCTGGTGTATATGACCTGCGTACGATGGCCTTCGAAACCGTGGAAAGTATGGTTCGCGCCGGTAAGTGCCCATGATACTCCAGTGCCATCACTAGTACCACCTCTTTAGGCGCCAGTCTCATTCTTACTTACTTCACTCCCGAATTCCTTGATTGGCTTGAATTGTAGATTGTTATTCCTGCTATGTCTATGTTACACTAGTTGTCGGCTTCCGGAAAAATCAAGGTTTGTTTGTTGTATTGTATCTTGTCTTTGAATTTATCCCCTGGAACACATCTTCATCGACATTCAGGGCAGGTTTATCGCCACTGGCACAACTCCACTTTCGTGCCTTCATATGATCCTTGGCGGCATGTCATCCACTGTCCACTCTCACTGTGCATATCGTAAACTAGATATCCACGAGGATCATCGATTGGGTTTGTACAAATGAGAAACCCGTTGGACTCAAATATGAGCTCAATAGTGAAGTAGTTGTAAACCAGGATGGCTTCATCGTGGCCTTCATCGAGTCGATACCTTCTCAGAGACATTCTGGTCCGAGGAAACTGTTATACCTGAAGGGTGCTTCATGTTGCCAGCGTTTTGCGATCTACACCTACATGCACCGCAGTATCTGCATCAGGGTAGTGGACTTGATTTACCTTAGACATGTATGCCCTGAAATCAGAGGAGCAGCTCGATACTGATCATGTCTTGGCTAAAAATATTTATCGGAAATTGGCGAAAAGGCTGTTGACGAAATGGGACAGGGGTTGTGTTACTCTTTGGGATGATTAATGATACCAAGTACACTTCACCTCTAAATCTAGATAACGTTGTCTGATGCATCGTGTTTAGTATGATCTTGGCGGATGAAATGCAAAAGGTTGGAATACGTGCTTTCATAAGAAAACTGTCAATGGACAAATCATCGCGTCTAACATATAATGAAACCTCTGCAGAAGCATCTCTGCAATCAGCGAAAACCTTTGTCGTTCGATGTCGGGCACTTGTAGAGAACCTTCAGCCTCACGAAAGATTGATTGAGCCAGTTCTCACGCCAAGATTTGTACCAACATGTTCGGACGACCTGCTACAAGGTTTAGGTAGATTATCGGAGAAAGAAGATCTGGCGGAGGCACACGATGAAGTGGAGTGGGTAAGGAGAGATCGCGGTATGGAAGATATTGATGTCTTTGCCAAGGTAAGATTCCCACTATACCTTACTAATTTCCAGCTGATCCATTGGAATTTCATAGAGACAGTCTCTTGACGTCGCGCACGATTCAAGCCCATTGCACGTTTCTTTCACCACTCGATCTCTCTCGTATTCACAAATACGATACTGCCATTGCTCATTGTCCTTTGTCAAATGTCTATTTCTCCACTGAACCATTTCGTTTGAGGGAAGCTCTCGACCAAGGTTGGCCTCGGGACAGATGTTGCGGGTGGATACAGTGCGGACATCATGAACACGATGCGTCAGGCCGTTGCTGTTTCGAGGATACGACAGGGAAGGGAGACAACGCGGAAAATCGACCAAGACCAGCCTTTGAAGAATCTGGCTATCGATTGAAAAGAGTCTTTGTACCTCTCAACGAAAGGGGGCGCAATTGCATTGGGGTTAAACAGTGGATCATTCAAGGTTGGTGCGCCATTTGATGCCCAAATGAGTGAGTCCTCTCTCTTTGGCGAACATTTGCGCTTCATAATAAGTCACAACAAGAAACCTTAGCACTGGAGAGGGAGTTGGTGCCCTCGACTTTTTTTTAGATGTAGTCACCGTCACTGAAGTGGTGGTGGAGAAATGGTGGTGTGCTGGAGATGACAGGAATAGGGGCTCCCAGGTATTCCAGAGAAATTGAATTTTTGTAGGCGTGGGAATGCAAAGTGACATTAGAACATCTTTTCTACTCTTTACGCGTGACGCTCATGGCTCTTTCACGACGATTTGTTTTTACTGTCCTCTCCGCCGTTATTGCTTTTGGCACCACTTACTCCATTCTCTACGGGACATATCTCGATACATCCAACCCTCTCGTCAGCAATCTTCCACACCCACTCAGCCACTCACACTATTTTGCGAACAAATCTAATCCCCTCAATGTCTATTTCATCAAGAAAGCGTGGGGTTGGACATCAGGTCTTTTCCTGCTCTTGTGGATTACAAGCCCTTCTCAAAAGCGTACTGTGCGAAGGATATCAAAATGGGCGGTTGCAACGGGAGTTTGGGTGTTGTTTACGATGCAGTTAATTGGCCCATCTATTACAGACAGAGTCATCGTCGCTTCTGGTGGCACGTGCATGGTCAAACTGCCTTCCGGAGAGTTCACTACCATTCCTACGGAAGCATGTTTCGCAGGCTCTGCTGTCGGGCCCATCTCTCATCCTCATTTCTTCTCTCAAATCAGTCAATTTTCCTCCCAGGTATCTGATTGGAATGCCCTTCCACGGTTACGTAGGGGTCATGATGTATCGGGACATATCTTCCTCCTCACCATGTCCGCCCTCTTCCTTTCCGACCAACTACGCCACTCTCAACATCTTGCATCCTGGAGCATCATGCATAGAGTCGCCGTTTCCGCCAATGTGCTCCTCATTTGCATCTGGATTTTGGGAAGCTACACGACCTCCGTATACTTCCATGCTCCTTTGGAAAAGCTTACCGGATATTGTGAGTTTTTTTTAGCAAGATCTAGTTTCACTGCACTGAAATCTTGTAGTCGTAGGCCTTCTGGGCTTCGGGCTTACCCTATTGATCTAGAAAATATGGGCAGCCTAAAGCTCAAGGATCATAAGTTGAATAAAAGCATTGTGTATCATGAGGCACTTTAAAAACCTGGCCGTTCCGAGTCGCGTGTTAGTCCAATGAAAAAGCTTAATCTGAGGCAGTGTAACAGGGACGAGAGATGAGCTAGAACATCCAACAATTAATCATCAGCCAGATGACACCTGCAGGCCAGAATATTGAGATGCTCTCTATCAGTGTGGATGCAACAACACCTCTCCTCTTTCTTGATAAACTCCTCTGATCCGCATCTCTCAGAATCTCGAGTACTGCCCGGAATGCAGCCCACCACACAGACAAACGGGGTACGCGAAACATAATAAATTGCCGTCGTCTTCCTGCGATCACGAACGTCCACGACCATATTACCTTCCAAGCACTTGGCTTCTTATGGTGCATGGATATATTTCCGGGGGCGGAGACGAATTGAGATGGGGAGGGAAAAGCCCAGGGATCCTTATTGAGTATGCCATGCACAGAAGTGTCAGAGTCTATCAAATAATCCTCTCTTTCCATTGACATCCACTCTTCATCATTGACGGATGGTATACTGACCCTGGAACATTAAGTCCTCGTCATCATGAATTGAGGGTGTCGGCTGTGGACTTGACATCAGTAAATCATTGAAACCCTGTGATGTCAGTGGTCTTGACGACGCTCGGAACGTCGGCGTAGCTAATGCCATGGGAATTCGGAACGTTGGCGATATTTGGTTTCTAGCACTTTTGGGCGCGAGTGGCATGTGTGGAGTCTGTGTGACGGATAAAACATCGTTCGTGGCATCTTGCGATGAAGATGGGGTTTGGTGAATTTGAGTTCTTGAGGGGACTGAGGAATGATTGACTGGTTTCGAGAGGCGAAATCGCCGGATACGCTGAACGTTCAGTATGAGAAGGATACAGAACATTGTGAACGTCCAACCCATGTATCCAGAAGAGTTAAGCCTTCGATCAGGAAGAAGACATGGACGATGAAGGAGAGATTTTGTCGTCTCTCGATCGACTGGAGATACGATTGAGAGAAGTTGGAATCCCGGTCTCCGTATCTGAGGGGTTGGAGAAAATGATTTCACTGTGACCTCCGGAATGGATTCCTCGGCGCTGAACGATGTACCCTTATGCAAATATTCACAATAATCACGGTTATTCCCGCTGTGTCAAGTGAGATCAGGCTGATTGATGCAATAACTATGGGCACACCTGAACACTATGGACGGCTCTAGAACTTCCATCAAGAAGGCGGTCGTCTGTTTACCAAGTGTATTTTGATATCCGTGCCCGGCACCCCTATTGATTGTCCCAGTTTCGCGAAGATGTCCACAATAGGCACCGTCAGGCCGATACAAAGGTATATGGGACAGTAGTACAAGCGGGTCATGGTTTTCTTTGACAGTCACAAAAGATGGTCAGCTTCTCGACTTCCTCGGAGGCGGATATACCATGTCACTTACGGGTTGCAACATTCCTGACAGCTTCCACGGCACCTCCGGGGATGGGTTCCCAACGATCAAAGGACACGCCCAGTGCGTTTCTTTGATAATCTTCATCGACCAGACCCGGGGCGTCTAACATAAAGAACAAATGATTTCTGAGGGTGACGCTAGTGTTCAATGGACCAAAGTGTCTCTGATAATACTTCCTTATGCCTCTAGTCGAGGCAGAAGTAATCCCCATGCTAGAGGGGGATCAGCACCTGAGTCAGACGCCACAGAAGCATGCAAGCATGAGTAGATCCAGAACCTCACCCTACATCATTGTTTCCGGGTAGATAATATACTGCAGTCGAGACATCAAACGGAAACGTGGTCATGAATCTCTGGAAAAGTTGAGTATATCTGGGCCACACAATGAGTGACTGTATCTCGACAATCAAATACTCACTGTGCTTCATTCTTCACAAATCTTCCGGTGTTTAACATGTTTCCCAGGAAGAATACAACATGAGGATTCAGATGCCTCGTAACGTGCCAGCTCTTTTTGAGGAACTTGTCTATGAAAAATGTACGAAGATTTGAAAACAACATGGTCGACCTGGAGGACAGCGAAGGGATAGAAACTTGCGTGTCTGATATCAATAACACATGTAATGCATTTTCCATCGTCTGTTACAACCACAAGTCTCGATACAGACTCACATGGTATCCAAGAACTGACACACCTTGTGTGCAGGCCATTTACAAGTCGACAGGCTCCAGAAGTACACTCCAAGTTCAGCCCAACAGACAAGCAGGATCCATAATACCCGAAGGATGTTCGTCGTCAAGGCAGGAGAATATAAAATACTTCTGAATATGGTGCCGGTACGGCTGTTGGACCTCATGACACGGAAAGAATTGGTGGCCAGCCAATGCGATGGTTGGTGCTAGAAACTCTGTAGGAGAATATTGGCCTGGCCAGTATAATCGTTGTATAGCGGTCCTCACACAGCAAGCGGTCCTCACACAGCAAGCATCAAGCATGATGTAGCTTACAATTGTTTGTTAATCTCGTGGTTGATCGTAATATAGTCTCTACTACGAGATAAGGAAGACAACTGTTCCTATCTATGCCAATGTTGGTACTTGCTTAAGACCACTCGAAAAGCCTTAGACCTTAAGTGATCTTGTCTTCTTGGCAGTCGTAATCTTGTCTCAATAAATAGCAGTAATGTAAATTGCATCACCAAACAAGTTGATCTTACACTATGCTTCAACCACGCTCACCATGACCATTCTTCTGGACACACGCTTAACTACGCTGGAATATGAGACTGCAGGAGAATTTTTAGCAGACCTTAAGAAAGAATTTGGAGGAGAAGATGAGGAAACAGTGAAGATAGCAGAACTAAAGAGGTTGGAGCAGAGAGAAAGGACAATGGAGAAGTTTGTCTAGGAATTCAGAAGAGCAGTGAGAGATAGCAGATACGAAGAAAGGCCATTAGTAGAAGAATTCAAAAGAGTGATAAATAGGGTAATATGCTGAAGACTCATGGAGTCAGAACAACAGCCCACCTCCATTGAACAATGGTATGACAGGGTAATAGTGCTAAACAAGAATTGGAAGAAGAGTAGGAGGGAAGAAGAGAGGTTAAGAAAAAGATGAGAGTAGAGGCTTAACTACGCTTCATCTATACTAGACCACGCTTGCTCACGCTAGTTCGCGCTAGCCTCATATTAAATTGTACGGGCCCCTGATATGGTTTCCGTTCCATCTTTCTTGATTCAAATCGCTCGAACGTGCGAGGACCAGTCGAGTGTTGCTGCATCTGCGATTATTGAATACAATCCTTTACACTTGCCAAGTGGTCTTGTGATTGCATAACTAACGATCTATGTCCCTCCTTGATTCCACTCTAATGTGATACCTCCCACATTCGGCTTGTCAAAACTGACTCGCCCTGGTTAAGCCGGACAAGCCGTCATGCTTTGTTCTTCGGAAAAGGCGATCTTGTGGAACTCCCTCTACAGATGTTCTCAGACTCCCGAAGATGGTATACCTGATTGGAAACTTGAAGACATTAGAATGCTTCTTTGAAATCTGATTACATCCTTGGTTTTGAGAGGTGTACGTTGTCTATTCTATTCTGTGAAAATGCTTCTCGTCAGTCTGTGAATCGACTCGTGCATATTTCCGCCTCTCGGTTTTCTATACGCCGTAACATTCATTGATCGTACATGGTTAGATGTTATTCATACCCATGGGATAGAAAATGGGTTTTGTAATTTGTGTCGCTCCCTAGTCCGTTGGCGTTTTTCATATAGGGTGACAATGGTTTCTCGATTCCTGATGCAATCATCCTCTTTTGTCGGACAATTTGGGCGTGTGCCATATCAACACACACTCACTACTGACTTCATCAATATGTGCTCCACTCTTCTGCCTCATAATGCCATCCCACATGATTGGTCTTATTACCACATTGTATGCAAAGCGTATGCAAAGCCCGGTGGAGCTGGTAGAGCATGGTACCTTGACTTGTTCCTCGCCAATGCAGGGCTCTCAGGTTATATGTCTGGTGTTTCTGGTGTGCTCATTGAGTCAGGACTATACAACTGGAGCAGAATAAACGAGATTGTTACGGTGCTGAGATTGAAACCTAAGGTTTCTTGTGCGTAATGTTGAACAAACCGCTGGGATCAATCAGCTTGTTCAATCAACTCTGAAGGTGCGACACTACGGAACACGGAGGTAGATATCACACCAAAACATCTTTCGATTAAGGTAAAACAATGCTGTGACTCAATAGAATTACACCATCCATAAACAAATAGCTCGGGGTACAAGTTCACTCCCAGTCACTGTCATCATTTTCCTTCTCTTCCCCCTCTTCTCCTTCCCCCTCCTCCTCCTCCTCCTCTTTCCCCTCCTCCTCTCCTTCACCGCCCTTATCTTGATGTTTTGTAACAACTTTATTTAGTTGCCTGGTTGTCTCACCCAAGCTGCTAGCGTTAGCGGAGGACACGACATCAAAACTATCTAGACTGCTCTCTCGTGTTGATACAGCAGAATATGAAGGAGCCTGGTTTGAGCTTTCTTTGACAGTGGAACCCTACAGCGAGCCGTTGAGTCGTGGATCGCAATGTTGAGGGTCCCGACCTACCGAGGATCTCGTAGGTGTGACCTGCTTTATTGCATCTTTGTCATCTCCAGAATCTTCGTCATCCCAGTCAAAATCATCCTCGCTCTCCGTATTCACTATTGATATGCATTCAGAACATGAGATAGCAGGTTCTATTGAATGATGGAGGCAAACCTTGTAATACAGCCTTTCGTTTTTCTTCTTCTTCCTTGGTTTGGTGTGAACGAAAGAAGAATCGCTGCCAGAACTCTATTTCGGTCATATCAGAAGGAACTATAAGTTCATAAGCAAACCACAAGTCAGGACTAGTGCAGCTCAAAAAAACAACTTACCGACAGTCTCCTTCAAGTTCATGAGGGCTTGACCATTGGCAGTATCATCCAAGTTCTTGGCAATGATCGTCTGCCACTCCTCGCCTTCAAGACCGCCTTTTTTTGAGGTCACTTCCTTCTGAATCCATGTCGTGTACAACTCTTTGGTAGCTCTGTCTGACTCAGGATCCGTCCGCATGATGGTGGGATCATGTCTCAACCTTGTCAGAAATGCTCCTGCTCTCGTACCCGCAGCAGACACCCCCGCACCAACTTTTTCTCCCTTTCCTTTCCCAGAATTGACAACAGCATCAACCACAGCAGATCTAGTCACTTCAGCATCTTCCGGTGACATATCAGATCTATCCTGAATGAACCTAGATGAGGTAGAGCCGGTCTCTTCGGGAGGAATGACTTTCACAGCATCTTTCAGTACCTCCTGAGCTTCTTTGACCGCTTCTCGCAGCAGTGCTTCACTCTTGTGCACATACTCTTCCGCCTGAGCACGGGTGACACCTTGAATCCTTTGTACTTCAGAGAGCAGATTCGTGCGTATCTGCGTTAGGTCAATGTTCTCTGAGGCGTGCTTAATTGATTCTGGAATATGACTTTGCACGGTCGAGACAACATTGGGAGGAAGGGCGGCTTGAAGTCGAGAGAAGAGCGCCTGGGTGTTCCAGACTGACTGAGACGATGATGGGCCGGAGGGTTCTGCAGGGGTGCTTGCAACCGTGTTCACGTCAGCATCGTTAAGCGTAGCAGTCGAGGATACCGTTGGTGTAGTAGAGGAAGGTCTCGTCTCTTCTGCCGTTGTGATTAATTCCCTCTGGGCTTGAGTAACAACATCCCCAAAATCTCTTCGAGCAGTTTCAAATACAGTTTGACTCTGTCTCAAAGTTGACCACCCAAGTTCAAGCAGAAGAGTGGGCAAAACATGCCTGTTTTCTGAAACCCATCCACATGCGACTTATTTGTCCAATGACTTGGTTAACTTCTTCATTAAGACTCTGCTGCGGCTGGTTAGGTGGAGGTGTGGATCCCCTGGGACTTGTAATGTCGTAATTGTCAAGGAAATTCATTGGTACACAACCAGACGAAGGTTATGATCACAAGATAATTTCCATGTTGGGTAACCCAACTCTGAGATATTTATTATTCACATAGTACGAAATCAGAGTGGTATACAGTTCACAAAATCCATAGCTAAAAGAATTCAAATACAAGAACGAAGCAAATCAGACAAGCCGAGTAAAGAGATGTCAAAGAACCCGCTCTAAGCAAAAACATTGATTGTGGATGAGGACTTGGATGGCACATTCAGGGAGGAGTCAGCAGGAATCTGAGCGTTGGGTTGAGTACCGACTCCTTGAGATGAACGAATCGCCCTGCAGTCGTTAACGAAATCGGTGAACATCTGGTACAACATCGTCAAGACTCGGTTTGATTTAAAAGATTGTGAGGGACGAACCTCAATAGTATCGAGAGGGCCGCCAGCACTCTCAGGGTGAAACTGGACACCGATTACATTCTTACCGGAAGCGGAAGTTGATTTAATACCCTCAACTGAGGAGTCATTGCAATTGATGAAGAAAGGCTCCCATCCAGGAGGGAAAGGATCTTGCAGCTTCAACGCATATTGGTGATTTTGACTGCAGTTATGAATCAGTACAAGTATAACATACAAAGGAGGAAATGATCACCTTGTGACGTAAACCCGGCCAGCCTTGATTGAGCCAGAGTGGGCGAGAGCCAATACTGGTTGGTTGTGACCACGGTTTCCAAATGTCATCCTATAGGCTTCCAACCCAGCAGCCATGCCAATGACTTGGTGGCCCATACAGAGACCAAAGATGGGTTTATTCCACTCTTGGATGGTCTTGCGGAGATTCAAGACAGCCTGCGTACAGTGCGTAGGTGACCCGGGGCCGTTGGTCAAGAAAAGTCCGTCGAACTGATCCCTAACTGCATTGAAGTCGTGATTCCAGGGGAATACAGTGACAGCAGCACCCTGACGAACAAGAGAACGTAGGATGTTTGCTTTGGCACCAAAATCAAGGACAGCAACACGAATGTCGCCAGTAGGGTTGACTTCATATGGGACCTTGGTAGAGACTTGGTCGACGAGGTTCTCTGTGGCAGGGTCCCAGTATTCATGAGCTCCCGGAGAGGGGAGGCAGGCATCAGGTCCAATCGCCACACGACCAAGAGTGGTCCCTTGATCACGCAACAAAGTGGTGATCGCTCGAGTATCAACTCCAGTGATACCTGGAACATTGTGACGCTTGCACCAAGATGCAAGAGACTCGACAGCAGTATAATGCGAGAAGCGTTCGGCAACATCACCAACAATGACGGCGGCACATTGAATGTCCTTGGACTCAAGGACAACGCCCACGTCTCGCGAGTCATACGGAGCTTTGTTATGAGGCACGCCATAATTACCGATCATGGGCGTGGTGAAGACAAGAATTTGGCCTCGATAAGAGGGATCGGTCATGGATTCGGTGTCTATGATCAAGACAATTAAGAGTACAATCCAAATGCATAAAAATGTACCACTCACAAGAAGTAATAGAGGTTGAGAAGACGGTCTCACCAAAGAGGCTGCGAGGGGCACCAAACGACTTGCCCTTGAAGGACTGACCGGACTTGAGGTGGAGAACAGCGGGAAGCCCCGAAAAAGAATCTGCATGGGTAGCAAAGCCCCGAGATAGCTTTTGAAGGCAGAAAATGTGGCGAGTGAACATGTTTAAATGATTTTGCACAGGACAATTATTGTTTAGAAACCAAGAAGGGAAAACACGAGATCACCGAGGTAGCTGGGGAAAAAGTCAGTACGAGCGAGGAAGCTTATAAGCAAGACTAACTCGTCTCTAGTGTTCTTGGTGAAGAGCATCAACAAAGGAGGTTTACCTCCTAGAAATGTAACAGGTGGTTTGAGATATGAGTAGAAAAAACCACGATGCGGCTTTTATCGATGCCCTATTGCAGACTTTTTTTCTTCTCACGCTATCTTCCCACACCCTGCCTTATTTCCGAAAGGGTCTATTGTCAGCTGAGTAAAGGGCGTTCTAGTTCTTACCCTCATACTATTCCCGTGACACCGATTTCCTGCCAAAATTTCCGCAAGTGTCGTTGATTGACATGCAATCCGGATCTCTTATTCATCGTTTAGGCTTAGTGAAGTCCCAATGTACAACGCTCATCGTAATTCTGCCCAGGGCTAGCCCAGGGATTCCATTGTTCCACTTCGACCATTGTTCACGTGTAAGAGCGCATTTGTAACCTGGTCAACTATGGTATTTGTGTGGCCTGATCACACTCGAGTCAAGCTTTCTGGCTGCCACTAAACGGCCTTCTCCCGCACTGGAGTATGTATTACATCCTGAGTTACCTACATGTGACCAAGCCAAGCCAGAAGCGGAATCAATAAGGCTGCACTGCTATCCTCGCAGCAGGATCAATTAACATGGATCTCAAGAGATCTCAATCGAAGAGTGATTCATACACCAAGATATATAATTTGAATGCGAGGAAACAGTATATGCTGTACAAAGATATAAATAGACCCAGAATTGTCGACATGAGTAGCAAGCATCCAGTCCTTAGATGTAAGAAATGCTTGGAGCAAAGAAAGCAAAGTTTGACAAAAAATCTTGAAAACAGTTAGGCAACTGACATCCTTCCTTTCAACCCTGCTCCGGCCTTCCTCGACTTGGGAATATGTGAAATTTCCGCATCACTCTCGCTTCCCTTCCCACTGGTGTCATCACTACCATCGTCTACGGTTTTCGTCCCCATCTTCCCGTATATCTGACTTAAACGTTCCTTCCTCTGCCGCCTCAACACTCTGTCAGTAGACTGTAATCCAGTCGATTGCCTCAGAACCTTCGGAGTGAATAATTTCCCCGCTTGACTTGCAATGTCTGAGAGTCTACGGTATTGCGTAGGACGAGGTTGACTCCTTGGAGGTTTGATAACGGTCTCTCGTACTTCCTCTTCTGAGCCAGAAGAGTCGGACTCTCGGGGATCGGGAGGCTGGGACTGGAATTGAGAATGTGGAAATGCAGTCTGACTTTCACTCGGCATGAATAGTGGGTTTTCTGCGTCGTCCGTGGCCTTGCCTTTGCTCGCATCTTCAGTATTATGATCTCCCTCCAGCCCAGAGAGCGACTGTTTGCGGTTCAGAAAAGCCGATTTGCGCTGGAATTGAGGCTTGAGGGGAAATAGAACTGGCAAATTTGTGTCTTCATCGGACTGTAGTTCGTCAACCATGACATCGGAATGGGTCTGAACGGCAGGTGTCTCGGATTGCATGATTTCCCAAACATCCAAGGACACCGGAGGGCTAGGCGGGAGCCGTACTTCCGGCGCAAGTTCCGTGGTCTGAGTCTCCACGGCGTTAGATTGTGTGTCCTCTTTTGGCGGAGAGGATGTTGGAGATTTGGCTGCCCCTTTTGTTCCGCCCCTCTTCATAATTTGTGCTCCCCTGTTTTGCTTTTTAATCACGGACCGGGTCGGCTTTGCAATGTCTTCGTTTCTAGACATAGCTTTCATTTGGTGTCCCTTCTTAGTCGAGGGCTGAGAACCGCTAGGCAACGAAGCGACTGGAAGTTGGGGACTGGCAACCACTATGCGAGCGGCCGCCCTTGCAGAGCGCCGAAGTGGAATATCCTGTTCTTCGTCCAGCTCAGCTTGCTCAGTCCTCTTCTTCGCAGTAACCACAGATCTAGTTGATATGAGTTTGCTGGTAGGAATCACGGGGGAAACGGATTGTCTCGAATTCTGATTTCCAGGAGTAGGTGCAGGACCATCAGCAGTGGTGTTACCGCTGCTCCCCTCATGACCAGAATTCACACTCTGGCTACTCCTGGGCCCAAATGTCTGTTGATTCTGTAGTTCAGCAACTTTAGGTCGAGGCTTGGCGCTCGGTGCTACAGTCAAATTCGAATTCAAATTGAAGCTCGAAGGTTGCTCTGGGCGAGCCAAATTGATGTGATTTTTCATTCTGCTGAAGATGCCTGGCTTCGGCGTAGCTGCCCGTTCAGGCTCCGCAATTGAGGATTCCGAAAGTGGTAAAGCTGGGGTAGGACCGTAATCTTCGATGGGGCTTCCTTGGCGAGCATAAGAATCATGAGAGTCTTCTATGGAATCAGATCCCGTGGTTTGGGCAGGTTCAACCTCTTCTACAACCTCCGAAATTTTTTTTTCAGGTCCCTTGGTTTTTTTGGCTCCAGTAGAATCTAATCCTTGTACCTCACCGCCCACACCTTGATCGAGTTCTGGAGATGTCCGAGGAGACTGCGATGTGCAGCGTGGTACTGCATTGATTGAAGGATGCAGTGGACCTTGCCACGCAAGACCAAGCACTGTATCTTCCGCCAATACCTGTTCAAATGCGTCGTTACCCCCTTTGTTCGGCTCCACAGGACTCAGCAGCCGATTCATCTCTTGGAAGGAGACTTTACCCTGCGATGATTTAAGTCGCTCGGGAATCGGAAGTGATACCGGGTGTGTCTCTTGAAGCCCGTCTCGAGTCTCAGCACATGCGACAACAGGGGGTACTGAGACCGTTGACATATGGCTCATAGACGTATGGACAATTTTATCTTCACTCCCGTCACTCTCGCTCTCATTATTTTCGCCTACCTCATCTGAGGAATCATTTCTGAGCATGTAGGGTCTTCGAGGTTCCAGGGAGTGACTTAATTTTTGTCCTTCTGATTCATTGTCCGGTTGAATGTCCTCAATCCCTTCATCTTCACTTGACTCGGAAGATGGTAATTCTGTAGGCTTAAGCGGACTTCCAGGCCCCCGAATAATAGCTTCTAGATCTTTGTCACTGTATTCCGACACACCGACGGATTTACTTGCAACAAGCTGAAGAGAGCAATGTGGAACAGCTGTTGTTTCATCTTCAAAAGAACTTTCTTCATTGCTATCTTCATCACTGTCTCTGGACGAAGAACCTACTTGGGCCCTTGGCTGAGATATTTCTGCTTCTGGCGAGTTCTGTGACTGGCTTTCACTATCCGTGAGAGGTGCAGCAGGCATGACTTTCAGTGTTTGAAGAGATGATTTTGGAAAGGTTTGGGATACGAGTGGGAACTCCAACTTCTGTGATGGAGACACTCGCGGGGTGGGTTTATACGAGGGAGACTTTTTCGATGTGTTCTGCAGCAGAACGTCTCCTTCCGGAGAACTGTGGGGACCTGGAGAGAGTAGGAGGGCAACAGAAGATGAAAGGGGTTGAACAGAAGTCACTATTGTGGTTGACGATGTCTTGTCCATTGTCGAGGGAGGCTTGGCAGAAGGAACAAGTTTCACGGAAACTGAGGAAGTAGCCTGGTGCAAAGGTAATGAACATCTATTTTATAGGAGAATCAAGAATCGGCATCGGTATTCACATTCGAAGATGCTTTCTTTTTGACTTCTACCCCCTGTTTTCTCAGCAGTGCATTCTCCAAAACCTCGATCGCATTCGCGCGAGTGTTGTTGATATCTTTGGTAGCATCTTGCTTGAGGTCAGCTATCCGACGCTCAATGACATCGAGATTTTTGGTTCTGATCATCGGACAGCGGGACCGGCTGTGAATCGAAATCTTGCTACAGTAAGGGCAAGTCGATTTAGCCTTTGGCTTTGGGTTTAAAGGTATAACAGTTGGTTGGACGATAGCTGAAAGCTGGCTCTCGACCAGTGCTTCAGTCGGTGGCGCGACTGCTACTTCATCCGTTGATAACACTGGTGTCATATATTTCCCGATCATGAGTTGTGTTATGATAGTCATATTTTCTTCTATTCGATGGTCTCGCCCTGGAGGAACTGTGTCACTCATTTCAGAATCTACTGTGTGACATTGTTACCAATCATCTGAACTGTGCGAGGGCAAGCTAACCTGCATTAGTTGTCTTTTCTCGCATGTTTGACTTCGATCTCACACGTTCTTTCGGAAGTTCTAGGTCAGATGAGTTTTTCGTTATCGAGAGGAAAGGTCGAACGAAACACCTGGGATTGGAGGACTTCCTGACGGAAGGCTCCCTACGGTGGACAGAGTCTCCTTAGCTTTAGTGTCTAGGGAGGGGTTTAGCAAAGATAAGACGAGGAAAAAACATCTGGTCATACCTCTCCGGTTTCCACTGTTGTTGGTAGATGACTCCTTATTTGACAAGGCCGCCACCGCCGTCAATGTCGAGGCTTGCTGAGCAACTTCGATTGCTGACTGTGCTTGTCTAAAAGACTCATTCGCCTCCTCAATAACTTGAGCAATTTCTGATGCTCCAGTTACTTCTGGGGGGCTTTCCTTGGTAGCTTTTTTTCTCTTTTTGCTCGACCTCCTTCCACCCGCTTCTCGAGTTGGAGGTACAGAGGATGAATTCCCGTGAGTTAAAGATGCCAAGCTCGGAGGATTGATATCTTGCTGTGAAGTTGTAATAGTACTACTTGATGCACCGCTGAGTGCATATGAGGGAGGCTGTGCTGCGGAAGCACTAATAGGAATATCTGATGGCTCTGTGGTAGTCGAAGTGGTCTTAAAGCGTTTCACGGTCAGTGCATTGGCTACATCCTCTCCAGCGGATTTACTATCGGCAGGTTGAACGAAAGACGCTGCCCGTTTCCTGGAAGTGGAAGCAGGGTTCGAGGTAGTAGGAGTGAGAATCGTATCTTCTTGAACTGGGTAAGACTGCGGTGCGATCCGTAGCTTCTTCTTTTTCGATGATGATACTGGCTAAGAAAAAAAATGAGCTTGTCTTTCATTCAGGTATTGACAAGGCGTACCTTGTCATTCTGAGCATTGGTTCCAGGAGTAGTTTTCCCGATAGTGACGCTTACAGATGCTGTGCGTGACGAATGCAAGAAATTATAAAAGGCGTCGAAGTCATCCTCTAGAAGCGTGATCAATTTGGGACAGAATCAAAATTCGGGACTTACCATCCTCCAGAACAACGTGGGTATCATTTCTCATCTGAGCAAGGGTAATTTTGACATTTTGTCCGAATCCTAATTTCGTTTTGATAGCATTTTTTAAATCCTCGAGGGAGTCCTCTCAATCCGACGCGTTAACCACAAGCACAAGAGACTGAAGAAAAACTTACCTCTCAGGAGACGCTCGAAAGTCCTACCTGGAGCATGGAAGGTAATCCTGGGGCAATCAAGGTCGCGTTTTCGCTTGGAACTAGCCTCCATGGAAGAGTTGGGGAAGGAGCAACGAACAATACAATACTCACGCAGTTCGTGCGGTACAAATAATAACAAACTCATTCTCTGAAAACGTCCTCATCCCAATGGCAGGCGGAGGTTATTTGAACCAACTTTGTCCGCTGCTAAATGAGCTGAACGTATCTCAGCACCGGGGTTCAATCCTTATGGTCCAGGAATTAGGTATCAATTTCTTGCGAAGGGACTTGGCGCGGCAATGTGGTTCTTTATCTTCTACAGGGTGAGGTGAGTAGCTGCTGTCAAAGATGTGAGCAGTGGTACTTAACACGACCGACGTCATAGAAAAGATGGTGCTAAACTCATTGTACGCCTTTACAACATATGTTTTTGCGGTCAAAATTAATTTCATTCTTAGGGCCGTCACCCCGTCGTCGAGGAGGCCAATGGCCACGGCGGGCATCATTGATGGACATAGAAGGGCAACCGTTTAGTCCATCTGGATCGCATTGTCTTTTACTGTGGCCAGTGTAAAGTGCAGAGTCTCTCACAATATACTTCGAATCGCTGAGATACCAATTAAGATAGCTGAATGCTCGTAGGCGATCGCAGGAGAGAGTATGTTCTCAATTTGTTGCTGGTTTCCTGACTGTCGGAAGAATTGAAAAGAAAGATGCTACTCTTCAGTCACAAACACTTTTAGGCATCATGATTGTAAATTGGAACTTCCACGTCATTTCCCAGCAGTTTCCCAGCAGCTGCCAAGCAAAATATGAGCTTACTACCTCGACAACGTCGAGTAGTCAACTTACTCCGTCTAGCTTGGACAGTTCTTGTATTCTGGTATGAGTATTTCATATTTAAAAACTCTGTGAGGTCATGCCACTGGCCAGATCACAACGCCGCTAGACTGGTATGCTCTCCAATAAAGTATTTAAAGCACCACTTTACCTTCTCTAGTCAAATGTAGATGGTACATCACCTGCGCGTATTCTCGTCGTTGCAGACCCACAAATCCTAGATCGTCGGTCCTATCCCGACCGATCTGCCTTCTTATCCTATCTGACACGGCTTGTCGTCGATCTCAACCTCCGGAAGAATTGGCTGGCGGCGATTTCCAAGAATCCTGACATCGTTGTTTTCCTTGGAGATATGATGGATGGAGGACGGATGGAGATGCCTGATGCCGAGTACGCCTTGATTTTCGAGCACCACGCATACAACACTAATCTTTCCAACAGGTATGAAGAATATTACATTCGTTTCAAGGGTATTTTTCGTGTGCAAAAGGAAATACCACATTACTTCATACCGGGAAATCATGATACTGGGTGAGCCCTTCATGTAACGACTTATCATGAGTACTTTCACTCATCTGTTTCAGACTACAATCTCAAACAGTATTCTCTCGAGATGCACTTAAGCGGTACACCACGCATTTCGGCCCTCTGAATGATAAATTTACTTTGGCCAATCATACCATGGTACTTTTCGATGCCCCTGGTTTTGTGCAAGAGGATTATGAGCGCGAAGGCAAAGCAAAACCGTTTAATGAGTGGAAGCCAAAGATAGGTCGTTCCTTCGAATTTATAAGAAAGATACATGATGGTACTGTCTCTTTCTTAAGTCTTGCACCATGTCCTCGCTCAAGCTTCTGTGCAGCCAACGATCCAAATCCACTCGTCCTCTTCACTCATATACCTCTATACCGACCTGATGGAAAACACTGCGGTCCACTTCGAGAGAAAGGAACAATCCGGCCTGGTGTTGGGTTTGGCTATCAAAACACATTGGGAAAACAGGCGACTTCCTATCTGTTGAGCCAGATACGGCCAATGGTTGTCTTTAGGTATGTTCTCTCGTTCGAGTTTCTTATCCAAGCTAAAGACCACATAAGCGGTGATGACCATGACTACTGTGAACATATTCACCGGGCCGTCATCTCCCAACCTGTGCGAGAGGTCACTGTCAAATCTCTATCCATGGCGATGAACGTCCGAAGACCCGCTTTCCAACTCTTATCCCTGTTTCCTGCTTCATACTGGGATGACCTTCGTCCGACCTACGTCGATATACCTTGTCTCCTTCCAGATCAGCTAGGAATATACCTCAACGTATACATCCCATGTTTCCTACTTTCTTTCGTCATAGTTATCTGTGCTGCTGTGACTCGAACACGGAGATCGTCCCGAGGTGATACCAAAGAACACATCTTCACGTCCTCAAAATACCTACCGAATCCTGTTATAGGCACTGAGAGTTCAAGTTTCGTTGAATGTTTTGGTAATCGTCGACGATTGCCTTTAGGCTTGGGATGCCTCTTTGTCCAAAGGTCGAACAAATATTCGAAAAGGGGATTGTGGAACCATGTTCTTCATGATGTTGGCGATATTGGTATTCTTCCTATCGCAATTTTTGTAGTTATCACCATTTTTGTTTCAGTCTGATTGACCACCTTGTACATTACCTACTACCTACTCACTGTGCTTCAGAGAGTCCTTTTTGCCTTAGTGGATTTGCTCTTTCAGACCCTTGTGCCTTTTACCTCTCTGCTTGTCTGTAAGATGGTCAACATCTAATCTAGTGCTAGCCCTTTCAGGCCCTCATTGACTCCAGCTTAATACACTGCTTTGTTGACTTAGACTGTATGTATAGTCACTCCCTCCTGATGCCACCAACCTCTCTTGCTGTTTGATAGCTCATTGAACAGTCTTATTGTTGAAGTAGTAGTAGTAAGCCTGTGTGTAGAATTTCCTGGTGGTAAATCTCATGACAACATAACAGTGAATCAATAGGAATGATCTATGAAAGCTACAGACAAAGGAATAGATTTGATCTGTCATGGAAGATAGATAGAAGAACAAGACCTCTTCCAGTATGGATAATGAGTATGATAATGGAAAACTAATTGAGATGATCCACTTATGAAGCAGCAGAGGTTGAAAAGACAAGAGAAAATAAGATTGGACCAAGTCTAACTGAGGGTTATGTCTTGTCAGCTGCATAGGTTGGCATATAAGGTCACAAAACTCACTTGATTTCTCATGTCTCTGTTAAGTGCAATTGATGTTAAATAAACATTTTATTCATACTTGTCAAAGTTGGTTCAGCTCAATTGTCATGCTCTCTATCTTTATGTTCTGAATTTCAAAATCTTTGTCATATGACCTCCATAGTTACTTCTGTTCTGTCTTCATTCTGATTCAGTTGTTATGGTGAGGACATTTCTTGATAAATAGGTACAATTTGAGTTCTCACATTTAGCTATTATGCTAGGACCAGTTCTTTCTTCTCTGGTCCTAGGTATGTGTTGTGGCAACCACTAGTCTAAGAATGACCAATAGTGTTGTGGCAACCACTAGACACAAAGTCCAACGATCACACAATGAGTAAATCTCTTAAGGTGGATATCTAGT
>Ga0157357_1000234_pt1 | contig 22968 bp, 28 predicted proteins | sample AttcapACBM1_FD_111485 | JGI IMG/M metagenome (GOLD analysis project Ga0157357, IMG submission 111485) | Fungus gardens microbial communities from leaf cutter ant in Botucatu, State of Sao Paulo, Brazil - Atta capiguara ACBM1 | ecosystem: Host-associated > Fungi > Mycelium > Unclassified ... | reverse complement strand
TCTTTTTCCTCATCATGGTCCTCTTTTAAGTGAGTACGACAACATTAGGGTCTAACCTCGGAACGGGCGGAATGGAGACAAAGCTAATTGCAGCGGACATCGCCACTGCAGCTGGTGTGACTACTGCTATCATATCAAGCAAACGTCCCGAGAATATTTTGAGTGTCATCGAATTCCACCAACGTAATCCTCTGAAAGTCTTGTCAGAGCCTTCGACTCCCCGTGAACCTCTATCTGGTCGCACTAGCCCCACTTTAACCATGAGCAAACCCGATGCCTCCTTAATCCAGGTTGAGGAAGCCAGTGGTCATCGCCCAGCTATCTCCAGACCGCCACATACGTTATTTAAAGCTTCGTCAGCACCACTCCGTGACCTCAAGTCCTGGACAAGTCATACACTATTCCCTGCTGGAAGTGTGATCATTGACGCAGGTGCACACTTGGTTCTATCGCGCCGAGAGTCTGGAGGTAGATTGTTGGCAGTTGGAGTCCGTGGTGTACTAGGTGCCTTTGCATCTGGTCAGGCGGTCCGGATTTGCATCGTACAAGGGGATTCGATTTCCTCTGCATCGCAAGAGGCGGCTCGCGAGAGGTATGGTAAAGGTTATGTGTCAACAAGACCAGGAACCCCCACTCCAGAGGTGGCATTAGTACAAGGAGAAGAACACTCTGGTTCCAGAGACAGTCCTTATGCTATTCTGGATACCGATCCAAGTCTAGGAGATAGGAGTCTGGAATTTACAGAGGCTAGTTTGGTTGAGGTTGGTCGAGGACTCGCAAACTATAACTCAGTCCAAATTACGCGTGTCAAGGGGTTGAACAGGTGCGTACGTCCATCTCCTGTGTTGAACAAACTCTGATATTCTTTAGTTCGCTTTTGACCCAGGTCCTGGGATATGCAGACTCAGAATATGTGGTCGAAAATGTCACAATCCGAGTACCTCCTTCATGATATATCTGTATTTGTATTTGAATGGTCAATATGAGCAAGTGGCTGTGACTTTATTTGCAGGGAACAAATACTTTAATGTTGGTAATTTTTGTTTCAATTCTTGCTTCCCAGTTCACCCCCGTTAATGTTCTAATTTATTACTCCTCTCTCTGTCATGCATCATAACAACTCTATTCGTATCTTGGCGGGTGCGTTCCTCTTGCTCCCAGTGTTGAAAGTCCTTATATTTCACCAGGGAATAGCCACCCCGAGCTCGCCCAAACTGTGGCTGAGCGGTGAGCTCTTTCGAGTCGCCTCCAGAAATGCGACCTTAACCGTCGTCCATCGAAATTATGATTCTTGACAATATCAGGCTAAATGTCTCACTCGTCCCTGTTACAGTTAAAAAATTCTCCAATGGAGAAACCAACGTGAAGATTTCAGAGTCTGTGCGAGATGAAGATGTCTTTATCATTCAATCTGGCTGTGGCGATGTCAACGACAACTTCATGGAACTCCTGATTCTCATCTCTGCCTGTAAAACAGCCTCTGCACGTAGGATCACTGCCGTCATACCTTCTTTCCCTTACGCTCGCATGGATAAGAAAGACAAATCCCGAGCACCGATCACGGCAAAGTTGGTAGCAAACATGCTTGTAGTTGCAGGATGTGATCATGTCATTACGATGGACCTTCATGCAAGCCAAATCCAGGGCTTCTTCGATATCCCGGTGGATAACCTGTGGTCAGAACCGCTGATGATCTCTTACATCAAGCGGAGTATCCCTGGGTGGGAAAATGGCATTGTTGTTAGTCCGGATGCTGGCGGTGCCAAGCGGTGAGTAATTCTCGCTGAGGTTCTGATACGAGTCTCAAATGTGCGCTACAGTGCAACTGCAATGGCAGATAAGCTCGGAATTGAATTTGCTCTTACTCATCGAAAGCGTGATGGGAAATCTCAGACTGCGCCAGAACGGATGGAAATTCTGGTTGGAGATGTAAAAGACAAGGTATATTCACTTTTCGAGTCTCACTTCATCGCATGTGTAATAATCAAACTGTACCAGGTTGCGATCCTCCTCGATGACATGATTGACACTGGCACCACTCTCACTCTTGCTGCCAGAACCCTACAAGAGAAAGGTGTTAAATCAGTCCATGCGCTCATATCACACGGTACTGTTGTTAAGCCCTTTCGGTTGGTGCTCTCAACTAACCATATGACGTGATTAGGTCTTCTATCGGAAACTAACGTAAGCTTGATAGATGAACTCCCCATCGAGAAACTTGTGGTATGTTCATCTGTTCGCAGGGAGAGATCAATCCTAATATATCTAGGTCACTAACACTATTCCGCAAAAACAACATCAAGCTCTGTGTTCCAAGTTGGTCACTATCGACATAAGTCCAACGATTGCCGAAAGTATTCGTAGAACCCACAATGGCGAAAGCATTAGCCTTCTCTTTGGCGAATGGGCTGATACCTCGAGCATAGCCATAGTATAAGCTTCCGGTAGCCGATCCCCTGCATTGTAACCTTCACACTCGTAGAAACTTGCTTGTATACTTGGATTCACATACATGTGTTGCTATATTAATATGTATCCACATTGTTTGTTGTGATATTTGGCATTCAGCATAAAGGATGCTAATCCATTCATACATTGGGATTCCTTGGTGGTGCTTTGGCAGCATCCTTATCAGCAGAAAGTATTGCTTCAACGTTTGCTCCTATTTTGAGGCGATCTTCAATGCTGAGTGTTGATGGTGCCGTATATCCCAATCCTGATACAAATCAGAGGTGCCAGGTGCCAGAGACAAGGAAAGCGTACTCAGTGCCGAATACTGACTCGGTAGCTCTTCTGAGTAAACAGGAAGTGTTGAAAGGTCAAGACCATAAGACTGGCCTAACCACGCAACTCGATCTTGGTGATCTCTATCCTATTGTGGGTGACATGTTCAACGATAGGGATTTCAACCTTACATGCGCTAAAGAAATCAACAACGCTATCAATAAAATGCAACTCAGCTCGAAAAAAGTACTCTTACTTGTTGTCGCGTCAAAGGATGGATCAGGACACTGTTCATTGGGTATCGTTAGTGGTCTTAGCACCAGGAACGTGATATGTTGGCACACCTCAAGTTGCCTCTATTAAGACACATATACGAGAAAACTGCAGAGAATGTTTCGGATGGGCACCATATTTCATATGAACCTGGAATCAAAGAAGTTGGAAAACAGATCGAAATTGTCTATGACACTGACCAACAGGGTGCGGTCCTATCGGACCAGTATTGACGCAGAATAAAGGAACAGCGACAAATGCACCATCGCGGCGGAGGCGAAGGACTGCATCTCGGAGCTTCAGTGCTGCTTGATGTTCCTCGCTATTGTTCTGGTGAAAATATATATCTTCAAAAGTATCATCGATGGCACAGCAAGGGAGCTCATTTTAGCAAATGCTGTACTTCTGGATCTTTACCTACGGAAATGCCATTCCCTTTAAATTGTGACAATGAAATCGGATCGATGCTGAGATATGTCGAAAGGAATGGATCGTACTTAATCTCGGATTCAAGGACAGTTCTGAGGTCTGATTGGGGTTCTGAGACCTTACTTGTCTCTCTGAGCTCAAGAGGCATGACCATTGACAGTCGAGGACCAGGAATTCAAGAGGTAAAGGGGGAGAACTGAGTTTGGAAAAGAATCAGATACTTGAGGTGGGAGGAGACCGAGGGTGATTGATCGGTCAGAAAATACTCTCGGGTCATTCATCCTGATCAAGGTGGTGTAGTGCTCAGCAGTCCCATACGGAGAACAAATAGATATTCACAATGACCAACATTCCCAGGCTAACCATTAAACGACGTGGACCCTTCTGACAATGCCGAAAAGGCCTCTGCGGATAGCATTCCTTCATCCTGACTTGGGCATTGGTGATTTCATTACTCTCGTTTTCATGGACGATGTGCTTATTACTCCAGGTGGAGCTGAGCGTTTAGTAGTTGATGCTGCCCTGGGCCTCCAAAGTCTAGGCCATACAGTCGACATATATACTTCGCACTGGGATTCACAACACTGCTTTGAAGAAACAAAAAATGGTATGTATATATATATATATTCGGCATACAAGTTGCTTGTTCTAAACCAATCACAATAAGGTTGTCTAAACGTTCGCTACATCAAACCGCCTTTTCCTCGATCAATAGGGGGAAAGCTCCATATCCTCTGTGCTCATGCAAGACAGCTACACCTCACCACTCAGCTTATTTTGCGTCAGGGACCCCCATATGATGTCTACTTTGTTGACCAACTTTCGACTTGCGTTCCCTTTCTCCGCGCAATTGGCAAAACTCGAGTGGTCTTTTATTGTCACTTCCCTGACAAATTACTCGCCAATAGGACTTTTTTGGTGGGTGGAAATCTGGTGAAAGCACAAGGTAATTTGTTGAAAAGAATATATCGTTATCCTATGGATCTACTCGAAGAAATGACGACAAGTGCGTCGAATGAGCTTAAGCTGAATATAATATATCGTCTTAATTTTATCTCCATAGGACAAGCTGATGTGATCCTTGCGAATTCCAAGTTTACTGCCCATGTTTTCAGGTCGCATTTCCCTTCAATTCAATCCGATCCAGACGTTGTATACCCTGGCATCAATATCCAGGCCTACACAGCTCAAGTAGATCTCACGGACCCAGAGATCACAAAAATATCATCGTGCGTAAATACTCTATTTCTACGTTCACGAGCAAACTGATAAGTGATACAAAGTTCAAGACCTACTCTGCTTTCTTTGAATCGCTTTGAGAAGAAAAAGAACGCTGCACTAGCGATTGAATCTTTTGCTAGATTGAAAAAACTACCGAGCTTGGATGGCCTGCGCCTCGTGCTTGCGGGTGAGTGGCTTGTGTTCAATACTCGTCCTGGACCTAAGCTATTTGCAGGTGGTTACGACCCCAGGTTGCAGGACAATACCGAAACTTTGGATTCCCTCGTAGAGCTTTCTCGATCGCATTCTCTCACATACACTCTCGAAGCACCCGATAAATCTATTGTTTCAATGCCTATCCACACTAGATCACACTCACCCGATATTTTATTTCTTCTCAATTTTACAACTGCTCAGCGCACCGCTCTGCTTAATAGTCCTTCCACAAAAGTCCTTATCTATACTCCTGCCAATGAGCACTTTGGCATCGGACCCGTCGAAGCGATGGTTTGTGGCGTACCAATCCTGGCATGTGATAGTGGAGGTCCGACAGAAAGTATCATCGACGATTCGACTGGTCTGCGCACTGGCTGGCTACGTCCTCCTGATCCAGAGGTTTGGGCAGGAACTTTGCGAGAAATTCTTGGTCTTCATCCCCATGACAGGGAAAGTCTTTCCAGTCGTGGAAAACAGCGCGCCCGTGAGATGTTTAGCTTAGATGCCATGTCAGAGAGGATAGAGGAGGCTCTGCTAAAAGCCGTCTCAATGGGGAAGGTCAATGGTCCTAGTGTAATTCACTTGGCTGGTCTTTTAGTTGTATTTACTTCTATTCTTCTTTCTTTCCTCTTTTGGTGACTCTGCCCTATTACTACCTTCCGATTAGGATTGCTAACGTTCGGGATGAAACTGCGACCAATGACCAAACAGCTTGAGTGGGAAAGACAAAAAAGTTAGAGCAGGGAGCACGCCTGAATCAACCGGCTCCACCTCGTCATTGTCTAATGTATAACTTGCAGGAACCCGCAGAATAATCAAGGTCTGAGAAACGCAAACTAGATTCCAAACTACTCAGTATATGAAACCATGTTTCACTGCCGCAAAATGATCATCTCTGCACTCAGTTAGATGGGATCTATCCATCATGTAAGTCTAGATTTATTATGAGTACAGACACTGCATGGGGAAAGAGATTGAGGAACCTGATACTGTGTTCAATTTTGCAGATTTTGCAGAGTCAAGAGCCAGGGAGAAACTTGCCACTGGGATGATAAACGATTGCAATATTCAATTGCGGACGCTTACGATATTTATAAACAACCTCCCATAAGATGGGCCTTTGCATTCTACATGTCATTAATATTTGGCAAAGCTTAACAAAGGCGCCATCAATCACAAACGTCTGCCAGCTCTTTCTGATGAACATATTGCATGTTGTTCACAAGGCTTATTTTCAACCAGGAACCACCAAACTCCAGTTTTATTGGATTCTGGTTTCTACTCGGTAAATTGCTATCTGTATTTTCAACAGCTATATTAAGTGCTTATTTTGAACTGAATTTAGTCTCCGACTCTGCACGTGACTCCAAGTCAAGTGGCGCAAATTACGACAGTGGAAAGTTCCACCAGTCATGAAGTATAAGTTCTCTCTGCTCCCTTTTGTCACTCTCTGTCACTCTCTCGTTTCTGCTGTACCATTAGATGAGGCACAAGTCGTCCTTGACGGGACTTCCGTAGCACAAGACACCTTTAAAACCAGCAATGGTCTCAAGCATTCCGTGGCTGACTACTTGGAAGACAGCAAGAAAGAGATTTTGAAGGGGAAATCAAACATGCAGAAATGGACGCATGCAGGAAAGGCATACATCAAACAGGATAACCTCCTATGTAAGTTGACCGTCCCAAAATACAGAAGTGAACTAACATTTCTCTTGTCAGACGAGCATTTCTCACTCCCAGCTTTCAGTACTTATAAGCTAAGGATCACCGAGCCAGAGCTCTGCGATCCTTCTGTAAAGCAGTATTCGGGCTATTTGGATATCGCCGAGGATAAGCACCTGTTCTTCTGGTTGGTTTCTTGTGATTTGGCAGCCTTATCGGAATTAATGTTTCCCCCAAGGTTCTTTGAGTCACGGGTATCACCCAAGTATGATCCTCTCCTGCTCTGGCTCAATGGTGGACCCGGATGCAGTTCCTCAACCGGATTACTTTTTGAACTCGGACCCTGCAGCATCACTAACGAAGGCCATAATACAACCTTCAACCACTTCAGCTGGAATCATCACACAAATATCATATTCTTAGACCAGCCTGTTAACGTCGGTTACTCCTATGCTGATGGTGGCACAACCGTTGATTCCAGTCCTGTTGCCGGTAAAGATGTTCACGCATTTCTTGAGCTATTTCTGAACCGCTTCCCTCAATACTCCGAGAAACCTTTCCACATCGCTGCGGAAAGCTATGGTGGCACATACGCTCCCAACATCGCCAAGGTCATCCATGATGCTAATAAACAACTCGCTGTTGCTCCCACTCCTGGGTTGAAGCACATCAACCTCGCTTCTATCATCCTCGCGAACGGTCTCACAGACCCGTATATTCAGATGGCCTCGGTACCTGACTATGCTTGTAATGGTCCTTTTCCTGTTTTGGACCCGGAAGGACCGGAATGCAAGGCTCTCCGCACTAAGATTCCCGTTTGTCAACAGCTTATTAAAGCCTGTTATCGATTCAGCTCCCGACTCACATGTGTACCTGCCCAACTTTACTGTAATACTCAACTCTTCACACCACTAATGGGTACGTCGAATTAATTTGATCTCATTGTTGCATTTGACTCGTGCTACGATCAGAGACTGGCCTCAATCCGTATGACGTGAGAAGGAAATGCGACAGGCAAACGGACGGACCCCTTTGCTACAAGCAAATGCAGTGGATTGAAACCTGGATGAACGATCCTCAGAACAAGGCTGCCCTAGGTGTCAACCCCGAAAGGACTTTTGAGTCCTGTAACATGGACATTAATCAAGCTTTCACCATGAACGGCGATGGCATGCATAACTCTGCAAACCTGCTCCCCGAGTTGATTGAAGACGGTATTCGCCTTTTAGTTTATGCCGGCAACGCTGGTGAGTTTGGTTGTTTCATTTTCCTGATTGAGTCATGAACGGTTATCTTGACTTCAGACATGATGTGCAACTATATTGTAAGTTTTTTCCGAGATTATGGTCGAATCGGCATTCATTGATCTACTTCCCTTAGGGCAATGAACGATGGGTTGAAAACCTTGAAACACGATTTGCTGACGAGTTCAAAAGGGCCAAACCTCTTCCTTTCAATACTATCAATACCGGAGTACAAGTAGGAGAGGTTCGCACAGCCGGTGGTTTTGGTATCACGGCAGGAAACATTTCGTTCGTCAATATCTGGGATGCAGGGTTTGTTCTTTCTTAAGCTTAACTTTCTTGGATGGCATTTAGCGTGGATTTCTAGACATATGGTACCTCACGACCAGCCCTTGGGTGCTTCGGTGTGTTCTTGCTTTTACATTATCCTATATCAGTGTCTCTAAACCTGCGTATTGTAGGACCTGATCATACGCTGGACAACGAATCATCCACTGATGAAGGAGTTGCCTAAAGATTAGGTCGAAGATATCGTTTTGCTTTGAACGGCACCTGAGTAAGGCCAAGACGTATATCGTGAGAGCTTGGACATTATAATGTGCCTTTAGCTCTCATTGGCGTTTTCTTTGTATTGTAGTTCTTGACTCGGGCTGATACCTATACATTCTTATGGCATATCTTTACCATCTTCATCGGGACCCTACTCTAATGTCAGCTTCCGTCCGCAACATCATATATAGGCTGCCCTGCCAATTTGAACGAGAAGATTGAACTTACATTGGAACGCTGGGTTCGAAGCGCAACATCGCATCGTAGCGGCATGAGAACACACCGCTCATGCTGTCAATACAGTGCTCATTAAACCAAGCGCGTTAGTCCAATGCCGTTTTCATGAATACATGTGTGTTATGTGATGCAGAAGTTATTAATTTCATCTTACGAGAAAGAAACTTAGTCATGCGAGAGACAGAATAAATCAATAAAAAAGATGTACTACACTGATCCGACATTTTCACACAATTAATCGACTTGTTGTATTCAAAACGATGTTTGTTCACTATAGAAATTATCGAAAATATGATGTAGCTATTTAGCACTAAATACTTATAAAGTATTAATACTCGTGCAATGACGAATTCAGAGTGATAATAAAGCTGGGAATATTCAAGAATGACAGTCTCCTTCGCCACACGACACGGATACTAGAATGGAACCGCACCAGCAAGAGTAGTATAATCGGAAATTTGTTGAAAGTTTGTAACCCCATAAGAGTAATTATCATTTGACAATTGTGCAGGAAAGAAATATGGGGACTCCATTGACATGTACCAGGGCTGAATCGAGCCGCCGTTAGCGTAAGGTTGGTGTTGTATGGTAAGGTAATCATAGAGAAGATCCGTAGTGGGTTGCATCTGACTGGGAGTTGGCTCAACACCTTCGACAATCCCCATTGGTACCGATAAATCGTTCATTGCCGAGAGTATACCAAAGGCATTGGTACTAGCGTTGCTTGATGCGGAAACGACAGATGATTCCTAGTTCAAGAGAAGAAAATAAGCAGTGTTCCTTCAATCGGTCGTTTGAACGAATCATACCTGAGCAGCTAGATCAGTGGTGCTATACCCAGCATCTGGAGCATGGCCAGCAAGATTCGAATCCGGGGACCATCCGAGAAGGATTGGAGAAGAAGAAACGGTATGCTCAGGTGCGGGTGCGATGTCATCACTAATCGCTGGATAGAGACGCTTGCTACCTTTGTTGTTTCTTTTCTTCCTCTTCGAAGTACGTGTTCTTGGACAGAAACGGTATCCAGGGTACTTGGTCGCATGATCATCGCGCTCTTTCTTTGCAAGAGCCTCGTATGGCTCCTTTTCCTCGGGACTCATTTGACGCCAAGCGATAGATGCGCGCATAGAGAGCGACGGCTCTTTAGAAATGCCCGAGAGGGGGATGGTGCGGAGGGGGCGAGGGGTCTTGGGATCCTGCATTCGTTTCTGGTATAAATATAGCTGTACCCACTCGCAGCGAAATATGATAAATGCGTTTCTGGGGCGGGGCACCGAGTCTGATCCCTGGGGGGGGCCTGTTCTTCCACAAGTAGTTTCTGAAGGAGAGGAAGATGTAGAGAGCGACGAGAATGAGTGGTCAAGTTCTGAGTGGAAATCCGGACAGTCGACATGTACCCAATCCGTGCCGTGAGGTGGTGTCCATCCGAGAAGTCCTTGAAATTGCGACATGTTGCTACAGAGGGCGCAAAGTCATGTTTCCTCGAGTGAAAACCACGTCCCTTTTATCGATTTCTTGCAGAGCTATACTGTGGTTGTGGTGTTCTTGTTCGGTATACAAAAAGTACATATGATCCTTCAATTAAACAAATCGGAGATTTATCCGCAGCCAAGATCGATCAAGATCCCTATTTCAGAGCTAGCCTAACTCTTCACAATTAGTTCTTGCATGTGACCAAAAATTTAAAAAATAATAATTAAGGGATAAATTACCAGCTGTCTCATCAGAGACTATCCATACAATTTTCAGAAAATAGTGTCCCTGCCAGAATTCTCGAAAATAGGCCACCCATTGACTGAGCATTGTGCACATCCCAAAGTCAGATGCAAATGGGAAACCAGGGTTGAGCGCACTCGTTGACTCAGTTGTTTTTCGGTCCCAAGCTAGAGCCTGAATCCAACAATGGTGTCCAGCGAACGATATTGGGACAATTACTGGCAGATTTCAATGACAAGAGGTTGAGAACCGTGGTTTCTGCAATATTTGCAAGTGCCTCTTGTGTAAGGAAGGCCTGATGACCTCTAATAGATAATGTCAGCTCAACAAGGCATTGTTTCAGCGAATGGAACCACAAACGTCACAAAAACATTGTAAAAGGACAGCAGGCGGGCAAAAACATCATCATGAATGACTTTCGCACTTGAGTCTGCGAAGAAATAGGTTGATTCTCGCTCATAGACATCCATACCTACAGCAGAAACATGACCAGATTTCAATGCACTACAAACCTTCTATTAACAATCATACCCTTGCAACCGTGTATAAAAGGGCACAATAGCACACACCGTATCAATGCATATGTGTCAATTAAGCCTCCCCTTGAAGTATTTATCAAAATAACTCCTTCTTTCATTTTGCCGAGCGTATTGTGGTTGATGACATACTTCGTCTCTTCTGTCAGTGGGCAGTGCAAGCTGATGATATCTGATCTCTCCAACAGCTCATCCAAATCTTTCATATAATCAATTCCATATTCCGCCGCAAGAGGGGACGGGAAAGGATCATATGCGATGACATTACAGCAAAATCCCTTCGACAGGATCCTTCCTGTTAATAACCCGATTTTCCCGGTACCAATCAGTCCAACGGTCCTTGCTTGAAGATTAAAGCCCAAAAGACCATCGAGGAGAAAGTTTCCTTCTCGGACCCGGTTATATGCTTTGTGATACTTGCGTACGACGGTCATGATCATCCCCACAGTAAATTCAGCCACAGCTTCTGGGGAATATGCGGGCACACGAGCGACCTGAATATTGTACTTAGCAGCGGCTAATAGATCGATGTTGTTATGGCCTGCACATCGCAGGGCAACGAATTTCTGAGCAAGTCAACGTCATCGCTGTCCTAATATACGTTCAGGTAGGCTGTCGTACCACTCCCAGGTCACTCAAATGCTTCATCACCTCTGCATTGCAAACATCATTGACAAAGAGGCAAACTGCGTCATGTCCGTCGGCCAATTGAACCGTCAACTCATCAAGTAGTGCTTCTATAAATGTGAACTGTATATTTGATCCCTCGGCCGCTTTTGAAAGTGATTCGATGTCGTACTACGATTTCGAGATAAGCCACATGGGCTTTGAGATTACAACCTCGGATATTTTTCACCTTGTGAGTACCATAAACTGCGGCCTTCATTGCTACTTGTAACTGTAATCGCAGATCAGGGATAGAAGAAATTGAATGGATGAACGTTGTGCGAAAGATATCAGTGACAGAAGACTGATCGGGAATCGTACCAGCAACAAACAACATACTTTTGAAATTACTTTTGAATCGTGCAGAGGGTAAACAAATGCTTCCGACAGCTAATCTACAGTATTGCCAGATGCCTTGGCGACTTCGTTGTTGGCCCTACTACTGTTAGCCCTAGTACTGTGGACCAACTAACACTATCATATAATATCCGACGAAGTACCAGACAGCAACCTGTGAATTCGTATACAGACGGTGAGTGGGTTAAACCTGTCACAGTGAATTCTGGTACTCGAAAGAAAGGCATTTCTTCTTCTGCAAACTCTCGGACATCTTATTATAGATTTGGTACAACTCAGATGATCCAACCTTCCAGAGTAGGCCAAAGTTCAATGATAAGCTTAAAGTTGGGGACTTGCTGCGAATAATACAATGAAAGGTGGCAGATCCATGTCCCCCAGACGTAATCCAAGATTGTCACTTATGTAACTCTTTGATGAATCGAAAAATCTACATTTTATTTTTATTTCCGTAAAAAAATGTCTTGGGATCTATATTATGTATGATATGCACCAGTCCCACATTAACACCGAACCTATGTCAAAATAAGTATCTGTCTTACAATAAAATGTTTGACTTCAAAGCGGGGATGAATTTTTTCCTCGTTAGATTGGTTTTAACGCTGGTTTAACATTAATAGACTGGGCGATTCATGATTCATATTAATTAAACTATCTAGGGGGAGTTAAACAAAAGACTTCCCCATCCCGAGATTTGTCTGGATCCCGATTTCGACGGCCTGCCGAATAGCTGACGCAAGGCTTATTGTGTTGGAGTGGTATCCGTTAATAGCTACTGATGGTGCATCAACATGGTTCAGCGAGAATGTCTAGTGCGACAGACCAAGATACGAGGCCATAGGTCCTGCCAGTGGCATCCAAATGCCTGTTGGACAACAGTTAAACATGAGATCTGGACTAGCGCAGGTTCCGAGGTAAAGATAGGAAGTGACGTAATGCACCATGCGCATGTCATCTGATTATAATTCATGAGTCAATGAGAGTCATGAGCGACGAACACACTCTGCTCCAGGTTTCAGGTATACAGCCGAAGGAATGGATCACTTAAACTCGATGACGCATACCGCGTGCTTGGGTGGTCAATAACATGCTCCGGGAGTATCGGTCGTTAGCCGTTATCAACTACCGGATCAAACGAAGTTTGATCCATCGTTTTCTGTTCTAATTACTACCTGATTCACCACCTGCACTCTAAACATCGATCCACGTACTTCCTGCAGTACTCCTTGTGCTGCTCCCCCGCTCTACTCTGGCTCCCCGTTCCCTCGTGAGCTTGCAGTACCCACCTCTTCCTGCGCCATAAACTCCCGCTTATCGCGTCTTAACACAACATACCCAGGAATCCTTGCACCGCAGACCATCCTCACTTTATCGGGATCAGCTTCGAGTCCTCCAAATGTCGTCATCTGTCCTAAGAAATCCGCTCTCTTTAACCCCACACCCATCTTCCCACCGGGCACATCCGGTCTTCTCGACCGATTATAATTATAAGCCCTCGACACCGTGCCCCGAAGGTTTTCTGGTAACACTTGATAATCGACTTTGAACGCATACTTTCCCATGTCTTGCGCAATGGCTTCAATGACTTCCCCACACGAAACACCGACTTCAGGATTTTGTGCCTTGACTTTGATGAGCCAAGGGTAATGTTCACTCACGATGTTGAGGACATCCATGCGGGGGAACGTTGCAGGTTCGTCTCGCCCACTTGACCATGAGACTTGGATAGGATCGCAAGAGCGATGGACAAGACTCGATTCCCTGAGCATATTCCACTGTAGGTAAATTTTATCCGATTCTGGTCCGGAATCTGGGACAGGAGTGATAAGTGGGTTTAGCTCCAGTGTCTCACAAACGACTTGTAATTGTAAAGCAGTCAATACCGGCCCATCTGCGCAGACAGATCCATCAGTTATTACCAAGATAGCATGAGCAGTCAATCAACTCACAGTGCGGTCCAGCTGTAAACCTCGGCATCCGATCACCCGTTTCCTTGTTAGATCTTCTAGGTGGTTCCTGCTGAGCCGGAGGTTGGACGCCAGGCCTGAACCAACCACCAAATCCTCCTCCCCACGCAGGAAAATTCGCCGGGTACCCATCAGGTGACATGAATGGTCCCCAGCTGGTTGGATAGTGAACACCGTCTCCACTGGGCCATCCTCTGGGTGCTCCCCAAGGCGAAGAGGGAAATGCGCCTGGAGGTGGACCATGATGCAACGGTATAGCCCCTCCAGCGTGCCATGGTGTCCCATGCGGAGGAATTACTGGTGCATTGACTGGAGGAGCCGTACCTCCAGTGCCCACTAGCGGGGTTTGGAGAAAATCCGGGTATCCACGATAATCTGCAGATAGTCCGTTGGGTGCAGCTGGGGGCAATGGTGAATAGTTAAAAGTGGTTGACGGTAGGCCTTGGGAATACGGTGAAACCGCGATAAAGGGAGCGGAAATGTAAGGTGTACCGTAAAGTGGTACTTGTGCTTGTTGAGGCCGTGCTTCCCAACCGGCTGACGGGGCTCCCGAAACAGGTCCAGGGGGATACCGAGAAGATTGAATAGCTGGAGGACTTGGTGGTATGACTGGTGGAAAAACGGCTGGTTCAGGAGTGTCAAGCGGAGGAATGAAGGGTGTGCTGTGTCCGGACATTCTGAAATAAGATGACCTGGTATCTAGTAGATATTGTAGATTAGGATCGTCTGTCGATGTCGGTGCAGCTTCGAGTTGGCTGGAGGAATCGGCGTGAGTGGTGACGGAGACGGTACTTCTTATGTAGGTATCACAGAGACTGAGAACGAGAGGACAAAAGCACAGTCTTGCTAGCTTAGTGCTTCACCTGCCAATAGAGGCAAGCCAGCTGCGATGGAGTAGAATGCTAATTTAGATAAGATGGGAAACCTATGCGAAAGAAGCTTTTGGAACTGCAATGTGTTGATGAAAGCGCACAAACTCGGGAAAAAGACGGCAATATGAGGATATGATACAATAAGCTAGGGTTGAAGAAATGCAGCAGGATCTGAGGGCTTGAGGCGGTCCAGGGAGACAATCACCAAGATTAATGGATAGAGATGAGGAGAATGGTACTCTCAATTTTGAGACGTCTAGATTCGTGTCAATTTGTCTGATACAATGTGCCCAAGAGACAGAGATTGCGGCGTACAGGGATGAGACAAATTCCTCCGATTGAGCTTCATGTTCGTGGTATTACAAGGCAAAGTATGAATGATGCTTGCATTTCTGAGGGTGTCAACTCACTACAGTTCACTACAGCCTTTAACCACCGTAGTTGGTGACGGCCGTGAGTAGGGAATAAGGTCCTTAGTTATGCTGGCGGGGAAGAGGGCAACTGTCAGACATTGTGTTATCCTATATTTTGTATGTTGAATCACCGGCTCACTCTAAGGTTTACGGCTACGATGAGCGAACTTCACAGAGGACACTGTGAGAGCTGTATCAGTCGACACTGCACGTGGTGAGCTATATTAATATATGTAAATAAGCGGTGGTTATAGTGGTATACTACTGCCTGTCCGGGTTGCTGCGATGGGCTTCTTTGGGTGTTCCAAGTTGGGTGTGGATGTAGTGGGTGGAATAGACAAGTTGTTCCGTAGGGTTATGTGTAAGTGTTGGTGTATGCAGTGAAAAATATAAAGTTGCAATGGGGGGTATAGGATAAGAACAGAGGACTGCAGTTGCACAGGACGTCACGTCGCATGGTGGTTGGTAGGTTGTGGCCCAGTCTCTATGATGTCTGAAACCGCTCTTAGTGAATACACGAGATTGTATTAGAATTTTCAAGGCAGGTTACTACGGCCTTTATAGTTCCAGCTGCTGAGATATCTCATGTAGATAGGCTCGCAGCGCCTGAGATATCAGCGCCTCATAGGTAAGGCAAAACTGGATGATGTGTTCTCAGGTACACATGGTCTGTTTCTACATTACAGGAGTAGAGAGGTCAGGGAAGTGTGGTGGGGGTTTGAGTGATGTTAGGCGGCTAGCCACTAACTAGCTTCCCTGCTGTGGAGAGTTGTACAACTACAACTCCAGCTATCTTGAGGATCTTACGTGCTTGGCGTAGGTTATATGTGTAACTGTTGGTTCACCTGTTGTTGGCAGTGTGATGGCTTCTTTTGCTAGTTGATCTGCTTGTTCATTTCTTGTAATATATGCATGGCCAGGGCACCAGGGTATTAATAAGGTATTGGTTGGAGAGGTTTAGAGCCATCGAATCATGCACTAGCAGTTGGCCTTGTCACGGTTTTGGGTCGAGGGCTCCTATAGCTGACATGTTGTATTGTACATCTGGGAGCGTCATACGTGCAGTGGTACTGCAGTCCCTATGGGAACGGAAAACGATTACAAAAAAAAAACCAAACTCTCAGTAATTTGTGAGACTCATAACGAAAATATTCGGTGCTTGAAACCCAAGTCTGGTCTGCACATAACGATCATCCTTTTTAATCCCTTCTAAGAATATCCTATCCTTCAACCAATCTACAAAAAGAATCGTCAAACCTTATTGTGACCAACTCTGACGTATAGATATGTACTCACCAACTCGACGACATCTGACAGTCCCAGCAATAGGACCGTATGAGTATGCTGGTATCTGATGTGCATGTGCAGCCCTCTTGACCTGCTCCTGTCCTCTCGTAGACAGCGAAGCCATCTCCACATCCATCACATAGTTACTTGCATATCTGGCATTCAGAAAGACGAAGCCACAATGTTTTTCAGCATCACGTCAAAAAGATAATGACGTACTCCTGCGAGACGGCCGAACAAACATCCATCAATGTAACCCCCTTCTCATTTTTCACAGTCGTACACCACGGACTAAACTCAGATATTATGTACAACTGGTCTACCCTGGGTAGCACAGCTGGTTCCTCTTTTTCCCTAAAGTCGTTGCCAGTGTCATCTTGCCCTTCAAAAAAAAAGCCTCAGACGTCAGTTTCTTTCCTCTCAGTCTGATCCCTCGAATCGCAGAATATGCAGAGGCGGTAAAAGATGCAGGAATTCTTTTTTTTGGGGGGGTCGATGTGAGGGTTTGATGATGCATACCTGTAGATATATTGAACAAAAGATGGAACTTCGCATATTTTTGTTGAAGAATCGGATGAATCTCGAGCTCGGGCTTGAGGAGATACAGATCAGTCTGCGTGAGTACCGGTCCATCTGAAGGAGACATCAAGCAATAAAGAAGAGGGAAAGAGCGGATCACTCACAGGAAGCACCAGATGCCCATTTGTTCACTGATGTAGGCGCTGTCATTATGATTTATGGTTTATAGTGCAAAGTATTTTGTGTGCGCAATCGATGTCGGTGTTGAGGATATCCAACTTGAGAAGCCGCGGTTGTGTAATGCCGAATCGAAATACCCGATATAAGGAAGGCGATTTGACGGGAATTCGACGGACAGAATCCGGTGCACAAAATCCAAGCACTATAACATAGCAGTATTGAGTCTGTCAGCAGTATTTGACTGCCTCGAGGTCAACATACGGTGCGTGCGCTGCCTGAATCAGACAGAAATGAAGGTGTTGCAGCAAAGTAATCCTCGTGCCCTATCGAAAGCGCTCAAGCTATTGCCGAAAGTATGCTGTTAATCAGCTGCATCATCAGTTATATTTAGTTAGTGGACACCTACAGAATGTCTGTTTAGGACTTCGCGTTCGCCACAGGTAATAGACTTCGGATGATGATTCCTTCCGTGATCGTAAGAATGACTACCATGTGCAAGTACCAGTAGAGGACAAAAAAAAGGACAACGATAGAAAAGCGTGATACCATACACTACGGGTAAAGGCGAAATGAAGACTCATGGAAGCACTGAGAAATACACTTGAAATTGAACTTTCACTTGACAGAATCAGTTCTGCAAAAGAAACCCAGAAGAAGAAAAAGCACAGACAGAATACCACACCACCCAGCTCAAGGCACCAAAACCCCTTCAAACAGTGACAACAACAACAGTCGTATCATCAATCCACGCCTCATCCATATCCAATGTTAGGACCTTACTCACGCTAAACCGATCATCACCGACACTTCTCCTCAACAATCTCAATGCCATATTCCCAGACCCTCCTACATCCTGCTTCATGCCACTCCCGCCTATTCCACCTTCGCCAACTTCACCAAAGGACCAAAGTTCCATCATCCCTCTCGCCCAACTTTCCAATATCCTGGTCGGACCTTCACTAGAACACAGGTCCGTGAATCCATCAGAAGCAAGTACAAGGAACGTTGGTCTGTGGACGACATGTCCCTCTGGTTCGATCTCCCCGGGTCGATAGGAATGTTTCGCCAGACTGTCAGTCGACGCTGGTGTGAAGGTCAGCTTCGGTGGTGGAGGTGGATCGTTTGCTGCTCTTCTGAGCTTTCGATGCGTGACTTCAGGTTTTGCAGTGACGTAGGGCGAAGTTTTATTCCGCTCAAGGAATTCCTCCCAAGGAGAGGTGTTATGGAATCCAGGGAAGAGGTTATAGAGTATTCTTCGCGTGAATGCCGGTGGTTGTTTGAACGGGATATCACCTAAACCTGTGAGCAGAACAAGAGTCAACTTTCCGAGCACGTGCGCACCGAATCAATGGAATGAATCTAGATTGAAGCCGAGAAGCATGATGCAATGCGGGGTTGGTGTGATGAAACGTCGAAATTAAGTCAACCATGCATCAACGTCACTCGGCCAGCAGAAAAAAAAGGACAAAGAAATAATTACTTACAGCGAGTAGGAGCAAGAGCACCGAGTACACGCTGGTTCAGGATACACCCGTCTTCGCCAGGATGCTCGGCTCGTATCCGCTCAACCTCGAAATTATTATCCCCATTATGCGCATTTGTCAAGAAATCAATCTGCCAGTCTTTAATACCCTCGTTGTCCGGACTTATCAACACTGTACACGGGCATCGCAGAATGCCGAAGTCAGCAGGGCAAGTCAACGTAATCGTCTCAGTGAGCAACCTACCCGCCTGACAGTCCCCCAGATTAGCGACCCAAAGGTTGACATGGTCTGGGTCGACGAGAGCAACGAGAGCTGTTGTGCCATACATGCACAGCCTCACCTTTCGCCAGTTTGCACCTCCGAGATGTTGATCATTGATGGTTTGTTTGATTTCTGTGTCCGAGTACTTTTCTAGCTCTTCTACAGACCCACCGAAAAGGTCCAGTACATCATGGGCAATGGCATCGTCGAAAGCGAGGATTGAGCGAGAAAACAGGTCACCGATGTACTCAGGTGTCAATTCCTGTTCTGGCTCCTGCTCGAGGGTAGCCTGCAGAAACTCTTGCACGATAATGGGTAAGTGGTAAGCAACATGCTCAACGGTGACATCTCCTAGGTGACCTGGACAACATAACGAAGAGTGAATTAGTCAAAAGTAGAGGATAGTATACTTTGAAGTACCATCAAACACGCCTGTCAGATTCCACTTCCGCCCCCGAATGTTGATTTCCGTAACGACGTATCTATCCTGTGTTCGAGTGTTGGAAGATGGCTGGAAGTTGATTGAATCCGCACGATAGCCTTTCTCTTGATTAAATATAAGAGACTGTGGTTTTGCAAGCTCTTTGAGCTCGCGCCAAACGTCTTTCTCCGACAAAACCTGATATCGACGCGGCCACGGACCATCCTCAGGTCCACACCTAGATCCTGGGATGTCTTCAGAATATGCCCAATTCGCCATAGCAGGGGCAACAGCACGTCCAATGATCATTGTTCGCGACAGACAACGAGAAGAAAAAAACAGGGGAGATACAGGGACAGGAAGCAGGCGAGCATTTCAAGGAACGCCATATACATATATAAATTAATTATTTTTACACACGTGATAGTGCCGACGAGATGAGTACGAAGCTTTCTAATGGATAGGTCAAGTGAGGTATACATAATACTACAAGCAGCAAATGATGTGACGGGCGTGCAATGAATAGCGAAGCGAGTGCAAAGTAAATGACTGAAAGTGAATAGGTGACATGATCTATCTTACGACCTGAATGGATTTCGTGACTGATCACTACTTCCTGTCGCCACAGGCTGGACCTGATAGCCAAGAGGCTCCGTCGCAATAAACGAAAAAACCCCAGGGTGATCACGAGCCTGCTCAGCCCTGAAAGATCTAGCATATCTCTCTGCATCAGTCTCCATGTCACCGGGCTTCCTACTCTTCAAAATAGTGGCAGACTCGATTGAGCGTAAACTTCTAACCGACATAGAGTGTTTCCTAAAAGGCACCCGAGGTTCTGGTATCTTCTTCTGCTCACCTGTGATCTCCGAAAATAAAGATCGATTCCCGGGAGTCGTCCTCGACCTATGTTCCCATTTCGGGCGCTTATCGGAATGCGCATCTATCGATCCATCCACTGCCGAATCTGAAAGTTCTGCATTCACAGCATCACGATATCTCGGAATCCAATCTTCCTTCTCCGGATAGATATCGTAGGATTTTCGAGGCTTTCTTGCGAAAATTCTTCTCCACCATGATCCACCTTTCCCACCAAGAACACCTCTCTCTGTAGCCCAAGCTCTTATTTTTTCCGCCCTCTTTTTTCTCGCATGCCTGTGCCACAGAATGATCATAACAAGTCCTATGAATATACCGCCCAATGCCATCAACAAGATCTGCCACCACTTGAGCTTGTTCCCAGTCTTGACTTCGGTCGGGCTAGTTATACCCGTGATACTGGGTTCGGGGATGTCTGCGCCAGTAGTCGAATTAGGTATAATCACCAAGTCATTTAGACAGACCCCGAGACCCTTCAGTGTCTGACATCCTCCATTGCTTCTGACGCATCTACCCAGACGCAAAACCTCTCCATCCGTGCAGCTCAAGCACTGGTCGGCTCCTGGGGCGGAACATGTAGTACAGCTATCATCACAGCTCTTGCAGGAATTTGAGTCTTTATCGGAGAATTCACCCTTAGTGCACGTAGGAAGACATCTCCCATCTTGAAGCACAGGCCGACTGGGAGGACATGATATGCACTGATTGAATTGAGCACCCGAGCATGAGGCACAATCTGGATGACACGTCATACAGGCAGATAGGCTAGATGTGGTGAAGGTGTTCGAAGGGCAGGAGGAGATACATTTGCCATCGAATGCAAGTTGGCCGGATCCACTACAGGTGAGACAGAAATCAGCTGCATCAACGCAGGTACTACATGAAGAATTACAGGCTAATGATCATAGATCAGCATATGATGGCACGTGGAAGTCTGTCACCTACGAATGCAACTTAAGTTGTCCTGTGGCGAAATAAACGTTCCAGCAGGACAACTTTCGATACATTTACCCTGCGAGAGGACCAATCCAGGCAAACAGCCGGTGCACTGCAACTGATCAAACGTTGAAGCAACATTGAACTCTGGGATCCTGCACGAAGTACATTTCGACGGACAAGCTGAGAAAAATTAAGTAACCATCAGAACAATAACGCTAATAAGGCAGCTCACCATCACACTCGCCCTTGTTATTATTCGCAACCAAACCAGCAGTCCCTTGACATACTCCATTTTCATCGGCACTAACGCAATTGCCATCAAACATGAAGCTCCCAGACTCACAAGTAACACAATCGTTTGACGTAGCACCCGAACACGTCTTACACCCAGAACAAGGCAAACAATCAATACCATCACTGAAACCTCCTTCTGGGCAAACTTGTCCTGACGAAGTTGGGACTGGTATAAAATCGCACTTGGTTTTGTCCTCCGAATTGACTGAGAACCCCAATTTGCATTGTATGCATACTCCAGTTGAATCAGTACATTTGACACATCCGGCTTGACAGACTAAAGAAATCCCGCATCATTCAGCAAACAAGCCTCAGTAACAATAAAGAAAATACCTTGACAATCCCCACTCGAAGTCAAATAAAACCCATCCTGACACGTCGAACATTTCTTCCCATCACTTCCATCCTTCCATCCAGCATTACAAACACACTGATCACCATTTCCACATTGACCATTCACACATCCACAACTCTCTGGATCCCCAATAATGGTCTTCTTCAAACACCTCCCTGTACCTTGTATCCCATCATCGCATTGGTCACATCCACTAAGACATTGTTTGCATGTCAGTCCAAAAAATCCGGAAGCGCAGGATTCGCATGAGGTGCCGTTAAAACCAGGTGCACAGACACATGTTTTGGTCGACGGTGAACAGATCCCATTACTTGAACACGTGGGATTGCAAGTGGATGACTTGATATCATATAAACTGAGTGTCGTCGAAGAGAGAGGAAGTTGCGATGTATCGGGAACGGAGGACCAGACAACCACACGGTCATTACTCCCACTCGATCCTCCAAAAACGGCATACATATTATCTGCAAGGACAAACGATCCAGCAGTCACCTGCGATGGTTGGACTCTGTCCGTACCATTCAACACAGGTGCCTCTGAATACGAAGCCAACCCTGAATACAAGACACCACTATACAAGGTCATACCTGGGGACATGTCCAGTTCCAGGGGCAAAGAAGAAGGATTGAAAGCTTTACTGGCATTTTCGAAACCGGAGAAAGGGTTGAGGGTGGCGCCGGACGAAATTAGAAGGTCATGAAGAAGCTGAGGGTTCGAAGTCGTTGCATAAGTATCCGGAAGGAGTTGAAGAGACACAGGCGAGTTTGATGCGCTAAGCTTGGCGCCAACTGATTTCCAAGGTCAATGGTAAGGTATTTGTACTGGAGGGTTGAGAGACATACGTGTTGTGTTGGAAATACCTTGAATACATTGTCCAGCAACGCAAACGACGTTCAATGAAGATGACTGCGCAGCTGTTGTTGTTCTCGTCAGTGATGTGGCAGTGGACCAAAACGCGGATTATTCACCAATCAGATTTACGATGGGCAAAATAGCGAGGAGGGACAAGATCATGATATCGCTCAGAAATTCAGAAAAAAATGGACAAAGATATGCAAATGTCCGTCCGTCCAACGATGCAAGCAGAGTAGGGAACAGAATCGTCCACAAGCGCAAAGTCTACGTACACAGTCCACCAAATCGTCGAAGCAATTTAAAAGAGAAGGAGACCAAGCAAGAGTGAAAGTGGGGTTTATAAGTGCAAGAGCGTCAAGGGCCATCCCTGGCGGTAGCAGAGAGCCATTGTTCCCTTCTTGTTAAATGTACACAT
>Ga0157357_1000230_pt1 | contig 23238 bp, 9 predicted proteins | sample AttcapACBM1_FD_111485 | JGI IMG/M metagenome (GOLD analysis project Ga0157357, IMG submission 111485) | Fungus gardens microbial communities from leaf cutter ant in Botucatu, State of Sao Paulo, Brazil - Atta capiguara ACBM1 | ecosystem: Host-associated > Fungi > Mycelium > Unclassified ... | reverse complement strand
TTTCTAACTTCATCCTTTTGTATTTATAAAAGCCCTTTTATATGATCTAATATTCTTCTATATTATTATTTCTATATCTTTTATCAATTCCTAAAGCTGATATTGTTCTCTTTGAATTCTTTAGTGTGCAGTTAAGGGCTAGGGTTGTATAGTTCTTATTACACCTTAGCATAATCTCTTTTCTACTTGACTCCTGTTAGTGCCTTGCTCTTACACTTTTAAGTGTCTGAGCTGCAAGAAAGATCACTCTGCTGATAACAACAGATATTCTTTCTGATGCCACCACTTTGACATGTAGTGGTATACTAACAAGACTACTAAGATGTACTTTGAACAAGCTAACTGTAGCACTACAACTGGCTTTAGTGGGGATAGTCAATGAGTATAAATAGTATAACTAACATGCTCTGTATTTATTTACAGAATGTTTGCAAGAAATATGCACTAGTAGACAGTCTTCTGGAGTCTTAGAAGAACTTGTATGATATTCTCTTTATCCAGAAGCCTCTCTAGAACTTTATTTACTTTGCACTATCTACTACTATTTCTGGAGGCAATAAAGTTGTTGGTAATCCTATTCATCTAGATTGAACCCAGGTAGTCCAATTTTTACAGAGCTCTGAGCAGATATCTAGAATTATATACTTTATTCATTCTAGACTATTCAGGCTTTGTTTTGCTTCTAGGAGAGACATAGTTGACTACAGGGACATTTAGCTTCTATTCTTCTTTAATAGAGACAGATGCAAGTTCCTTATGAATGTCTACTTAGGTGATCTCTATACTGCTGTGAACTTCTTGTCTAACAAAGCTTTGAATATCTCCAATCTGTTATATATAGGAGAGGACTTTAATATCAGAGATGCTGAATGGAATCCTCCTATTTCTTCACATCCTCCAGCTGGCCAGATCTTGATAGACTTAGCTAAATCCTATAGTCTTGTATGCTTAATTCCAGTACTTTCTGTCCCTACTTATTACTTAGATATTGAAGATCATGCTAACTCAGTAATTAACCTTATCTTCTTAAGCATGAGCTGTGCTCAAGTCACTTATCACACTGAGCCTGACATCAGATGACTCTCAGACTATGCTCCTCTTATAGTTGATCTTTCTATAGTTCTAGAGAATATCTGTGTATGTAAAATAGTCCTAAAATGTGATAATGATAAAGAAGTAGCCTTTTTGCTCTCTGTGAATAAAGAACTCTTCCAACTAGATTTCTCTACACTGGACACTGGACTCTGTTACTAGTCTCAACTTACTCTCTGAAGTAATTTCTAGACTCTTTACTAACTACTAGGCTGCTTATAATAAGAAGAGTACTGTTACTACTTAGTCTAAGAAGTGGTGGAACAATAAGTGCAGAAATGCACTAGAGACTTATAGATGAACTGGAGAGCACTCTGACTGGTTCTTCTTTCACTCTACAACTAGGCAGGCTAAACAGTGCTTTTTTGACAACAAGATTATCTTGCTGAAATTACATCTACTAATAAATGACTCTGGAATCTAATAAGCTGGGTCAAACAGTATAAGTGTCAGAGTTGTGAATGTTGGACTTGGTCTCATTTTATTTTCCTTTTCATTTTATTTTATTTTTGAGTTTTCTTTTCTTTTCTTTTAGATATAAGCAAAAGATGTGGTGTAATATCTAATATCATGCATGACACATGATACATAATCACATAACACAGAGAAGAACATAGAAGATTCTGAAATAGATAACATCATATAACATAATAATAGTATATTAATCTTATGGAAAGTATATGGACTTTAGAATAGGTATATATACAGACCATAGTCTATAGTATATAAAATAAATTAACTTGTACTTGAAACTCTATCAAGTTCTTTTGTATTACTTAATATAAAAGTTGTCTTTTGTTTTTACTCAAGAACTTAAGTTATAACAATAAGATATCTATAGTATTATAGTATACTTAGACACTAACATTTTCCTTTTCTTTTATCTATTTTTCTTGATTTAATATTTCTTTTCTTTTTCTTTTTCTTTGACAATAAGGAGGTATGTGACTGTGGTCACATGCATAGGCCTAGACTTGTTGAGAGTTGGCTAGAAGAGACTAAAAAGATGATGTTAGGGCACATGTATATAACATAATATTCTTATAAAAATATGAGGTAGATACATGGTAGAAGCATGGACTATACATGGATATTAGGGTAGGGCTATTTATTATTAGCATGGACTATAAGTACTTTGTATAAATTGTATAGGAATACATTGGAGACTTCTTGTTGAGTTCTCTTGTAATCCCACTTGATATCTATCTTGAGATTTATTACTTATGTTGCTATTGGTATTTTGACTAGTGGTTGCCACAACATGTAGTAGAGGCCCTTCACTTCCAGAGAAAGCTCTGCAATGACCTACCAGACTTGTAAAACATACTTTACTAATCTTACAATACTGTAACTAATTACTCTATCAATCTTTCTATTCTAAATAAGGTTCCCAGAAAGGCTACTCAATTCTAGATGCTCTTCTCACTGTTGGAAATACAGAAAGTGCTCAAAGCCTGCTCAAATTTTTTTGCTCCAAGTTCTGACTATATCACTTAGTAATATCTTAAGTTTATTCTAGCCAATAACATCTGTACTGTAAGTATTCTCTTCTTGGCCAATATATGTTTATTACTGCAATACTGGCCTAGACACTTCAAGGAGTCAGTTTCTGTTATTATACCTAAGCTAAGTAAACCTGCTTATAATACTCTTAAGGCTTTTAGACCAGTTGTTCTACTAAACACACTGGGTAAGCTTATTGAAAAGATAGTTAATAGGTGACTCTAGTTTGACACTGGCAAGTACAGTATCCTCTATCCCAACTAGCTTGGAAGTATGGCCCAATAGTCTACTGAAGATGCTGGTGTATTTCTAATGTACTTGGTTCAAGCTGACTAGACCAAGTGACTCAAAACTAGTGTAGTAGCATTTGATATTGTAAAATTCTTTTTCTTCTTTGAGCCATAGTATGCTCACTTTGATTCTTAGACATTTTGGCTTTCCAGACTGTATTGTGGACTTCTTTTCTAACTATTTGGTATATAGATTAACTCAATACTCCTAAAACTTCTTTCTCTCTAGAGCTTGTTACACAAATATAGGTGTGGATAAGGTTCTGCTTCATCTCCCATTCTCTTAGCTCTTTATATTGCTTCTCCTATTCACACTCTCAGGAAATAAATATATGATAAAACCCTGTCAGAGCTTTATAGTAGCTATAGAGTAGTTGTAAACTTGATAGTATACTTTGGCTTAGTCATAGAACATAACAAGTTAGAGATCTTTTATTTTCTAGAGTACACAATGATTCTAATCCAGAGCTGGACCTCTCAGCAATTAGTATCCCTACTCTCAAGCCTAAGACATACTGGAGATACTTGGGCTTTTTGTTGTGGCAACTACTAGACCAATGTCCAATAGCAGTACAAGCAATAAATCTCAAGGGTGGATATCTAGTGGGGAACATGAGTTATGTAATTCACAAGAGAACTTGACAGGGAACCACAACAGTATTCTACTGACTATTTATATAAACTATCCATAGTCTATGCTATGACTTCTCTATATCTACCCTAATGTCCATGCCTTATCCTCATGTCCTATTACTCATCCACTATGCATCTACCTCAAAGCCAGCATGCTGTATACATGTGCTCTGACATCATACCCTCAGCCTTACTCTTAATCTCCATTATTCATGTGTACACTATATGTATACCATAAGAAACCATGTCCCTTGATATCACTCCACCTCTAGACTCTTTCTGATCTTTCCAGACCACTTTAGACTACTTTAGGCCCTATGACATAATGTCATGTGACTTCTTTCTCTCATCATAGACTAATAATATACTACTATCTTATCTTATCTTACTCAAGTCTGTCCACACTTTCTCATCTTATAACACTTTTATTAACATCTGTCCTTTAAGAAACATGTTTGTTACTACTCCACCAAAGTATTGTCAAAGTGATGGGTATACTTGGTAATTTAACTAGAGGCCTTCTCCTACTTCAAAAATGACTTCTATATCACTTGTGCATTATTTCTATTGCTATATATGATTTTCAGCTCTGGTTCTTTGCTAGAGCACCAACTAAGACTCAGATATTGCTTTTGCAACTATACAATACAAGGCTGCTCTCTAGATCTTAGATGCATTTTATACTTTATCTACTTGTGATATTGAGGCTCTGGCAGACCTTATTCCAATTTGTCTTTATCTCAAGAAACTAGTTAAGTAATCTTGTCATAGAACTGCTAATCTTCCTTTATAGCATGCACTGATATTTTTACTTAGTGCTAGAAACTCAAAGGGTGCTAGCTCTCACCTACAATCACTTGCCCTCTTAAACAATACTCAGTATGCTTGTTTGAGAGGCCATCTCCTAAATACTAAAGCATCTCTTCTCAATCTTACTGAATATTTCAATCTCTTTGATACTAAGACCACCCCAGGTTATAGACTGCTAGACATCTTCTCTGATCTAATCTCATTCCATCCCTGCAATTGTTCAAGCCTCAATTATTACACTGCTTATTTGGAGTCTCTAGACTGTCTTTGTCTTGAGGCTTCTTCCTCTTTCTCTACTCTTATTGTTGTCACTGATGCTAGTACTATACCCTCCAAAAACATACAGGCAATCTCTGCTGTGTATTTCTAAAGACTAGGCCACTAGGTATTGTCTTCAAAGGTCCTAACTAGTAGAAAAACTGCTTCCAATACTGAGTTGTTTGCCATAAGATTAGAAGTCTCCAAAGTTACCAGTATGGACATGAAATTCATTATACTCATTACTGACTCTCTAGGCTCTGCTAGGAGATTAGTTGACCCCTCAGTGCATTCTGAACAAGTCCACTCCTTAGCTGTCTGTTTTGCATTTAGATCTTTCTTTGGTGGTAGTCTTGGTTATAAGATAAAATTTTGGGACTACTAAAGCAAGACTGAGTAGTCTCTTTACAAATTGGTCTATAACAATGTGACTAAAATTAGAGTGGCTGCTGGACAATATATTGATTCTCTTTACTCTAAAAGTGTTCTTTCCTGTCTAGATGCTTAGAGAACTGTCTTCAATTGTCCTATAGTCTAGGGGCATTATTTTCTGACTCTGAGAGGCAAGAATTGCAAACCTCTTCAGCCTAGCTACTCTAAGAGTGGTAGTTGGCTTGCTTACTTTAGCCAGTCAGTCATATTATGTGCTAGAGCAACTCAAGCTATTCTTAACTATGCTCTCATTGGAGAGTACAGATAGTGCTTTTTCTCTATAGAGTGTACCTAATATTTATATGGTCATTACTGAATATAAATATGTTGATATATCTTTACAAACTGCTCCAAGTTTGCTTACAGTCTCTTGATTGACCCATTTCTGTTAATTGAGAACTTTGTTGACTTCTTGAAGAAGTATCCAAGTGATTTTGCCTTCTCTTCTCAAAAATAACCTTCCACTCCTTCTAAGTCTCTATGAGAACTCATTTGGCTTAATTTCCTGTCTCTGTAGATAGTTTCTTAGTCTTTTTTCTCTCAGTTTTTCTTAACTCATGATAGATTTCTCTAGACTTGGAATATAATTTATAGGCTGGTTATAAGTAACCTTTATCTAGATTTCTCTCTGATTTCTATTAACTCTAGTAGTGTCTTTCAGCCTGTGAAGGAGGTTTCTGTCCTTTAAAATAGAAATTGTAAGCTACTTGTAGTATATAGTCACTTACAGACTGCAACCAAACATTATGTAAGAAATTGTTAAATAAAAATCATAATGGCAAGCTTTTCTCAGTTTTTGCTCTTTTTATATCTAGTCATTCATAGACTAGTTTCTTATAACTAAAATAAAGTCTTTTGAGCTCTTTTTCTTTAGAAGTAACTATGTCTCAAAATAATCTGAAGATATATTCCATAAAGAATTAGCTACTAGTACTTTTCTCATTATATTATAGACCAAGTTTGAATAGTTCTTTTAAGACTAATTCTTGTTTATTAATACTATTATTGAAGTGGTCAAAAAGTTGGAGAGAACAACCTATTATCAAAGGAGTTCTATAGTTAAGGATAAGTTTTAAACTTTAATTTCAAAAGCCAACTATACAAATTCTCATATAATAGTCCTTAAGTTTCACTATGTTCATAAAATAGCGATTCAAAATTGGATTGTAATGCTATTTATAAGTTGACCTGAAAACACTGATATCTTAATATAATTCAAAGCTATATAATATACCAACAAAGTAAGATAAGTTAATGAGGTATTCTAATCTATCTAGAAAACTTCTTTTATTTTTTTTACTAATTTGTGAACTTTATAGAATTTCTCAGTCATTTCTACTTTATATCAAATGCCTTCCATCACATTATTATTCTAATATCAACTACTAGTAGTACTATTACTGAGAATTCCTATGGATATTATTACATTCTATTCTAGCCATATCTGTCCTAATCTATAGATAATGCCTTTTTTCTCATCTATATTCTCTAACATCTTCTAGTACAGATCAATCTCTTTGTTTCCACCTTGGATGTTCTCACTAGACCCTTGCTAACTCCATAAACTTTTATCTCTAACATCTAAGGATTACCTATGTCTAGGATAATTCACTTAGCAGTCTTTATTCCAGATAACTACTCTAAGTATATCTAGTATATAAACTAGTAGTTTATACTATACAAGCTTTATTCTGAAAATTAACTAAAACTAGCACTAATCTCCAGTGTTAGTGATAACATACCTTGCTATTTTCTAGTAGTTCCAACCTCCCAAGTTCATCTAGTCCTCTTCTGAAATATGCAACCAGTGTAATTTGTAGAGACATAGCACATAAGCTGAAACCAAAGGTCATTTCAAATTCATCTTCCATATTTCTAGCTAATACATAAACTGATAACTTGGACTTCCAAGAGACCTCATCAAATCTCAGATAATGATTTGTAAACCATGTCTAATATAGTTCACAAATATCTTGTCAATTTGGATGTTTAGTAGCTAGCTATGAAGTTTATTAAGAATTTATATACACTGAAGAATATTGAGTTAAACTAACAACCAAAATTCACAGAGTAAGAGAATAGATTTACTATACTGTTTATGTGTGAATACAATGATAATAGTAGTAAATGTATATGAAAGTTCTAACCCCATAGTCCTTATATTTTCTTTCTGCTGTTCTAAATAGAAAAAATAAGCTTTCTTAATATTCTACTATTAGCACTCTAAATATCTGTAACTTCTTTATACTTTCTCACTATTCTAGAGACTATAGACACTTCTGAAACCATCTTGATATATATGTTGGTTAATTTCAGAGCTATAGAAACCTTTGTTAACCAAAGTTTTGTTAATGAACATCAATTAAATATCTGTAAGCTCTCCCATCCTGTTCCTGTTTATAATATCAATGGTATTCCCAATAAGACTGGTAAAATAAATGAAGTGGTAAATATAGTACTCTATCATAAGTCATACTTAGAGTAGACTTTGCTAGTAGTCTCTAGTTTGAATAAGTAAGACCTTATATTAGACTTTATATAGCTCAAGAAGTACAACTATGAGGTCAACTAGCAAAAGAGAGAAGTAGTTATGACAAGATGTTCCACATGTTATACTATCTTAGAGGTCAAGACCTCTAAAAGGCCAAAAAATACTAACTGTATGCTCTAACTATTGTCACTTTAGTTTCTTTTCTGCTTTGACTGAAAACTGAGAATACTTCTGAATTTCCATAAATATCTAGTGATTATATAAAAGAGCTAGTGAATTATTTCTACTTGACTTAACTACTTTTGGAACTCTCTACTCTTGATATTAGAGTTATAGTAACTCAATTTCAACATCTGTCTAAGGTTTTTTTCCAGAATCAGACTATAGACAATATCTCTTTCATTCTCCTATATATATAATGGTTTAAGCCAGTATTTGTGAAAGAAGACTTTAACATCTTTCTGGATCACCACAAATAAGACCATATTATTAAACTAATTCCTTATGCCAAGCTCAAGTTGTCAAAGATGTATTCTCTGTCTTCTATAGAACAGTTAAATTTAAACATGTTTATTATTGAGAACCTCTGTATTAGACCTTCAAAGTCCACTATAGCTATATTAGTCTTGATTAATAAGAAAAAGAATGACTTTCTCTATTTGGTGTAAGATTACAGAAACCTTAATATGATTATAATCAAGAACAAGTATCTGCTTCTACTGATTTCTGAGCTTATTACAAAAATCCAAGGTACCTAGTATTTTATATAAAATATAGACTTTTTGAACCTCTGGTAATGTTCTTGAGTATAACCAATAGCCTAGCCATCTTTCAAACTATAGTAAACAACATCTTTTAGTATCTTATAGTAGAAGACATTATGATAGTATACTTGAATGATATCCTTATTTTCACTTAAACATTAAAAAAGTACTACAAAGTAGTTTGTAGAGTTCTGGAAGTTTTAGCTAAGTACAAGTTGTTTCTTTGCCTTAAAGAAACTAGTCATTTTAGAAGATCAAAATAAACTCTATGAAAGTTACTAGAGTTTACAACTGGCTTATACCAATATCAGGTAAGGAATATATTCAAAAGAGGAAACTATTCATAGAAAAATTATAGAAGACATCAGAAGAGTATAGAAATGTTATCTAATGTATGTAGATGCAGATCCTAGGTGATCTTGGCTTCAGTAAATATACTGTATCTCTGTATATCATAATAGTTATATTTGGTAAGAGAAGATAAATGGAAAATAGATCATGGTGGAAGTCAGACTTCCAAGCATGGGCACTCAGAATAGTATAGTATACTAGTTAATTTTCAAGCTGAAGAACTACAGAGTATCTACATGTTTTAAATATTGGTGGTAAGATTATCTAAGGATTAGAAAAGATAAATAACTACTTTGAGTATACTAAAGTTCTTGGAAATAAGTCTGGAGTTCCATAGAAATCATGAGAAACCATGTTATTTAGTAATAGAGTTATTGGACATAAAAAAACAGGGAGATCTGTACTAGAAGAAGATGAGTAAGTAGGAAGAAAGATACTCTCTCTTATAGATGTTTTGAGCAGATTAGATGTTAAGAAAACATTATCTGTGATGTAATTGGATGAATCAGATGCATTCAGATGGTATGTAACAACCAACTACTTGTACAGACTTATAGGTATTTCTTAGCTTCACTGATTTTTACTAAAAGTTTATCTATAGCTTTTTAGATATTATTTACTACTTTTTTAATGTGATAAAGAGAAATAATAATTGGACCTGAAATTTCTCACAGCAATTGGCCTTTGATGTTCTCAAGAAAGCTATTACTACAATACTAGTATTAATCTTTTGAGATATTTCTATCCTGTTCCATATTAAAGTAAATAGTTTAGACTTTATGACTGAAGCAATGTTTTTCAAAGAAGATTGTAAAATAGTATCTAGTTACTTTCTTTAGCAAGTATCTTTTACTAATAGAACACAACTATAAGATATGCAGTAAGAAAAATTAGCAATTATCTATACATTAGAAGAATGGTATTATTTAATGGAAAAAGCTATAACTCTGGTTAAGATCTGAATAGACTATAAAAACCTAGAGTATTTCATAGCCATTAATAAATTGAACTGAAGATAAGTCTAGTAGTTATTATATCTGGTATATTTTGACTTCTTGCTATACCATTATTCATCCATGGAAAAGTCCAATATATTATCTAGATAAGTAAATAACAGTACTATAAAAAATAAAGAAAAGGTTCTTCTAATATATCTGATGGAAAAATATACTAGGTAAATAAAAGAAATTTATGGTCTGGACTGTATGTGAACTTTATAATTTGATAATGAAGTCATTATAATCTTCAAAATTGTTAGAAGATAGTAGATTACTTTTATTTCATGGTAAGATATACATCTCAAATATTATAGATCTTTGCCAATGAGTAGTTTTATTATAATTTTAGAATAGTTAAATATAGGAGTAGATAGAAAACCTTAGAACTAGTCTTTCAAAATTATTGGTGGCTTTAGATGTTTAGATATATTGATCAGTATATCAGCACATATGACCTTTGCTTGCATAATAAGCTATCTTAATATCTATCTCTTAGAGAACTACACATACTACCAATACCAAGTGTGAGATGGAAAACTATTCATGTAGACTTCATAATAGAGCTTCTAGAGTTTGTAAAGCTTGATACAGTGATAATAGTAGCTGATTCAGTATTCAAAAGAATACATTTTATTCTGACTCACACAACTGTTATTGTGGAGGATGCTATAAAGCTCTTTTTATATCATATTTGGAAATTATATAGTCTTCCTATACATATAGTCTTTAATAGAGATCTGTATTTTATCATACATTTTACTAAAAAAGCTATACTATATACCTAGAATTAAGATTTTTTTGTCAACAGCATAGCACTCTTAGTTAGATGAACAAATGAAATATATTAACTGTGAACTTAACTAATATCTTTGGTTGTTTGTGAATGAGCAGCAAAGTAACTAGTATGATCTTCTACTTATAAAGTTTACCAAGTAAATGAAAGTAGCACTAAATAAAGTAAATTTTGCTATCTATAAGTTACAGAAAGATATATTACTATATTACAACTAAAAATAGACCTCTATACTAGTTTTTAAACTTTATAACAAAATATATCTCAACTTTACAGATATTTACACTACTTACTTTTTTGTCAAACTGTTATACAAATGTTTTTGACCTTATATAGTAGAAAAGAAAGTAGGACCTATGGTCTACTAGTATTGAAAATACCTTATTCTCATAGATGAACAAGAGAAATGAGAAGTTGGGAAAATTCTAGACAACTATTAACACTACAAGAAGTTTCAATATTTCATTAAATAAAAAAACTTTAGTCTAGAAGAAAACTCTTGAGAATTTATCTTTAGAGATATTTATACCAGATAAGATAGTAGAGTTTCACTAACTAAACTCTAGAGCTCTATGGCTTATTAGAGTTGCTAAGTTTTTGACTATCAAGTTTTAATTCTAATACTATTGTCAAGTCTAGTGTTCTTCTCACTTTTAGAATACTAAATACCACTACAAATCTTGTGTTCTCATTACTGGTTCTCTAGGCTCTATTAAAAAGATAGTAGACTCTTCAGTATACTCTGGACAGGCCTACTCTTTGGCTATCTATTTTGTATTTGGATTGTTTTTTTGTAGTGATCTTGGCCATAAAATTGAATTCTGGGATTGCTTAAGCAAGACTGAGTGGTCTCTTCACCAAATTGTTCATAATGATATAACCAATACTATAATGGCTACTAGACTTTATCTGGCAATATCTATCAATGCTCTTTGCTTTAAGAGTGTTATTTCATGTTTAGATACTTAGAAAACCTTCTTTAATTGTCTCACTGTTCAAGGATACTATTTTCTGACCTTTAGAGACAAGAATAGCAAACTTCTTCAGCCCAGCTACTCCAAGGGTGGTAGTTAGCTCACTTACTTTGATCAGTCAGTCACATTATATGCTAGGATAACTAGAGCTAACCTTAATTATACTTTTATTAGAGAGTATAGACAGCACTTTTTCTCTGCAGAGTATATTAAGTATTTATATAGCCATTGCCAAGTAGAAACACATCAATACATCTTTGCAAACTACTCTATATTTATTTATAGTTTTTTGATTAATCCATTTCCATTAACTGAGGACTTCATTGACTTTTTGAAAGAGCATCCAAGTATTTTTGTCTTTTCTCCTCAAGAATAACCCCTCCTTTCTTATGAGCCTCTATAAGTATTCTATTAGTTTGCTTTTCTAGTTTTGTAAATAGTTTCTATTTCATCTCTCTTAGTTTCTCTTGATTCTATATTCTTAGTATAATAGGTTTTCTTAAACTTAGACACATAATTTGTAGATTGATTATGAGCAATTTTTATCTTGATTTCTCTTTGATTTCTGTTATCACTAATAGTATCTCTTTGCTTATGAAGAAAGTCTCTGTCTTCTAAGATAAAAATTTATAGGCTACTTGCTATAGATAATCTGCTACAGACTACAATTGAGTATCATATAATAAATTGTTGAATAAAAAAAACTACTAATCTTGTAGAGTTTATCTATTAATCAACTCCATCACTCTCTACTGCTGATATCTACTGAGTCTAATACTATCTATTACTACTATTCTTCTATATCAGTTACTAATGATAACCCTATTTCCTTTTCAGACTAATATTCTTAATATTTCCATCAAGAATATCCCTAGTCATACTGTTCTCACTATTTCTCATAAAGTAAGCTGATCTAGGAGATCAGAATGTATAATATGAGTATATAGAATGTTTTTTGCCTCTAAGATTCCTATAGTTATAAATACTGCTGCTAAACTCTACAGACTTCATTAGTTGCCCTAATAAAAACTAGTTAAGTAGTCTTATCTCAGAACTACTATTCTTTTTTCTTTCTTGATATATACTAATATTATGACTTAGTGTTTATAACTTAAAGGACTTACTTTTCTCACTAAGACTTATTGTAAAAGCTTGTTTAGATTATAGATTGCTAGACAAATTTCCTGATTGTATCTTGTTCTATTACTTAAGTCTTATTGCTATTATTTCAAGTAGAAGTTTGTAGATGTTATATAAAGTAGAATGTGATTTTAGATGATAGAGAGTGGAAAGTGAGTAAGCAGGTTACTTGAGCTCAATTATTAAATTTATAAAAAATATAAAGTATCTACTAATCTTAAATATTAAGTGCTATAGCTAGAACTGTGACTATCAAGATAGTAAAGAATAAAATAGCTAAGAGAATACTATAGAGATGAACTTTAAGTAATATGGTAACAAGTTCAGGAATATATAAATGATGATGAGAACTCAATAAGAAGTTTCTACTATATTCCTACTCTATATATATGATTATAGCTTGGTCTCTATATTTACTGAGTCTAATCTAAATAACATATATGTTTTATATATCCTATATCTGGCAACTTGTCAAGTATAGTTTATGCTTGGGATAAAGTCTACAATAAAGGGCATGGAGTTTATAAATCAAGTGTCAGAACTTATATGTAATACACAGAAAGTAGACTTCTGAATAATCTTAGCTTTAGCTTATATACTGTATTTCTACTTGCTATTTGGTTATAATTTCAAACTTGAAGATAAAATTATTTAGAAATGAGTTTTGATAGTAGAATTAAGTATGCTACTGTCAATGCCAGAGTCTGATATCAATGTTAGGGACTGAGTAGTATAGTGTATCTACTAGTCTCAAATACTAGAAAATTGTTTAAAATAATTGGAAACTAGAGTAGAAATATTTTCTTTAGCTCTGCAAAGTAACTAGATATGTGATTGAATTAATCTATGACAGAGCAAAGATAAAGATCAAAGATTGGAAGATCAAACTTTATCATAAAGAATAAAGTGTTTATTTTATTTTTTATTCAACAATTTATTAGATAGTACTCAATTGTAATCTATGGAAGATTATATATAACAAGTAGCCTACAAATTTTTACTTCAGGAGATAGAGACCCTCTTCATAAGCAAAGAGACACTATTAGTAACAATAGAAATTAAAGAGAAATCTAGATAAATGTTACTCATAACTAACCTACAAATTATATGTCTAAGTTCAAGAAAACCTATTATACTAAGAATATAGAATCAAGAGAAACTAAGAGAGATGAAACTGAGAAAATATTTACAAAACTAGAAAAGCAAACCAATTGTAACAATCACTATCTTATGTTTTATAGATATTTGTCTTATGTTTGTCATAACTTGGACATGTATTGAAGTTCATTTATCTTTGACTCTTGTATTCTTTTCATAATTTATCAGTCAGTGTCTCATACAATAGTAGAGGTTTTTTTATGTTTTTCTTATGCTTTTCTCATTGTTTTTCTCATGGGTGTCTTTTTCTTTTCTCATAGTTAGTAGATATATGTAGTTGTAGATATAGATATAGTTCTATATCTTTATGCTTTACCAATTAATCATATTCTTTACTTTTACTTAAGTCTTTGCCTAAGTTGTAACCTAAGCCAAGCTTAGGATTCTAATATTTGCTAAAGTATCATTAGGCTTACCTTACAAAAGAGAGTATGTATTATAGTTAGACTACTAAAATGTCATAATAGTTAGGCTGTTGAAAAAATACCAATATAACATTATGGTTAGGCCACTAAATAAACAAGATGGAAAAAACTAAATAAAAAGCCACTAGCATTGAGGAACTAGAAGAAATATTGGAATTATTGAGAATTACTGAAGAAAATACCCCAAATATAACTAAAACAATAGAGATAACATTGAGCAACATGTTGAGAGCACAGATATTAGTAGAGAATGCATTAAAAATAGTAACACCAAAGAGCATGATTTCAGACCCAAAGTAATTTAATAAAGACTAGATAAAATTTGAAGACTAGTGAAGAAGTATGTGATTATTTCTCAAGATCAACAAATGATAAAATTGCTGCAATATTAGCTCAACTTAGAGGGAGCACAACTGATATTTATACCTAAATAAAAGACTACAATAATATCTAAGATTGGAACAAATTTATAAAAGAAATCAAGACAATATTTAGTAACAAGAGCAAGACAGCAAATGCCAAATGGAAAATCAAAATACTCAAACAAGAAAAAAAGCATATTACAATTGAATTTGAAGTATTAGCTATAAAGACTGGAATTAACACATCTATATAACATTTTATTGAAGAAGAATGTTAGAAGTGATATAATTAAGATGATATCAGAATATTCACCTATAGTAGTGCTAACATTACTCAAAGAGTAGAAAATAGCAATCACATCAATTAAATAAGGATACAAATCTACAGAAGACAGACAAGATTATTAAATAGGACTAGAAATTACTTATGAAGGAAGAGAACTGCATATATATAGCAAAAGATTGTAGAAATCCAAGAAAAGAAAAGAAGATAAGGAAGTATTATAAATGTAATAAAATAGAACATCTTGCAAAGAACTGTAGGTTAGAACAAAAGATAAGAACAAGAGTATACAGAAAGAATTAGAAAATGGGAACAAAGAGGATAATAATAAAAAAGTGTGTTCTGTCAAAGGTTCAGAGTAAACATAGTATAATAAATTTTTGTACATAGTAATTCTCCAAATTTGATATGTTATTCTAACAAAGAAGAAACAAAAAAAGAGGAAACTCAATATGTACACAAATGTAAAAACATTAAATGGAAAAGAATTACAGCTTAAGGCATTGGTTGACTCAGGATGTACTCATACAGGTATGGATGAATGACTAGTAAAGGAATAATGAATTAAAATAGCACTATTATCTAGACTATTCAATACATTCAATATAGATAGAACTAGAAGCAGAAATCACAGAGTAACTCAGTTTGCACCATTGAAACTGGAAATCAATGAATATATAGAAAATATTAATATGGTAGTAATAGACTTAAAATGGAATAGATATGTTGTTAGGGCACAACTGGTTGGTCAAGCTCAATCCAGAAGTTAAAAGGGGCAATATGGTTTACAAAATGCCCAAAGAAATACAAGATATAGCACTAAGATATTTTGTTTAAATCTAAAACCAGAAGAATTATGCTAACAGACAAAACAAATAAAAAATACTAGAATATAGGAAAGAAACCAAATTAAATAAATTCAGAAGATCTCCCAAAATGCATTTGACCTTTCACTCATCTGTTCAATAAGAAGAAATTTGAGAAACTACAAGAAAGATGAGAATGAGATTATGAAATCAATTTATTGGAAGATGTATCTAAAGAATTAAATACCAAAACCTATGAAATAATAGTTGAGAAAGAAGAAGTTTTAAACTACTAGTTGAATAAACAAATTAAGATAAGACTAATTGTGGAATCAAGCTCAAGATATGTGATACTATATTTTTACATCCTAAAGAAGGACAGATCTTTACAATTAGTACAAGACTATAGGAAGTTGAACTAGCACATAATAAAGAAAGACATCATTATTACTAATTGGAGAAGTAATTGATAAACTTAAACATTTAGATGTAAGATACTTCAAAAAATTAGATCTCATCTAGAAATACAACAATATATAGATCAAAGAAGGTGATGAATAGAAAGCAGAATTCCTAAAAAACAAAGGATTATGTCAGATTTGAAAATGGTAGACTTATTTCTTGTTTATTTCTCTTTTGTTATTTAAGTTTCTCTTATTTTAGACTTAGTAAAAAGAAATGATGTGATAGCTATCACAAAGTTGATCACACATATTATAGTTATAGTCACAATATCATGTGATACATAAGGAAAATAATATCATACATTACATATAATGACTTTTATATCATAACCTATAATATTTAGAGTAAACTGACCTATATTAGAAACTCTACTAAGTTCTCTTGTATTAACTAATATAAGGTTTCTCTTTAGTCCCAATCTTTGAACTTACATTATAACATGTTATTGTATGAAGAAGTACTTGCAAACTATATAGATGACTTTGTAATACTAACCAAGACCAAGAAGAAATTAGAAGAAAGAATAATACAATTCTGAAGGTAGCAGAAAAATATAATCTTTGTTTCAAACAGTTAAAGTATAAATTTGATGCCAAAGAAATACCTATTTTGGGAGTAGTAGTTAGATAAGGAGAAATACAAATAGAAGATAAAAAGGTCAAGGCAGTTAAGAAATAGAAATCACCTACCAAGATAAGAGAAGTGGGAAGCTTTCTAGTGTTTGTAAATTTCAACAGACATTTTATCAAGAACTTTATTCATATGGCAAAACCTCTTAATAAACTCAAGGACAAAAAGAAATACAAATAGAAAAATCAACACCAGAAGACATTCAAAGAACTGAAGGACAAAATTCTAGAAGAGTATTAGATGTGGTTCACACTATCTTATTTGAGATCCAATGATGGCCTTTTGGAAGTCTAAATGAGTTGAGTTAAGTATCATCTGAGAATGCAAAAGATAAAATCAGAATGATCTTTAGCTTTAGCTTGTATGCTATACCTTTATGAGTTGTACTGATAGCATATCTTGAATGAGAACTCAGAACTAGATAAATAGCTTAGTCTACTAGAAGATAGAGAGGTATGTTGTTGCTAACACCAGAAGTAGGTAATAGTTTTAGTTAATTTTCAGAATAAGACTTTATAGTGTAAATTACTAGTATTTATACTAAGTAAGCTACTTAGGATAGTTATCTAGAATATAGACTACTACTAAGTGTTACTCTAGATATTAGTAATTCTCAAATATAAGAGATGGAGATTTATAGAGTTGGTAAGAGTTCAGTGAGGATATCCAAGGTGGAATAAAGAGATGTGATCTGTACTGGAAGTGATTTGAAGGTACAGATGAGAGAAAAGACATTCTTTATGAGTTGGAACAGATGTGGCTGAATTGGGATATGACAAAGAAAAACTACTAGCTATAATAGAAAATTTAACAAAATATAAATAATACCTATTAGATATTACAAAAGAGTTTGAAGTCTAGACTGATTATGAAAATCTTAAGTATTTCAGTAAACCACATAAATTTAATAAATGATATTTTGTCAAGAAAAGATCAAGTAAACACTAAAGAGAATAACAAAGATATTAAGATATTCAAAGACAAACTATGGAAAAAAAGACTAATTATGGAAGTAGAAGTAGTAATGTTCAAAGGAAACCAGATGGTAGAAGAAAACATATTATTGGAGGAAATCTGAAAAAACAGTACTAGAGAATAAGAAATATAGAAGAAATTAGAAAAAGATAAGGGTCAAGCATAGAAAGACAATGGAGTGGTATATATGACAACTAGAGAATTTAATCAAAAGAAATTACTGGTAGTCAGAAATATGAAATAACACTAATAAATATATCTAAGGATGCCAGAAATATTAATAGAATAAAGTTTAATATATGAAAAAGGTAAGAGAACTTCATCTGTTGGAAACACCTCAAGGACCATGGCAAAAAATCATTATCAACATTATAAGACCACTTCCTCATTAGAGGAAATAGCCAGAATCTGTAGAGGCAACATATAAAGAATGCATAAAGTTTTATAAAAGACTCTTAGTGACAGAATACCCTATTTTACCTTATAATTCATAGAAGACTTATTCAAGGCACTAGAAACAAAAAGAATGTTATCAATGGCATACCATACTCAAATGAATGGTCAAATAGAAAAAATTAACCAAGAGGTCAAAGTATTCTTGTGACACTATGCCAATTATCAGTAAGATCCTTGAATAGAATGGTTACTAGTAGAGGAATTCTAATATAATGACAAGAGACACTTAGTTAAAGAATATATGCTATTTGAACTTAATTTTGAAAGACACACATAGAAGAAAGATCTAACAATAACAACAAAAATACTAAAATTAGAGACTTTTTTTGAGGAGCTACAGAGAATTTAGGAGATAGCAAAATTATCTATAGAGAAGGTAAAGGAAATAAAGAAGAAATTTGATAAATAAAAGACAAAACCCTCAGGATATGAAGTAGAAGAAGTATAAGAATACTAAAAATGAGACAAAGATATACAATTCTTGATATACAGAAAAGAGTATGAAAATGAACATGACTAATGGATAGCTGAAATGGGGTTACCACATGCTCAAGAGATGATTCAAGAATATTGGACAAAGCTCCCAAGACAAAATCTATAAAAGAGAGAGGTGAAAATTGACATTTCAAAGTATAACCAGCATTTAAAAAATTTAATATATCTTATAAATTCACAACTGTTCCCTCTTCTCCCAACTCATATGTTTCTTGTACTTTTAACAACCTTGATCTCATTATGACACTCAATAAGAAAAAGAAAGATTGGATAAAGAAATATTACAAAATAATTCAAAGATTGAAAACTATAGCTGACATTCAACTACAAATTCAAGACATTATCAAGCAAGCCAATGTAGTTAACAACCAACTAGTAAACATTGAAACAATACTATTACAAGTAGGAGAAATGCACAAGATACAAATAGGAAAAGACATCTATAGTATATTAGAAGAACTATATACTATTATACATAGAGATATAGAAAAACAAGCACATCATATTCAAGTTCTACTAGCTGATAAACAAGATCAGTGTAAAGAAAGAAGAGTTGAAACAGTTGATGAACATGTCAAAATGCTATAAAAAGTATATTAAAGAATGAACACAATCTAAGACAAAGGAAAATGCAAAAAAGCATTGTTTAAGATAAAGAAGTATTACTATACAAATACTACACAACATTGTTATCTGAACCAAGCAGACCATTGATGCCAGAACCAATTAAAAAAGAAGTTGATAATCTAGAAAAAACATTAAAAACATTATAATCTCCAATGAAGACTATATTATTCCTTTCTCTAGCACACTACAAATTCATTTGACCTAATGGAGAACATTCAATGTTGAAATAAAATAATAGCAGAATTCATCAAACAAAAGCACAATATAAATATAAGTTATTAAGGATTTTTAATTAGAATGTATATAAGAGGGCTACTATATGAACTGTTCTTTATAGTCCTGACTTCATGAGGAATAATAGTCATCAGACCAATCAAGAAATTTATAGTATATATAGTGGGAGATTTAGCATTCTTAGATTAAACTGTTATAATTTTAGTCTTAGTATATTAGTATAAAGACAAACAAAAGATGACTCTTGTATAGAGTAACATAAGAGAACTTGATGGAGTTCCTGTTATAAAATAATCTACCTTATATACTACAGACTGTGGTCTATGTACATACTACAACTAACTTACCCTAAAGTCCATATACTTTCTATAAGGCCAATATACTGTTATTATACTATATAATATTATCTGTTTTGGAACCTTTTACAACCTTTTCTTTTTTTACATAATTGTGTGACTTATAACATCACACTCCTTCTCCTAAGTCAAAAATAAATAAAATAAAAATAAAATAAAAAAGAACAAAAAGGAAAGAAAATAAAATTATTTTTGCTAATTTCTCTCCAACTTCCTTAAATATTTCTCTTCAAACTTTCTATTATCCCATCTATACAATATTTTTGCTATATATTTACCTAGTAACTTTCTCCTTCTAAATTTCATTTTTTCCACTATTTTTAACTTCTTTTGTCTTCTTATTTCTGCACTTGCTCTTTCCTCAAACTTTGTTACTGCTTCTTTTGTATTTTCCAAATCCTTCTCTCCCTCTCATATATCATACTCTGCTATCAATCTCTTTCATTATATCAAGTACTTTACTATTCCTCTTTTTTTTATTGAATTTAATTTTTTATCCACCTTTCACTCTTCAACTTCATTTACTTTGATTAGTTTTGCTTCTTCCATCTTTTGCCTTTTCATAGATTCTCTATATCTTACAATTCTACTAATATTCACTACCAGATGAATCCTCATAGAGGTTTGTTTGTTTCTTCATCTTTTCTTAAGCTTTCTTTAATACTGCCTCTACTTCCTCTTGTACTCTTTTCATTCTTTCTGCAAACTCTATTGATTTCTTCACTTTTCCTTTTCTTCTCAAGTCTGCCTCCATTCTCAACCATCTACTATAATTTGCCATAAATAGTGATACCTTTGTTGTTGAATTGTTAGGCATGGTTCACACCAGGTTGAAAGTCTATAAGGTAGACTCAGAGATGTGTGGACTTGTTGAATGACCTTGGCTTCAGCTTATGTGCTGTGTCATTTATCTGCTGTGTAGTCACAACTTCAGAAAATAGGAAGAAGTCTGAGATAGAAGTGAGTGCTAATTTGCTATGTCACCATTGAACACTGGGGATTGAGTTCAATAAGAATTTATCTTCATTGATCATCAGACTAGTGAATTACAGTGTAACTACTAGTCTTATATATGAGTTCCTACTATAGGAGATACTTGGGGTTTTAGTGGTATAGCCCCTATTATCCCAAGTGGAAGTTTCAGTGTTAAGACACTGACAGGGATAACTCTGCCATAGAAGACCAAGTCAAATAGGAGTATTTGTTAACTCCACTACAAACTGAGGTCTTCTATCTGAGATTACACTCTCCAGTAATCCATGTAACTTCTACATGTTATTATCTCTGAATAACCTTACCAATCTTTCCACTGGTGTTCTCTCCATAGTTGCCACAAAGTGTATCATCTTTGACAACTTATTGCACATTACTAAAATCACATCTTTTCCTACTACTAATGGCAACTTTGTAATAAAGTCTACCATTAAATACATCTATGATTTCTCTAGTACTTTATTCATCATCAACTTCCCTACTGGTATCTCTGTCCTATTCTTTATCCTTTGACACAAATCACATCTTTCTACATTTCTTGTTACTTCTGGTCACTAGTAGTTCCTTGTTACTAACTCTATCATTTTCTATCTTTCTCTATATTTGGCTACTAGCATATCATGGTGTAGCCAGATAACTTCTATTCTTAACTCCTTATCTTTCAGCACATACACCTTTCCTTTCTTTCTCACTAACTCTCCTTCTATTTTCAACTTATTTTCTCTCAATGCCTTAACTCCTGCTTTTTTCATTTTTTCAACTACTTTTATCACTTCTTCATCTTTCTCTCTTGCATTTTTTATCTCTTCTACCAATATCATTTCTGGTTCTTCTACTATCACCTCCATCATATCTCTTATTCACTTATCCTTTATTAATTTCTGATTTTTATTATCATTTTCCACTCTTACTTTCAGATCTAGTCTTCAACTCAACTTATCTGTTTTTTCCATCCTAACTCCTAGCACATACTTCAAAGTAAAATCAAATCTAGACAAATATAAGACCTATCTGGTCTGTCTCCAATTCAACTTTTGCACCTTCATAAAATACTCCAAATTCTTATAGTCTGGATAGACCTCAAACTTGAACTTAGTGTTTTTTAACAAATTTCTCTATGCTTCTAATCTTCTGATCACTGCTAATATTTCTTTATCATGAATTTCATAGTTTCATTCTATTTCATTTAATTATTTTGAAAGATAAGCCACTGGTCTCCATCTTCTATCTATATACTCTATTAATAACACTCCTCCCATTGTATAATATGATACATTCACCTCCATCCTCATCTTCTTATCTAAATCTGAAGCCACTAAAATTGGTTCTATAGTGAACCTTTTCTTTAATGCTTCAAACAGCTTTTCTTGTCTCTCACTGCCACTTCTGTTCTTTTCTCATCAACTCACACAACAGCCTTGCTATCTTTGCAAAATTCTTCACAAATCTTCTGTAATAATTAGCCAACTCCAAGAATTTCTGTATCTCTTTGACTGATTTAGAAACTGGCTAATCCAACATTTCCTTTATCTTTTCTTCCTCCATCTTTATTCCATCTGGTTCTATTACAACTTTTGAAAATTCTACTTCTTTTACCTTTTACTTATACTTCTCTGGCTTTATATACAAATTGTTCACTTTCATCCTTGTCAAAACCTCTTCAACTAGCTTATTATATCCTTCTTTGCTTTTTGTCCCTATCAATATATTGTTAATAAAACTTGCTACTTGTACCTTTTTGTGAAAGTACATACTCTCATAGGGTTTTTAAGCATGTAAGACCTCATTAGTGAGAAGATCTTATACTTCTAGATGACACCTCAGGATCTCTTGAATGAATATCCACTTGAGAGATAGTATAGTAGCTATTAATCAAATTAGATCTCAGAAAGATGAGGTTTTCAGAAATCTATATCACATCTTATATTCCATCCATACCCATTCTGACCCCTGGATAACTTATACTTCCTCATTCACACTTCCTGACCTCTTTCAGTACAGATTATATCTGTCCATTTTACCTTGAATATCCTCACTGGTCTTGATTAACTCTATAGACCTTCATCTCCTGATATCCAAGAATTACCAGGATCCAGGGTGACTTACTTAGTAGTTTACATTCTAGATAACTACTCTAGATAGCATATCTAGTATATAATCTGGTAGTTTACATTATAGTGGTTATTCTGAAAATTGACTAAAACTAGCACTACTCTTCTGATGTCAGCAATAATACATCTTGCTATCTTCTAGTGGCTTTTTCCACCTGCTAAGTCCCCAAGTCCCATTCTGAAATATGTGACCTATGTAACTAGTAGAAGTATAGTACACAAGCTGAGGCTGAAAGTTATCCTAATATATCTTCTACATTCTCAGATAACATATAATTACTTATTCTGGACTTCTGAGATACTCTACTAGATCTCAGGTAATGAGATGTGAAC
>Ga0157357_1000226_pt1 | contig 23429 bp, 24 predicted proteins | sample AttcapACBM1_FD_111485 | JGI IMG/M metagenome (GOLD analysis project Ga0157357, IMG submission 111485) | Fungus gardens microbial communities from leaf cutter ant in Botucatu, State of Sao Paulo, Brazil - Atta capiguara ACBM1 | ecosystem: Host-associated > Fungi > Mycelium > Unclassified ... | reverse complement strand
GCAGAGATGATCTACAGTTTGAAAGTGAGAGATACATTATTGAAAATGTGTATATTTTTTAAAATGGTCTTAACTACACTAGAATTGATGGATGTATTAGTATTTTCCATCAAGTAGGGAATACCTATTATTTTTAAATAGAATTTGAATTGGAGGAGTCAAAATGTCAAAATGTCATTTGAATTCATATTGTTGACATTTTTGATGTAGTTTTCTATGATCTAGAGGTCCAAAGATGATGCAACTTTATTTGTGGTTATAATAAGACTATGCTGATTATATCAAACAAAGTCTGCCATAATAACTGACTTGATGTTTTTAAGCACCCTGTTCAAATTAGTGATATGTGAATTTGACAATGTCAGGAATTTCAATTTGTTTTTTCCAGAACCATTAATTATGTTGTGAATATTTTTGATTTTCTTGGCTAATAAATTGGGAAATCATTCTTTAAGCTTTAAGATTTCATTGACTTTTGGGGCAGATGCTTGAGTATACAATCATCTATCCCTGAGATTAGTATTTTCCTTCAATTTGGTACCTTTCTTTTTGAAGAATTTTGATTTCTCCAATATTTCTTTAAAAGGCCTAGGTAGGACAGGAAGAGGAATCTTTATGACTTCTACTTGCTTTTCCTTGATAGAAGATTCAACCCTTTTGTTGGGTTTGTTTACATTGATTTTTGGCATGAATTTTGAAGCAATGTTTTGCCTAAACATTCTGTTGCTATTGTCAGTTCTTAGTGAATCCCATCCTGCTTCAGAAATGAACTGCCAGGCAGCCTGGCCAAAACCTTCAAGCTATGGAATATCTTTTTCCATTTTTTCTATTACTGATGAAATTTGCCATTCGTAAGAGCGAAGTCAAGATGTTCTTTGAGTCGATGTCCGAAAATTCGACAGTTCCAAAGATAGAAATGGGGTGGGCTTCTCCATCCCAAGAATTCGGTTCTACTGGTTGATTGTCCTCGTACGGGATGGAAGTCGTTTTGAGGTCTTGTGGAGTACACGTGTTCGTGTTAATTAAAGCCTCACCCTGTGGAGTAGGCGTGTCATTCAGGGTTGAAACCTCGTTGTTTGAACGTAGTTCCCCGTCCTTGGGGTTGTGGTCTCTAGCATCGTTAGCCAGTTTGTTCTCTCCTACCTTGGGAGTAGCGTATGATAGAGAGAAACTCTCCCTCTCGTTGATTTCTACTTGTTCGTCCCAGGTTAATTTGCTGCGCTTTGGATTTCCATCCTCTCATGGTAGGGGATAGAAGACAGATTTGAATGCGTTGACGACGCTCTGGAACTGTTAGTGCTAGAAGAAGCAGACCTTCCTCTGGGTGTATCGATGTCCATGTCCATGTTTGAATTGTCTTGGACCATTGGGCTGATTGTGGTTTCTTTGGATGTAGCAGGATTCAATGTATTCGCTAAGTCTCTTATAGGCCCACACGAGATGGTGGTAAAAGAGAAAGAAGCATCGTGTGTACACATGGTTCTGCATATAGACTCCAGCTCAAGAGGTAATTAAGAAAAGCCTATTGTCTTTGGCACTGTGTTATTTGTTCAGCTACTGGAAGGAATATTAACTATCTACCATCAGTGAAGGAGATTCATCCAGATTATGTTATCCATTAAAACCCAGGTGCTGCCTATGTCTAGTTGTCGTTGGCGTGACACTTGCATGTGAGTGCCGCCTACGGCATGGAGATCATATGCAGTGAGGGGTCAGCTGCGCTGGATCCGATCCGAAAACCTCTCGGTGCATCTGCCAACGGTTCGTATATATACTCTTGATCATTCTCTGTTCTTCTTGTCAGTGGCCTTATACAATGCTCTTCGCTCTTATCCAAGCTTTTGTATTTTGCTTGGTAACCTGGATTATCCTGAAAATACTTAGGAGAATTTTGGCCAAATCTTCGCTGGATATTTTACCTAGTCCCCCTTCAATTTCCCTGGTTTTCGGTGATTATATTTTATATCATCTCAATTCATCTAATTGTTCCAGGAAACATACCCGAATTATATCATCCTGAGGGATGGGACTTCCACCGAAAGATCCTCGAGCGCTGTAAGTATACGTCTGGTTAGTATGACACTCTCTCATGGCGGGTGGTTAAACAGATGGGACCACTATGAGAATAAAAGGGGCTTTAGGAGTATGATGCCTCTCATTGTCCGGATTGACAACTGATCCATGGTCAAGGAGCGTTTATTGTTGACTTCTGACCCGAAAGCGCTCCACCATATCTTCGTTAAGGTTAAATGTCATCCGTCGTGACATACATTCGTTTTACACTGCGTATCAGGACCAACGGACCTATGAACCATCGACATCGTTAATGGAGTGAGCAATGACTAAACCTCTAACAAATGGCCTGACATTTCTCCATGCAAGACGTAACAACATTTATTTTGGAGAGGGTCTTCTTTCAACTCTGAGTGGGTCCTTCTTCGCAAGGCAAATTTGAACATCTCACCCATTGTCACTATTATAGGCCAACAGCATCGAAAACAAAGAAAGATGTTGAACCCAGTCTTTTCCATCAAACACATGAGGGAGATGAGTATGTACAGATAATCTTCTTCACCGGAGACATCTCTCATGTAACTCTAGTTCCATTATTCTACGAGGTTACAAATAGAGTCTGTTCTGCTCTGTGTGAATCTCGTATACTTCAAACTGACTTCGACACCTAGTTACATGCGGTTCTTGTCAAGAAAGTGGAGAATGGTCCCGAAGAGATCGACATTCTACATTGGATGACTCGTACAGCCTTAGAACTAATCGGGAAGAGTGGAATGGGCTACTCATTTGACTCATTAGAGGATGAAAATGATTATCATCCGTACAGTCGATCTGTGAAGAGATTCGTGTACGCTGGTGACGTTTAGTATACGCTTTTCTGGGTCTTTTCTGACTTTTTCTTCAAAGGCCACTTACTGGAGGCCCCATTGGTTTTTTTGCCAATCAATTTGCTTTCCCACTTGCAGCAAGGTTCAATTTTCCCCGACTGAAGAGAATCATTGTCGATTTTATCCCCTCGAAACGCGTCCAAGATTTGAAAGAGGTCATCGATATCATGAACCAGACCTCCGTCGAAATTATAAAGACAAAGAAAGAAGCTATGAGAAGCGCTGATCCTCGAGTTGCAGCTGAGATGCGAAACAAAAAAGACATTATTAGCATCTTGAGTATATGTTCTAGTCCCCAACTACTTCTTTATTGCTGACGCAGAACTCGAGTGAGAGCTAATGCCGTAGCCTCCGAAGAGGATCGTCTCACTGACTTGGAAGTCGTAGGGCAGGTCTGTCTCTCGTTCGGGGGCTCTTTTGACTTACTGACGACGGCAATGTCTTGCAATAGGTCTCGTAAGTTGATTTCCCTGTCTCCTATTCCAGTTCTCACTTTCCTGATAGGTCGCTAGTCTTCGCCGCCATGGACACTACTTCATCTGCGCTGTCTCGAATCCTGCAACTGCTTGCAACCCACCCTCACACCCAACAAAGGTTGAGGAAAGAGATACAAGAAGCTCAAATGAACGGTCAACTGAGTTACGATCAGCTTGTCGCCCTCCCTTACCTCGACGCTGTTTGTAGGGAGACTCTCCGGGTGTAGGTAGCAGACCAATTTTCTTAGCCATACTTCTCCTCAGCCATTTCTCAGGTTCCCTCCTGTTAACTTGGCCTTCCTGCGCACGTATGTTGCCGCTCTATGAATCATGCAGGATTTGGCTGATAAAATGCAAGAGCCCGAAGTGATATACTCCTTCCCCTATCAAAACCTGTTCGATGCGTGGATGGACGAGAAAGGTCAGAAATATTTGTGGCTAGGGGAACAAATGTCATCGTCTCAGCGTTTGGAGCAAACTGCAATCCGGAACTCTGGGGGACAGACTCATATGAGTGGAAACCAGAAAGGTGGCTTTCCCCTCTTCCAGAAGCCATCACTGAAGTACATATGCCGGGAATTTATTCCCACCTGTGACTATCTTTTCCACAAATTGTAATGATATTTGCTAAGATTGGCCATAGAATGACATTCATGGGAGGCAGCCGTGCATGCATGTGAGTCATCTTCCTCACTATTATTCTGGTTCATCCTAACCACGATTTATAGAGGATTCAAGTTCTCACAGTTGGAAATGAGTACGTGTGCAGCTTCACCTTCGCTCCAATAGCGTCCTGATTATAGATCTAACAGAGGTTGTCCTATCAGTTCTTCTTAACAAATTTAGGTTTTCTCCCTCAGGAAAGGAGATTGGTTGGACCATGAATGGTATCGCGGGCCCATATGTGAAAGGTGCCGATAGAACTAGGCCACAGCTCCCGATTATCATGTCTCTGTTGGATAATGGTGTCCAAACAGACAAGGATGGGATACAAGAGTAATAATCACCTCGGATTAGACGACATCTGATCTCGTATGACATCTAGATCTTAGTTCTTTGTGTCAACAGTTACGGAACCCTGAACAATTGGTAGAGTGCTGGTCAATTACCCAATTGTCCATGGATGACTTCAGAGGTTGAAATGGTGAAATATTGCCTGTATCACGTTGCTGTCATCTTTTGTTGATATTTCCTCGTGGAGGATATGAATTTGAACTTCAGCTGCGGTCAGATAGTCAGTCAATAAATGTGTCTGTAATAAGTCGAAAGGTGCTTCACCGAGAATGGGCCGTTTACGATATCTATGCTCGAAGTAGATGATGAAGAACCTAAAACAATGTTAGATGATCGAAGTGAGATTCATAATATTAACATATCAATATATCAATATCTAGTGCAGCAGCTACCGCTTATGCTAGAATCTCAATACTATCTTTCTCAGCCAAGCGAGCTACTGTACTAAGAATAAATACGAGGTCTTCGGTTGGGTGAAAGGGGGCTGTTTGCGAAGGAAATAGGATACCTCGACAAGTGTAACTCCTAGGTGACTTCACGGAAAACGAGGGCTCAGAAGAGTAGACAACACCCCGATCCTTATCGGAGATATCGAATCACCTAACCTCAACCTCAACCAATACCCCTCAGACACTACCATGCACACCCACATCTCCCTCAATACCCATTATCGCGGACGAGTCCTGCAGATTAAGTACATTAAGTACATTCAGTAGTATACATATACATTGTACTTTTGCCATGCACCGCGTTTTAGTACGGTATAAATATAGAATCCACTTCAATGTTAGATCACATAATACTGACAAGCCTGTACAACGACCTTGCAACATCAATCTGTCATTAATCCAGAAATCGCACTCCTTGCTTGTGTGTAGGGCCGCCTACTTTTCCCGCTTTGTATCAACATATAAGGCTATGACTTCTGGATCTCCACGTCGATCAAGACTTCGCGTTGGCGTCGTTCAATTTTCCCCAAAAGTATGGCTTGTTGTCTCCCCAATTTATTACAAAAATTCATCCCCATCAGATAGGCCAAATTCACGCGAATATAAGAAGGGCCAGAGAGCTAACGGACAGGTTATATATCTGATTGCTATTGAACTCAAAGGGCTTTTTCTCATGTGAATTTATTCGAAAGGATCCAACCAGGCTCTGTAGACCTTCTCTGTTTTCCTGAAATGGCCTTCACCGGTAAGTTTTGAAGGTACTTTCTGTCACGGAGAGAGATAAACATCTCAAACATCTCAAAGGCTACAACTTTGAAAGTGCATCAGCCGTGACTCCTTTTCTTGAGAAACCACAAACCGGACCGACGTCTAGTTTCTGCTCAAACCTTGCTAAGAAACTGGAGTGCTATATCGTTGCTGGGTATCCAGAGCACTTGGAGCCGGAAGATATCGAGAAGTATTCGAAATGCGATCAGGTTATGATTGATGAATCCGAGCTCGCCAATGAAGAACGCAACTCTCCCCCAAAACGGAAAATCGTCGGCGCCAATAGCGCCGTGTTGTATGGTCCCAAGGGAGAATGGATTGGAGGGTATCGAAAGACTAATTTATTTAAAACAGATAAGACATGGGCAGCTGCTGGTGTGTTGAGTCCAGAAACAACACTCGAAACGCCATTCTACCTAAAAGCAATGAACAGGTCCCGGATTTGCCACCTACTGCCTTCCTCCCCCATTACACACCGTCACTTTGGCAATCTGCATGGATCTTAACCCTTCGTCTTCAACAAATTGGCAACTTGAAACGGGACCGTATGAATTGGCCGAGTATTGCCAGGCTCAAAGTACCAACATTTTGGTCCTATTGAATGCCTGGCTAGACTCCGACCACGAATTAGAAGACGAACCCTCGTGGAGCACACTCAGATATTGGGCAACCAGATTACGCCCCTTGTGGTATGACCAACACAAAACTGTCATTGATTCCGAAGCACTGGCACAGCATAGAACAACGGTCGTCATTTGTAATCGAACAGGAGAGGAGAATGGTGGGACTAGTTGCCCTAGTCGTAGTATAGATAATCTGAATCAATATCTACAGGCACCGTTTTTGCAGGTTCATCAGCTTTATTCCAATTAAGTCAGGCACTAGGAAAGCCCCAGCTTTTGGGCATGATGACCAAGGAAGAAGAGGGTACTCGTATTTGGACCATCTAGTTCGAAATTCATCCTCCGCTCAACTTATGGAATTTCCACTTTTTTTGTACAATACTCTTGATATCCTCGATATCCTCGACATCATCATCATCATAATTCGAATTGTTGCGATTGTCGGATATATGGGAAATAGCTCGAACTAGCCTTTCAATTTGATCGATATATCCACTCGCAGTACTCGACAATGACAGAGCGTTGAACTCAATCTCGCGGGCGATGTGATGCACTAGATGTTCCCTGAAAGACCAATTAAAATATGAATATGAATATCCAAAACTTCTGAACTTGCCAATTTGGTTGCTTGGCACTAGTAAAGCCTGCTAATCGGTTGAAATTGAGGGCGAAAAGCGCTGTTCGTATTTTGTTAAACTCAGCCTTGCGTTCGGCCGACTTTCGGCGACGGGTCAACTCAAGCTAACGTTTTGAAGAATAGCATCGTACCTTGACTTTGCTGGATAATGAATTTTCGAGTTCAGCTTCAATATCAGACAAATGTGGCTGAACTAGACAAATGAATTAGCGCCTTTCTTTGTGGTGAGGAGCCTCACCTGCTCTCAGAGCTGTTTCAGCACTCGACGGCCTTAATGGTCGACTGTCCAAGTAATATCCGACATTCTCAACCAAATTTGCGGTCAAGGTAATTTGGGGAGGAGCTTCAGATTGATGGTCGCCCAATATCTTAGATGGGGGCTTGAACGGCTTCACCAATGTCTTTGCGGATTCGAAAGGAATTGTCGCTGAAGTAACTTAGTTCTCACTGCTTGCGGCATATACATATAACTAACTCAGTGGCCGAGTTGAAGAAGCTTTAACTTTCTTGGCGCTTCTGATCGAGCTTTCCGTATATCCTCGCTTATTCCTTTCCATCGGGGCGACGCGATCAACCTGGCACGCCGGTGAAGCATTTGGATTTATCTTGATTTCTTGGATATGCACAAATGAAAGTCAAAAAATGATCTACAGCCTGCGCTCCGATCTACACACACCTGGTCTCGATTTGGAAGGCTCTAACCAATTTATTGCGCTCTGTAGTGTCAAGACCCTGATGCGTAGTTGAGTCTTTTGTGGGTATTTGCAGACCTACCGCCCCGTCGATTTGGCCCTAGGACATCTTGAGGTGTACCCACATCACACATGTTGCTACAGTAATTCTTTACCGCTTCTGGATCATTGCTGTCGATGTTTTCTCCGAAATAGCGGCAGATGGTCTGAAATGTTGATTCAATCGTCCTGACGTTCCTTAGGTGATACTAACGTACTATATGTCTACAGGTCGTTATATTTTCAGCAAACTGGATGAGCTAAAACAATCATCAGCTGGGATCCTCGCCATGTCTTTGCGACAATTGATGCCTTACTTCATCTATACTACTTCTTGCCCTTTTGGGTAGGAGACGGTCCATCAAACCCATCTTGCAGGCGATTCGAGCTTGGAGTGGCGACTAACTCACGAATACGGTGTGCATCTTCTCTGGCTTGTTGACCATGACATCAGATCTTCGAGGCTAGAAGGTTTAGGAGGTGCTTACAGTAGTACAAAATACATTTGGACGGCTTAGACGAATGAAATAAGCTAGTAAATAGAATCGATGAAGATAAATACTCACCAATCCATCCCGCCCGGCCCTCCCTGACATAAATAAATCAGGTAGAATGCGGGGAAATAATGGTTGATGTACCTGTTTCCTGATAGTAGCCTATCGACATATCAATAAAACTTCGTATGTTCAAAACGACGATCCTTCACCTTCGAAGCTTGCTGGAATGTCATAGTGGATGATATATCTATTTAAGGATGATCTAACATAAGTGGATGCAATAGAGCATTTCTGGTGACGCACATACCGAACATCACCCTTGTCAATTCCGAGGCCGAAAGCAACTGTGGCGACAACCTAAAAGTCCTAATTAGACAACATTATCAAAGACCTGTCTGTAGAAGGTTTACTAGATCCACTCCACCCGGCTCACCGTGACCTCCAGCCGACCAACTCTTCAACGTTTGCTTGAGTGTATCGGTGCTTGAATGAGAATCAGCATAATTGATTTCATACAAAGTATAAAGTGACTGACTTGATTCCACGGTGGTATGGTTTCGCATTCAAGCCTTTTCTATGAAGAAAGGCAGCAAGCGCATCGCAGGAAGCCCTAGTTCTGCAATAGATGATACCCGAGGAAGCTCTGTTCCGCCGTTGATACAGCAGCGTAATATAATCAAAGACTTCCTGCATTCGGGTGTTGGGCTCTGAAGTTGAGAGATAGCGAACCTAACGAGGCTTCAGATAAAACGATATTTTGATGTCTGACGAATAGCTCGCCTCGTGGAATAGACTGTCTCTATTGAAATGATGGATGACGTGATATAGATTATGCGAGTTCATCTTAAGACTGTGTAGAATATCGCGTTGTACCCTGAGGAAGTTAAGTGGAAACTGAGCTAACTGTCGGAAGTACATACACTTGTGTCGCTGTTGCCGTTAACGCCATTATCGGAACGTCGGCGTAGCGATCTCTGAACTTTCCGAGGCCGCGATAATCGTTACAAAAGCTATGACCCCACTCTGAGATGCAGTGTGCCTGTGGATAGATGAGGAGAGTTCTCCAACTAAGTCAAAAGATGTTACCTCATCAACAACTAAACGATTAAGATTGCGCCTTTCATAAACTTTATCAAGCAATCGAGTGCATTCTGATGTTGCATATTTTTCAGGGGTAACTGCAGGGAAGACATAGTGAGCCGCGGAGTACTTTCGCACGTACGTTCAGTATACATACTATAAAGTAGCCTCAAGCGCGGACACTGCGATACTAAGTCCTCCTCAATCTGCTCGTGGTGTCTACGTCAGTCTCAGTGGTTATCATGGAAAGACGTCTTCACTTCTTGTCGCTCAGCCGTCCGTGTCTCAGCCGTCCATGCTACCACATTCACTCCTTTCCTCTGAAGATTCTCGACCTCTGAATGCAGTTTTATCAGTGCATTCTTGCAGATTTCACGAATGACAATTACGGTCGGACATCAGGGCTAATTACAGATAGTAGTCAGCCCCACCATCAACACCAGGCAAGTTTCCTATGCTCACCACACAGTGGAGAAATAACAAGGGTGACACCAGCTTTTGCCATGACTGCCGGTAACTGGAAGCACAAACTCTGTCTACAATTAAAGCAGCGCATCTTGCAAAAGACCCGATGCACACCTTTCCCATTCCCGTGGGAGCAAGAACAAATACATCCTGCCCTATAAACGTGCCCCATAGTTCAAAGCAAAGTCTAGGGATACAAGTGCTAACCAGCAACAGCAGCCTCGACAATTGCTTTTTGTTTGCCCTTGAAGTCGCGGTGCCCGAAAACTGTGTTGATTCTTGTCAATTTCTTATTGCAATGGCTGCTTCAGGAGCACCTTGTTGAAGTATCCTGGAGACATTTGGTATTCCAACAAAACTCATGAACAACAAAAGGCTCACTCATAGCAGTCGAGGAAATCCATATTCTCTGGTTTCATGATCCTTACGGTTCAGGCAAGGTCTCAGCCGCGACATAACCGATCACGTCAGATCACGAGATTTCACAGACTAAGAATAATATCCCGACACAGTGTAATTTTTGCTCTATGGACTCACTCTTCGCAAAAGCAGATGCGATAAAACCATTTGTCAAACGTCACAAAACCGCGTATAACTCCTCTAAAAATCACATAAGATCATCTTCCAAAGAGTTGAAAGACACAAGTGCTGACCACACAGCACAATCCATAGCAAAACATACCTCCGTACCTAAATCTCTCCTCCAAGCTCCCCATGAATCCTCCAGCACCTCGATACCAAAGTACCCTCACATTAAAAACAACAAGCTTCGGGCTGAGCTGCAGCGTCAATCTGCGCATAATGCCCGAGCAAAAGCACTTGTGGACGACTCGGCAGATCTGTTGGTAGTGGACGCTGGGAAGATGGAAGTGGAGGATAAGATGGACAGAACGTGGAGGACAGGACAGGAAGAGATTCTGTATGCCGCTGGGCAGGAAGCTGCTAAGGGTAGAAAGGAGTTGAGATTGGATGGTGGTCCGTACAGGATCAGGTATACCAGGAATGGTCGGTACGTTAGTCTGTTTATGCTTTTGAACAATCTCTCAATTTCTTATGATTCTACATTTCTTTGTAGACATCTAGTCATTGCAGGTCGCCTCGGTCATGTCGCTGCGTTTGATTGGCAGACAGGTACACTACACACCGAGCTCCAGCTCCAAGAAACATGTCGCGACATTACATTTCTTCAAGACCAGACATTCTTCGCTGTTGCTCAGAAAAAATATGTCTACATCTATGATCGTGATGGTGTAGAAATACATCGTCTTAAATCTCATATCGAGCCTACAAGGCTTGAATTTCTCCCATATCACTGGCTCTTAGCCTCAGTCGTACGTTCCTCTGCTCCCTCTATCTTAAAATCTACTGTATTTTGATATACGCTTTTGAAAATAGGGAAACGCTGGTTACCTCAAATACCAAGATACCTCCACTGGCCAACTCCTCGTTGAACATCGCACTAAGCTTGGTGCCTGTAACACAATGACACAAAACCTGCACAACGCTGTCATTCACCTCGGCCACCAAAATGGTTGCATCACTCTCTGGACCCCAAACCTGCCACATCCTGCCGTTCAACTCCTCGCACACTTGGGGCCCGTATCAAGCGTGAGTATTGATCCGAGTTCCGGTGGAAGATACATGGCTAGTGCGGGCAAGGATGGAACTGTGAAAGTTTGGGATTGTAGAAATTGGAAGGGAGCAACGAGGGAGTGGAGCGTTCGAGGTAGTGGATCGGAGACTGAAGTTGAATGGGGTCAAAGGGGATTTTTGGCTGTTGCGAGTGGTGGGAACGTCAATGTATGTATACTAATCCCCGTTTTGACTCCTTTCTTCCTAGTTCACTTTGACTGACGTCTTGATTCAGGTGTACGCACCTCCGATGATTCACCAGCAGTTCAACGGTCACGTCCAACCACCATTATATCTCACACACCAAATCCCAAGTCGACCACTCACCTCCGTTCGTTTTACGCCGTTCCAAGATATTCTTACAATCGGTCACAATGCTGGTATATCGAGTATCCTTGTACCAGGTTCTGGTGAACCCAACTTTGACTCATCCGAAGCTGATCCATTCGAAAATCGGAAAGCAAGAGGAGAAAGAGAGATTAAAGGGCTACTTGATAAGGTATTGCACTTATTTAGGACTCAAAATTTCATATAAGCGGATCACTGAAATCTTTCTGATTGACAGATTCAGCCAGACCTTATCACTGTTGACCCAGACTCTATCGGTAGCCTCGCCAAACCAAATACAAAACTCGTTACGTCTGACGGAAAGCTAGCAACTGATATACCTTTCGTCCGATTATCCCGTTTTGACCGATTACGTGTTTCTGGAAAAGTTGATACGACTGAAGATCCCGACTCTTCTGATGAGTTAGTAGGAGGTCAAGGAGCCGAGGTGGGCGAGAGGGAAAGGAAACAATCGAAGGAAGAGAAAGAGAAGAAAAGGATGAGAGGGAAGAATAAGAGCATGAAAAGGTATTTGAGGAAGCAGAGAAAGAATGTTATTGATCCTGCTACGGTATGTTCTACGCCTTTTCTCTGTTCGTTCTATGTCAAGTCTATTAATTACCTGACCTCGAATTCTTATGTAGACCGCTATCAAGGCGAAATTGGAAAAAATGAGGGAAGAGCGGAGACAAGTAGTATTGATGAACAAGGGGGTGGTGGAAGAGAAGAAGAAACCGTCAGCTTTGGATCGGTTTAAGCAGAAGACATGAACACTATGGTTTGTTCGAAGATGTCACTCGTTTCTTTCTACTGCCTCTCATCATGGCTATTTATTGAAATCTCTCGAGCCTGTTTACATGGAACATGGGTTTGATGAAAACTTGTGTGAGCTTCATGGTGATGACTGTTGGAATCGAATGTTGTTAACAATACCTAAACCAGATCTAAACTAGATTTGCCAGCGCAATTGTGCCCATTAGAGGAACACTACCTGTTGTGGTCAAGAAAAAGGTTTGAATGAGCCTCCCATTAGAGATTAAAGAGAAAGGAGAAGGTCAACAATACTATGTAGTATTGAGAAATATCAATCTTGTGAGAGTCAAGAGGAGATCATTTTCCAGGAACATGCTGCAAAGTGTCCGATCATAGTTGACGTCTTTGCAAAATCCGTTGGAATACACATTACCCATGCATCTTGCTTGATTACCAAAAAGGAAAGCTGCTTTCATACAGATATTATCTGTCCCACGGGACCTTGTAGTGTTTGAACGAGGTCTCCAAACACAGTGGACGGGAGACAACTTGAAAGATAATTCCAGTCAATATCAAGTGCTTCCTTGGCGCCTGACATGATTGCACAATCTTCCTCATCACTTACCTTATATTGTGCAATCCTTCCCGTCACTTATCAACCCATTGCGGACATCAATTGACCTGGTAATCCCTGCTTCCCTCCTAATGCGAAGTCAATGCCTCTCAAAATTTCTGTTGCTGTTTGTGGCCACTCTACCCGTGGTCTCTTGTTTCCAGTCAACATTCAGATATCCTCTGGAGAAAGACTCATTTGATTATGAGCTGGCATGGCCTGTGAAACGAGTTGCTGTAATTGGGGCTGGTGTAGGGTGAGCCATCACCTCACTGACAGATAGTAGAATCTTTACATGCACTATTTTTTTAGAGGCATGAATGCTTACCGGGAGCTCAAGAAGGAAGGGTTCGACGTTCATATCTTTGAGCGAGACCACCTTCCGGGGGGAGTGTGGCATTACACTGAAGAAGTTCCTCTCGATGCACCCGTACCCAACGCACCTATCGAAATCTCTGATTTTGAGTCTTCACTTCCCCCCCGCGGTGTGGGACTACCTTACAGTGAAGAGTATGAGAACAAAACAATGGGTACTTTCTTAAGAAGAATGCACAGAGCGCCCAAACCAGTCTGGTATCACATGGTGACGAATTCTCCTGCTGTGAGTTATTATACTCTCCGAGGGATTACAATGGCTGAAATGACTTCGAGATAGCCTGTTTCACAGGTACACTATAAATCCTCGCAATTGTTGCCCTCGTCACAATTTTCACAGATTCGTGGTTTCCCTTGGCCCGAGGACACTGAATGGAGTGCGTTTTCCGATATCCCCTTTGAACCAGTGTTGAATTATTATTTTTCATCAGCTATTCCACGAGCCGAGGTTGGCCGTTACCTCCGCGCATACGCTTCCTGGCACGGTATCAACTCCAATGACAACAGCTCAGATATTTCGTACAACACTCGCATTGAACTCGTCGAGAAACGTCTCGATTCCGAGGGTAAACATATTGGATGGACCTTGACTTCAAAGCATCTAGAAGAACTCAACGGTGGCTCAAGTCTCGCAACGTGGAACAAAGAGGTTAGTGCCGTTCATGTATGATGCTTGGATCGATAACACCTCGTTTTATCACATTACAGGATTTTGATGCAGTTGTCATCGCTAGTGGTCGCTACAATGCTCCCAACATGCCTTCAATCGAAGGACTGGAGCAATGGAGAAGAAAATTTAATGATAACATCCTGCACTCGAGACAATACCGGCACCCGGAGGATTATTCCGGAAAGACTATTCTGATTGTTGGTGCTGCCGTGAGTTAGAGTGACCTCAACTGAGCTCAGGCCTCTGAGGATCTATTTTAGGCCAGTGGCTCCCAAATATCTCGGGAGCTCAGCGTCGCTGTTGCGAAAATCTATCAATCTGTCAGAGTACGTAGTTCCCAAACTTCGATTGATATGACTTGATACATGTTCTTTCATAGCCAGACAGTATGAGAGGATGTATTTTGCTAAAAAGGGTACTAACTCGATGAAATAGGTGTCACCGAGCGGCCGACCCTCGTTGACTGGATCCGCCGAATTCCACGAAACGTTTCTGTAATCGCAGAAATTAGGCGCTTTCAACCCCCTGCCGCTACTATCCAAGAGTCGGGTATCGAATTAACGGATGGCACGATCCTCTATGGGATTGATCACATCATTTTTGCGACTGGATTCCGTTACACCTATCCCTTCCTCCCCAACTATCATAATCCAGCCCTCGGACGTAAAGGCGAAGCACCTGCCGATGCTCTACAGCCTATCGTGACGGATGGCAGCCACATCCGGTCACTTCACCTCGATACTTTCTATATTGATAACCCCACACTCGCATTTGTTAATTGTACGTCAGAAACTCGTTGGACAACAGATATTGATAGTCTGATACGAGAACTGTCTGTAGGCAATTTAGGAATATCAACTTTTACGTACAGCGAATTTCAATCATTCGCAATATCTATGGTATGGGCAGGAAAGGCTCATCTACCAAATGGAGAAGAGATGTGGCGTTTATATCGCGAGAAGGTTGAGACTATCGGATACGGGAATCATTTCTCCTTCCTTGGGAGCCGAGAAGAGCGTACGTACCTTCACCCATCAGCTAAACAGCCTATATGACATGTCGATGGGCCAAAAGTTATGCGAAGATTTTTCCAAGGCTGGTTGAATGCTGCCGCTGCCAAACATGGTGGTCGCCTGATTGAAGGAATATCTTTCGAGTAAGTTGTATTCCAACTGCTCACTCATACATTGAAAAAGAAATCAACTTCATAGAATGCATCAAATTTTGACTCTGTGGAATCGCGCTCAATTTGGCGACCCCTGGCTCATCCGCGACGTGACTATTCCAAGAGCCGAAAACTTATATTCAAACCCTGCGGCGTTCATCGGTGAGGGGCCCATATATGGGAGTTCTTACGATGACTATTGGTAGTGCCGATGATGTTGTACAATAACGAGAAACCGGATTATCTCTTTGAATTAGCTCTGGAATATAGATAAAAGAAAACGCATGAATTATCCATGTACTTGCATTTCTGCCGATTTAGGAAATAAAAATGTTTTATTCAATCGTACCACGATGCTAGGACAGTAGTACAAGCGAGTCTCAAAAGCAGTCCTGAGCATACAATTTTTTGAATCTGCGTCTTAGCACTAGTTTGCTTGTTGCAGTATATAAATGCAGAATTCTCTCTCTCTCCAAGGAAGTGTGATTGAGGTGGGACGTGTTTAGCTTGAGTCGGATTTGTGGTATTGAACTGATCTTAATCTGGTCCAGGACAGTGACTAATTCAACACCCATAGAGTGTGGTTCCGCAAGGTAATTACAACATCAAATTATCAACTCATCCACTGATCTAGGTCCAGCTGTCAAGTCCATTGTCTTTGATATTTTTTGCATTCCCCGCTACAGTACGCAGCGGAGTGTGCCGCTGGTACCACGAGGTTATCATTTGGGTTCAAAAGCAGAGTCATAAACAGTCGAGACATCTTCAAATGATTCACACTTCCTCTGTATCCCCATTAATTCAGTGGGTGACGGATTGAATGTTTGCCTGACGCTGCGCACCCATGATCAATCAGGATGTTCACATGAAACGACTTTGAGATGACAGCGAGTTATTGACCTGTACGACCTCTCAGGCACCACTTATATACCTCGCTTAGGATCGACAGATTGGAGATGATCTTCATGATATGGCTTATGGACAGACCCGACACATTTGACCGTGAGTATCGATGTATTCATTCTTCCGAAAACGTTCCTTGTTTCGCTTCAAACTATCCAGTCACTCGGGATAAAATTCAACGGCCCTTGTTCCTAGCTTAATTGACAAAGCACAATCAAGGCACGACATTCTCAGGGTTCAGGTTCAGGTTCAGGTTCATTTGACCATATAGCGGGTCTCTTGTTTGAGACCTATGTTTTCGAAATTCAAGACTCGCTGCCCTGATACGTAGCAGTATGGTCTGCAATACACTTGGAGCTTTGTATCCCGCTTAGAATGCGGGATGGTATTTATGCTGAGACAATTGGATTGACCCATCGGTGGCTAATAATGATGATCCCACTCAACGCCGTTCCTTTCACGTCTTGCCAGTGGTCTCAGCGTTCATTGTTTCAGTTTGAGTTTAAGCTAGTTCAACTCTCTCATCTGTCGTACCAATTGAATTACTGTTGTCAAGACAAGCACGCTGTTCACTGTTATCTGTGTATGGAGAGTCGTAACAAACTGAGCCCCAACTCAAACGAAATAAATACGGTCAGCTATCGTGTCCGGGTTTTTGTTTATACCAAGGAATAAGGATATGAGATAACCAACATTCCGCTACGTCCATTCACCATATTAAGCCAAAACTTCGGACAAGCTTTGGACAGCGGTTATCAGTAATTTGTGCATGTCCAGGTAACATTCTCTTCTCGAGATGACAATTTACATACTTTGACAGAGTTATGCAAGTCCGTCATGCCAGGAAATTATTCCATAGCTGACACTCGCAAATGATTTTGAATTTGATCATAGGTGCCTTCTTCTCTTCTGTACGAGGTAGAATACAATGGATGTTTGATTGACGTTTGCAGTGAAGTATGCAATCACGGATGCGTTCGATGCAATTTCTGTTGCGATCAATCAGCATCGATTGCGTACCTAACACCCTGGAAGGAAAGCCCACCTACGTGGATTGCAGTTCCAGGATCCGGAACCTCGTAAGTTTCCGAGGACAGAGGACCTGGATTATAAAAGGCCTGGCTTCGTGAAATTATGCTCTGAACTATCCGAGTTCCTCTCAATGATGATCCGGAATTTCATCCGGTTACTCCCTCTTATCATTTTTGCTATAGTAGCAATGGGTATGTCCCCTCCCCTTAGGTGCTATTTGGAGTCTGATGAGATGAAATATAATTTAGCGGTGGACTCGGGGAGGATCATAGCCCCAAATACGCTTCTTGGGCCTTCGGCAAATAACACGTTGACCCTCGAAGGCACTGAAACAGACACAGACAAAATCGCATCTACTGTTCGGATTGTTAATCAGAAATCTGGTGCTCCTCTCGATGCTTCACCTGACCAACCTCCCCCTCCCACTTCAATCACTGCGATTGATGGCGAATTAACAAGCAATAACAGTACCATCTCTCGACGATTTTTCTTGTCTACGCGCTCTATCGATAACTATGAAATAATATTCCAGGGAACAGGGACAGGGCCGAATGATCGCGACGGTTCCATCGAGGGAACTGCCTATCTGACTTTTACTGTCTTGCCCAACACCACTTATGATGTGCCTGGGTGCCTCTCTTTCTGTGATCACGTCAGTGGATGCGGCGAGTACCTTAACCTGCTGTCTATCAGCAGATGATCCTGACATTTTCTGGTCAAATCAGTCTTTGCGAACCTGTACTACGAGCTCAACAATCCAGGCTTAGACTGGACGGCGAATGGATCCAATCTTAAGTGTGCTGTCTATGGTGACGTTCACACTTCCATAGAGAAGACAAATAGGGGCGGTCAACAATTGGAACCGTCTCCGGCACCGTTAGTTTACATACAGAACAGTAGCGGGTTTGCTTCCAAGACCCTCGTCGATCCGCCGTCTCCCGAGGGTTACGAGCTAACCTTTGGTCCTACGAATGGGGCAAATAACGCTCCCGGAGTGAGTAGTTAATGGAACTTCCTATTTGTCAGCTGACTGGGTCTTTGTAGTACATGGGGTTCGCCTTCATTGACAGATATGATGTAGATGCATGTGCTGAACTTTGCAACACCCGTGGTCCTGATGGGAGTGGTGGTGCTTGTCAATATTTCAATATCTGGCGTGCACTCGTCAATGGCATTCCTACTACATACACTTGCAGTTTCGTGAGTAGAAAAATACATATCAATCGAAGTGTCCTGACACCAGTTTACACTAGTACTACCTCGTTTCTGACGAATCCACCGCCAATAACTTCGGTCAGGGAGATCTCGAGGTCACTTATTCACGCGGGTATAAGCGTAAAACGTTGATACAGGATGGTGATTTCGAGTCTTTCGCCACATGCTCTGGTGATGATATCTGCTGGACTAATTCCACCCAGTTCTGGAGTGCAAAAAGTCCTCCAGATGGTGATTTTGATGCCGAAATCATTCATCACACAGCTTTTGCCCACTCCGGGAGCTCTGCAGCTCTGTTGGGCTCTGGCTTTGGAACGGATTCCTTCGCGGGGACTCTCGCACCTACTTATCCACTCGATACGATCCCGGGGAAGACGTACCTGATCACAATCTTCCACTCCAGCGCGTTTAATGGTGATGTCCAGGCTGAAGCCAATGCTTTTGTTGACATCTTGTGGAATGAACAGATTGTTGAGACCATTAGGCCCGGATTTAGTGATTGGAAATACTTCGAGCTTCGAGTTGTAGCAGCTGGCAACGACAGACTAGCTTTCCATGGTGGAGCAGCCCCTGCTTGGTCTTTCCTTGACGATGTTTTCGTTTTCCTGGACTAGATTCTGAGTCGCAGCACCATATTTTGGAATATGTGCTTATTTATAATCTGCGCCAAGAGCTGGATTTTGAACGAAGCGGATAAATAACTGTAGCGCTCTCGTGACCTTACATGTTTTATTTGTTTCTGTTATGTCATCTGATTCCCCGGGGCTTTTTATCTTTGTGTCTGATCAAGTCCGCAGTCTACGACAATCGACACTCACTCTCATATCAAACAGACTATTTCTCACTCGAAACACCTGCTGGATGACCATTATCAGATACAATCTCCGCACCTTTGCTGCTGCTCCTGAAAATTATCCCACTAGGATGATGAGGGCAAGCCCTCCAACATAAGTGTAAGAAGTCAACACTGCATTTATTGGTATCATAAGCGGTGTGGCTCCTTCAGCCATTGCCATTCAGTCTACGGAAACTGTAATGACCGAGTAGTTAACATGAACCACGACTAATCGCCACCAACCCCTAGTCCAGGGGGCTTATGGGAACCAGCCCCGAGATCTTCTCGCAGTGATCAGCGCTCGGACACGAATAGCAGTGGCGATCAAATTAGTGCACTGCAGTCCCAGAACCGCTTGGATATCTTGTCTTCGTTTCGAGATGATCCCCCTGTAGATTTGTCTACTCTCCGTAATGACGATACTGATTCATCCACAATCTGTCGATAAGCTTGCTATCAACCTTAGTGATGAGCCCGATGAAGAACAGTCCCAAGAACAATTGGACGTCATTAATCAAGTTGCTGCGAGTCTCTCAGATGAGCAACGAGACTCTTTCATAGGCACTTTGGAACACCTGCCGACAGTGGCCCATGTGGTTCTAGCAAGAAGGGGAAAGGGATTGACTCCGTGATTGAGGCACCGCTGGCATCCCTGATACAGAGCTTGGCACCGGTACCCAAAGAAAACTGAAAACTGCTTGAAATTGCTAGGAACAATGCCAGCCCAAGCATCGAGAATGACAAACCTAAGAAGTATAGAAACGTTCAAAGGACAAGGAGAAATCTCAGTCTTCTCCAATGTCTCTGATGGCATTGCCAACCGCATTCATCGCATAGCTGATACAAGCAAAGGAAAGAACGCCTCATTCAGTGAGATCGATAACAATTTACGTCTTTCCCAGCAAATAAATCCGCACAGTTGTTTGGGAAGGCCCTCGTCAACCATCTGCTGTCAGAGAGAGCTGACTAAAGGTCGCTCCACTCTGAACAATGGCTCAGACATAGTCAGCGACAACAATGATTCTGATGAAAATGCATCCTCTGACTATAGTGATTTGCCTAATGGTGACTCCTTCTCCTGCCCAGAGCACGGTTCAAATGACGACTCGGGTTCTACTAGCTCAGATGGCCCTCAGGCGTCTACTTAAAACACCAGTGCAAAAGACCTTCAGGGAAATCCCTTCTGAAACTAATATTGGCCTTTGGGGAAATACAATGACAATTCCTCTCTGCGGATCTTCTTTAGGCAATCTCTTAACAATATCTTAACTATGTTGCTAATGGAAGAGCACCTCCCGAACGACAAGTATCAATCAAACTTCTTGACTGGGAAAAGAGTTTACAAATTTTTTATGAAACATCTCTGGACCCTTCTCGATAAAGTTCGGATAAATGCTTCGAGGCATTACTTGATCACTGCTTCTCTCCTGACTTCAGAGTCGTAGACTAACATAATAACTAGTGCTCTAATTTAGTATGTGGCAAATGAGTTAGCCACAAGCTAGTATGGTTCACTTCGGCAGCATGGGAATGTTAGAAGTGATCTTCTCAGTCTTATTTATCATAGTTGCTGTGGACTTAGTTTTAGAATTGTGTTTCACTTAGTGAGTACTGAGTACATCACATGATTGTATGTACTACTCCCCATAGATGTGTTTTTCACTCTTAGTCATTTATAGTTGTCCACAGTTCACTGGGTGACTTCTGATTAATTCCTAAGGCTACCAGGACCTCTTATTTATTACCTGTACTCCAATTATATCGGAGAATTAGATGTGAAAACCCACTTTAGAAGCTGATCCTTCTGTTCTCTAGACCTTCATAGACCTTTATGCAACATACAATGATTTGATCCTAGATCCTGTCCATGTTAGAAGAAGAGCCCAAAAGTAGCATTATACAATGTGAATGTCAGAATTGTGAACATTGGACTTAACCATTTTTTATTTTTTATTTTATTTTATTTTCTATTTTTTGAGAACTTAGGGTTAGGGTTAGTGACTATTGCTGGAATTATCCCTATCAAATTCCACCTACAGAAGCTTGCAAGAAGATCTCAAATATGATCTCTTGCTTTACTGTCTAATCACCTCATAAGATCACTTATGGATGATTCATTCAGCTTGTCCAATAAATCCATTCCCCATTCTATCAACACACTAATGAACCACCAAAGGAATATCGCTAAAAGTCATTTAATTGACTCGAACAATAAGGTTTATGGAATTTTCTCTTCTTTTTCTCCTCTTCATCTAGAACTTGCCCCGGGTTCCAGAATAATTGACAATTTTTCAGACTATTTTTCTTTTAATTTAACTAATAAAATAGAAAAAGACAAAATCCGCTTTCAACAACTCAATGAAATGGTTCTTCAATCCTCTTTTTCACTATCTATGGCTATCGTTGTAACAGATGCTAACATTAAGAATGATATTGCTACATCTATATTGCATATTCACTTAGTTGATCATTCTTTGACCAAGACAGTTCATCATGCAGCATTTGTCACAAGTACTGAAGCAGAGTTATTTGCTATTAGATGCAGCATCAACTGAGCCTGCACTAAAGAAAATGTGTCAAAAATTGTTGTTGTCACCAATTCCATCCATGCAGCAAAGAAGATTTTTGATAGTAAATCACATCCATACCAAATTCATACCACAGTCATTCTTAGCAAGTTGCGTCAATTCTTCAATATCAATCAGGAAAACTCTATTGAATTCTGGGAATGTTCTAGTTGTCTCAAATAGAGATTCCATCAAGATGTTAACAAGGATTCAAAATCATTCAATCCAACACCTTTTTTTCCTTGTAAAATCTCTTGGGATTATTGCAAGAAAATTGACAGTGACAATATCATCAACTAGTGGAAGATGATGTTTTAAGCATTGAATAGAAAAGGAAGACAATTCCTTGATCTAGTAGACTCAACATCATCGAACCTGCATATACCAAAGGAGGCCCTTGGCTCCAAGTATTCAGTCATTCAAACTTACTTTGTGCTCGTGCTACAAGGGCCATCACTAATCATACTCCAATTGATGAATACCATTTGAGATTTGTTCCTAATGAGGATTTCAAATGCCCTTGTGGTAATTATCCTATTGAGTCAAGAAGACATATTCTTCATAAGTGTATGAGATTTAATGGGTACTGGAACCCAAGAAGAGATTCATTGAGCTATTTCATCATGTTCTTGATAGCTAATCCAAATGCTTTTGCATTCATAGACAGTTAATTGACTATCCTTGGATTTAGTTTCATTTTCTTTGTTTTTTCCTTTCTTTTCCTTTTTCTTTTGATATTTTTTTTCAATTAGTCCTTTATATTCTTTTCTTCCTTTTCCTTTTCTCTGTTTTAATTCTCATGTTAGTTTGCTTCTCTTGTACATAGTTATGAAGTAGCTACCATGGTCTGCCATTGTGTACCATGTAATAAATTGTTGAGGGGAAAAAAAGGTTAGGGTTAGTGACATATCACAATCACAAATTGTTACACATCAGTCATGGTCACACAACACAGTCACAGTCATAAAGTCACACAATTATGTGTTACAATAGGACACAGTAGAAAGTCTTAGAAGAAATAATATTATTATAACATATTTGACATATATTGACCTTAAGGATAATATATGGCCTTTAGAGTAGGTTAATGGTACTATAGCATGGACCAGTAACTTTAGTATATATAAGATAGACAGTTTTGTGCTAAAAACTCTATTGAGTTCTCTTATGTAAGCTTTTATACAAGGTTTCTTTTCTTGACCTACTCTAAAGGTCTTGAGATTGTAACAGACAACTAATAGCTTATAACTAGATATTTCTTCTATAAGGGGATTGTTAACTTTAACATTCATTACTAATTTCATAGAGTTTGATATTCCTACTATATGTTAGGATAACTGGCAAAGTCCACAGAGTTTAGTGGGGTTTATGATCTTTAGAAAGTTCTAAGTATATTGATTAAAAAAGTATAAGTAGTACTCATCTCTAGAAAGTCCTAAAAGAACAGAATGAGAACTCCTGAAAATAACAACTATTCTAAATATTATTGAAGTCTATTTTAATCTGATGGAATAATGCTGATATAAACAAAGAATGTATTGTGGTGACCACTAGTCTAGGAATAACTAATAGACTACTAAGTAAACTTAAGAGTAAAGTATTTCATAGAGATTATAAGAGAACTTGACAAGGAGTCTTTGATGTATTTCTATACTATTTATACTATACATAGTTGGTCCATGCTAGTGATAAATAAGCCTTT
>Ga0157357_1000225_pt1 | contig 23500 bp, 36 predicted proteins | sample AttcapACBM1_FD_111485 | JGI IMG/M metagenome (GOLD analysis project Ga0157357, IMG submission 111485) | Fungus gardens microbial communities from leaf cutter ant in Botucatu, State of Sao Paulo, Brazil - Atta capiguara ACBM1 | ecosystem: Host-associated > Fungi > Mycelium > Unclassified ... | reverse complement strand
CACTACTAGATAGCCTACTGAGAGCTTTGCTGAAGTAAGCAAACTACGAGTGCCATTCCGGCGAGTGGTTGCTACAACAAGTTTGATAGGAGTATTTCTATCATGGAAGACTAGATATCTAGATTGTTGCATCATTGCTATGGGGATGTGTTTCAAGAAGATGGCTGTCATAAAAGGCAGACTTGTATTGTAGATATTATAGTGACAGCACCATTACAGGAATGTATCTTCAGTATTGGTGGACTTGACAGACATATGACAGTTCTTTTCATATGGAATAGAAGAGGAATCCAATTCTTGAGAGAAACACATGTTCATATTGATATTAATAATACCCTCTTCATGTGGATTAAGCATGTTTGCAAGGTCTTGTAGCCTTATTGTTAGTATTGTCATCCCCTACCTTTGGACTTGCATAGGACAAAGAAAATCCTTGTGATTTGTTGAATTCATCCACTTGGTCAGCCTGAGAAGGATTGTTGTTTTGTGCTTCCATCCTTTCAATGTAGGAAATGGAAGAAACACTTGAGTGTGTTGATGATTTTCTAGAACTGTTAGTACTGGCATTGACTGTCCTACCCCTTGGGTTGTTCATATCTATGTTCATGTTCATGTTGTTGTTGGTCATTGGGTTAGAAAGTATACTGATATCAAAAGGAAACAATGTATCTGCTAGTTCTCTGTTAGGTGCTACTATACAAGATGGTGGTATGAGAGAGAGAAGCAATGTGCCATGGTCTACCACTTTTTTTCATTTCAACAATTTATTACATGGGGTGCATAGGCAGACCATGGTAGTTACATCATAACTATGTACATGAAGATGCAAACAACATGCAAAAGAAGGAAAGGAAAGAAAAAGAAAGAAAAAGAAAAGATAAAAGAAAAGATAAAACTAGCAAAAAGCAAGTATATTAATCAATGCCTATCTCAAAAGAAAAGGCATTGGCATTATATATAAGAAAAAGACAAAAATGACCTATAGAGTCCCTTCTCAGATTCCAATAGTTGTTAAACCTCTTACATTCATGTAGAATGTGTCTCCTTGATTCAATAGGATAGAAACTGCACGGACAAGCAAAATCTTCCTTTGGGAAGAATCTTAGACGATATTCCCCGATGGGAGTGTGATTTAATGATTGCCCTAGTAGCTCTAGCACGGTTATTTGAATGGCCAAAGTACTGTAGCCACAGACCTCCTTTGACAGTAGACGGCTCAAGAGGGTTTAGATCGTCATCACATAATTCGAGGAAGATTTTTCCTTTCTGATCTGACACCTGAAAAGCCACGGTCTACCACTGCATCCATGTTAAATTGTTGATTTAAAAAAATAAAAATAAAAACCCTTTTCGTCGATCAATTCATCAGATCAGGGACATGTAAGTTGTCATATTAGGCAGCTACGGTATCATTTATCATAGCAGTACAGTACAATACCATGCGAGAACAGACACTTGAAATTGAGGTTATTCACTTTTCATCATCATCCAATTCCTATGAGAACCCAAGAGTTCCTTGGTTGCGCTGAGGGTCATTCATCTTATGTACACGGACCGAAGGCCCAAAAGAGACGCCAGACATCTCCAAAGGCGTTATAAGGATGTATTGTTTCTGGTTGGAGGAATTTGCCGTGTCAATCTATGAAACAAATCAGGCGCTCGTGTTTGAATAGATAAAGTATGGAATAGACAAACCATCATCTTCATACTGATACGACGATTTACAGCATCCATGAATACATCAAACTCGTCTGGAAAAATCGGCATCAGAATTATTTTTTGAAAAAAATGCTATCGCTGAAACATACCCAAACATCTTATGGGACAACCAATCGATTCCCAGAGTGCCAGAAGCAAACAAATGGTAGAAAACGACTTCTCTCCTCCACTCAAGGACCGTGGATCCTTTTCCTTGTCGCCAATTTGCGACGCCTGATCATCCGTTTGCACCTTCAATTCCAAAGTTGAATTATCATGTTTGAACAAAAGCTTTCCAAAGTAACCTCGCTGTGAAAGATGATACTGGAATACAACCTTGGTTCGGAGAGCAATATGTCGACGGAACTCATTCCATCTGGAGTAGCGCTTGATTAAGGAGTGCTCCAATCGCTTTTGAACGGAGGGTAGGATCAACCAGCTACTCCACACTTGTAGGTGAATGACAAACTTACCTTATTGAGCGTCTGCAATGCCTTGATACCCATACTTGCAGCGTCATGCTGTTCCTTCGCTTTAACTAATCGATCTTCAAGTTCTTCAAGAGAAGCACCTTGTCTAGATAGGGAAAGAAAGAATCATCGAAACGTTACACAACCACAGGAAAAGCATCTTTACTTTCTCTGTTGCTCCTTGAGAGCATCTCCAACGGACTTGACCAACTTCTCTAGTTCAGTCACAGAACGTGGATTCTCTACCCGGTCGCAATACTGAAGAGCACTGTCCGTCCAATTCTTAAAAAAAAAAAAAAGGAGGGGGGGGGGAAAAACGAAAAAGGTTCAAAAAAAAATTAAAATTAAAAAGTGATTGAGCTTCACCTTGAATTCTTGCTCAAGAACCCCAGCTGCTTGACTTTCTTGTTCAACCGCCCCATTATTCTCCTCCAACTTCTTTTCATAATGTTGCAAGGCACCTTGTGCCTTCAACCGACTCTCCGTGATCTTATCTATCTCTTGCTGCGTCGGGGAAAAGAAAAAGAAGAAAAATCATTCATACAACATACTCATGATGATCCAAAAAAAAACCTCAAACGCACCCTCAACTGATTCCTAGTCTCAGTAAAATCATTGATCTTCTTCTTGATTTCGTTCATCTCCGCTAGATAAACTTGATTCTGAGCATCAACTGAATTTTTCTCCTGTACCAAAGGCTCAAATTGAAGCTTGATCGATGCAATCTCATCCTCTGTATCCTGAAAAAACATTTGATCAACCCTCAACCATTTGTTTGTTTGTTTTTTTAAAAAAATCCAACTTACCCTCTTCGCATCATAAAGAGCACTAGTATTGACAGACATTTCCTCATTCAACTCTCGACTAAGCCTTTGACAATCAGCTTGAGCATTCCTCAATTGAACTTTCTCATTCCCCTCCCTCTCCTTTTGTTTTTTCTTCAATGAGAAAAGAAATAATTAACCCAAGCTTACAATTGACACTCACCAAAAGCGTTGCAATTTGCGTTGTATAAGCCTGATATTCATTTTTCAAAAGGATCCAGTCCGATTTCTTGCTCGATAACTGTTGTTGGCATGATGCAATTTCTTGGCGCGCACGACTGGCAAAATTTGAATATATGAATATACTATTATGGAAGGTGTTTTACCAAAACACTTACTGTATTTCCCCAGCGGTATCACGCCCTGTAAGCATGAGACTAGACGAATCATTACTCATTCTCATATCAAGTGGTGTCGATGAGATACCATCTCTACATCAGTTCAATCACAATCGGACAAATCAGAAAAAGGGGGAGAAGGAAGAGGAGAGATAGAAAAATACCACTCACGAGAACACACGAACCATAAACCCATCTCGAGTATACGCCGTACCACCTTTAGGTAACTTCTCAAGAGATCGCTGAGCATCAAGACGTGTATTCGCAAGTACACGACTTTCAATGTTAGCCGTATTAACGAGAATACGCGTCACCAGAGGATTACTGATCTATTTCATTGTTTGATAAGTATGAAGCTAGGAAAACGATCATCTAACTCACATCTAAAGCACGAAAAATAGTCAAATACTCTTGCGGAGGTTCACCCTCTGAGAAATCAAATAGCTCAGTAGACGATATCGTAATCTGAACTTGACCGCTAAAAAAGTCATCTTTTTCATCAACCTTTTTAGATAACAAAATAAAAAGAAAGGCAACTCACTTTCCCGATTTCACAAATAGATCCCTTAATTGAGCTCTATCCCAAGGATCTGTAACAGCAAACGAACACAACTGTTGACCAAGCTGACTTCGCAAAAGTTGTCCCCAAGTCTGTGGATCCTTGGCTTTTACAGATACACCAAGCGGACCAAGAGGTTTATGACCACGCCAATGCATCCGCTCAATCTGGTCAAGCACAGCCTGGATATTCCTTCCATAAGGAAGCAAACTATCCTTTTCCGCTTTCGCACAGTTCTTTATCAACTCGTCTTGAAAGCTAATTTGCCTCGTAAACTCGTCCCGTTGCATCTCAAGTTCTCGTATTCGTTTATCCATATCAGCTTTATTGGATTCCAACTCTTTCCTCTGACGTGCCACTGACGCTATATTCGTTTCATGTTGAGTCACTTGAGCTTGCATAGACGTTAACTGTTCTTGAATCTGATCACGTTTCGCTTGAGCATTCTTGGCAGACCGTTGCAATTCCTGAGCAATCTTTTCTTCAAACTCGGACACATTCCTTTTGAGAGCTTCGTAGCTAGCATTCATCGTAGTTATCTCTGCCTAACGTTCAACGTGTTAGCTCTGGAAACAATGGCAAAATTTTTCAAAAAATGTGCTCACATTGAGCGAGATCAACCTAGCTCTGCCTGCCTTCAACTGTATACCAATCTCTTGTTTCCTCTTCTCCATATCATTCACATTTCCCAACTTGTCAAGCTCCTCTTCACATCTAACAAAATCTTCCGTAATCACATCGAACTCGACCTAAATTCCAGAATTTTCAGTTTCATTATCCTCATGATGCATAAAAATAAAATAAAAACTCGCTCTGCTTGTATCAATTGCAGCCTGTATTTTGGGCCCTTTCGCTCGGAAAATAGCAACTTCGTTTTCCTTCTTCTCCAACTCGTCCTGTTTACTCTTAACATGAGCCCAAGCTAGTTCTTTTTTGAGATCGTCTTGTTTAGCCTTTTGTTTACGAGCCTTGTCTGCTTCATCGAATCGTTGCTTAGCCTCACGTAAAGCGACCTTTAAATCCGGTATAGCTTCTTTCTTCTGATCAAGAACTTTTCGCGTCGAACATATGTTTTCCAGAGTGACATTATACTCGTCAGAGAGTTGTTGAAGCTGAGTACCTTTCAAGAAGAACTTGATATAAAGTCAGGTACCTTTCCTGACTTGGATGAAGGGGGAGGGGAGGGAGGGGGGGCAGTGGGTTAAATGTCGGTACCTACATTGTATCTCTCAGTAGGATTTGAAGAAGCCAAGAACACTCTTGATGCATCTGACTAGATTTATAAGAATAACAACGCGAAAACCATGGAAAAAGAAATGTTTCACCTTGCGTCAAAACCGTCATGGGATTATCAACTTGTAAATTCATATGATCACAAATTTTGGCCAACTCTTCTCTTTTCGAGCTGATGAGTTTGCCATCTTTACTTCTGATCTTCCAAGTCGAAGAACCTTCCGCTGTGAATCTTCTATTGATGATGATCGCGTCACCGTAATCTTGACGACGATATGCCTCGTCTCCTTTGTTCTTGAGCTGAATACTAACTTCAGCGGCACTGTAGGATAAGTTTCGTCAACAATGTACATCGGATAGAATATATATATATATATACGACCTTTGCCCTTCACGAATGAAAGCTTTTAACCCATTACCACGACCAGTAGAGATGGTCTTTCCTCCGAGAGCAATGGTAATAGCAGAAAGGACTGCACTTTTGCCACCTGATAAAGAGGTCAATGTTGAACAAGAATGATCAATAAGAGAAACACATACTTCCATTGTGACCTTAGAGATACGAAACTTTGTTATGACTGGGAAGAGAGAGAGAGGGAGAGAGAAGGGGAAATACCAATGACAAAGTTGATTTGAGGACCAAACGAAAACGTCAAACGTTGATGACACATGAACTGAAAAAGCTCGACTCTCTCAATAATTCCAGATTCCGCAACAGTCTAACATGTGAATGAATACACATCTTTCGTTTTTTGGACAAGAGACCACGAACACCGCTGTATTTCTCTCGTGATTTCACAGAAGCCATAATCTTGTCATAATTTGCTTCTTCGAACTGTCTATCTTTTTCTGTACGTTCTTCATACGATTCTTCTTGAATATCAACATCCTCATTACCGTTATCGTTGTCATTGTCAGAGTTGTCGTCGTCCATGTTATCATCCATTCTGGCCTTGCTCGGTTTAGATTGTCCATTTGGTGTCATCCTAGCACGTTTGTTGCTTGTTGCAGCAGGAGAAGGAGGAGGAGATCCTGATGGGGAAGAATCTTCCGCATCATCGAGTGCTACACGTTTTCTTACCGGCATTAGAAGATGGAAATAGTTCAAAGTGATAGAACTTGGACGAGACTGTTTCTCCCACGACGCGTCGGTCGCGTCGCGTTCAAGCTTCCGGTCCGGGTTTTCCACCCTCTTCAACATGGGAAATCGAGAGATTCTGAACTTTCAATTTTGAGAAATGCATTTTACTCGAGAAGAAGATATTGTTTCCGATGTAAGATCACAGAAATTTATTCGTTCGATGTCAAATTAGGACTGTAAATGGACATACACCTCTACGAATCCACCACTCGTTCATCCCCACCTCTTGTCCCAAGTACCTCATCACGTCAATAGGACCATCCATCAAATCAAACTCCCCTGAGGAAATTGGTTCAATTACGTACACATCCCAAATCAAATTTATACAGCTTGTCTCCACATCCAGCCCACAAACCCATTTGGCCTCCCATGTCGTGATTCGACGAGGTCATTTGGAGTGTCTGGATGGGTTGGGGAAATTGGATTGAAAAAGGATTGGGATGTGGGTTTGATGGAGAGGGAAGGAGAGGTTCACCGGTGGGTATGGACCATGCACGTAATTTACGATCCTGGCCTGCGGCGAAGAGGAAGGTGGATGATGAATCTGTAACAATGCCCTATCGCCTGGGTGATGAGAATGGTGGAGCAACGACAGGGATCAAGACGTGTACCAGACGCGGTGTATAGGTGTTGACATGGCCAGGAAATCGGAGTACGGGAGAATGACGTTGTGTGAAGCGGATGTCGTACATGACAATCTAGGGTAGATGGAAGGGTGGAGTGGAGGGGATGGAGGAGAAGGCGTACCTCGCCGTTGATGTAACTGGATAGGAAATAGACATCGCCGATGGACTGCATGTGCAGGACAGTACTTGATCGAGGTCTTGGAGCGGAGAAGATGGAGGTGTTTTTGCTGTTTTTGGGCGGTGGGGGTATACGTAAGTCAAAGCGATGAATGGAGCCGTTTCGTGTTCCTGCATAGACCAAGTCCTGTGGAGGGAGGGATTGGGTCAAGGGAGTGGACATGGAAAATGAAAACGAACGTGTTGGCGAGTGAGAGCAAAGACATCGCTGTGGGTATGAAGTAGGGTTGTCTTGGGCTGGTTGAGGATATCAGTGAGATATACGGCGTATTGTTTTGCACCTGTATTTCGGTTAACCCAGGCTTAGATGGGGAGGGGTGGAGGACGCACCGACGACGGCTTGATTTGGATCTACAGAATAGTCGGAGCATCGGATATCATGAAGGCCTCTGGGGGTGATGAGCCAGGACAAGCTGGAAAGTCCAGGGTGAGTGTGAGTTGAGTAATTCCACAAGAACTGACTTTGGATCGGCGAGATTCTGGACACGGATTCTGGATGCAGGACCGAACGAGGTGGCGCTGGATGGCTGTGAGCAACGTGAAAGGAGGGAGATAAGGACGTACAGTGAGAATGAATCGGGGGATATGTTGAGAGAGGATATCTATAGGTATGTATGTATGTATGTATGTATGTGTGCGTGTGTGCAGATGTATGGAGTTAGCCACGTGCCTCAGAGTCGGTGCCAAGGTTGGAGTCGACGGTGCACTGGTCATCGTCGCTCAGAGTATAGATCCAGCCTCGGTTGTCGCCAAGGAGAGCATAGCTGGGACTGTGGATGACGAGGGTGGTTGCCTGGCCCAAGACAGGGAGATGCTGCACAGTGACGGAGGCCGTCCTTGCAAGATGGAGACCGAGGATGAGGGTAGGACAGGGCCTGACGAGTGAGTGGGAAAGATGCCACAGGGAGCGTGGTCGTCGAGGGGGAGACGGGTGCATGGGGTCCTGACGGGGTCTCTCTCAGCATGGGTTTAATTTTGGCGCAAGGTATGTGATTGTTATGGTCCATTTTCTACTCGACGACGACCCCTTTGCCAATCTCACCGTTCCTACTACTCCTGTTCCTACTACTCCTGTTCCTGAACCATCCCCTCCTAGACCTCCTCCACCTCGCCGTGTCCTGGTCCCTGCCAGCCGCAAGCCTGCCTTTGCCCCCAAGCCCTCTCTTCCTTCCCTCGACACTCTGTCTCGTGTCAATCTCGTTCTCCCGAAAAAGGTGCGCTTTTTCTCAATGCACCATCCTCTGCTCACCACCGTGTCGTTTAGCTTCGCAAGGGCTGTGTCGGTGCTAGCCTTCCTTTCGAGCCCTGGGACAATATCTCCTGCACACTCTCAAACACGGATTCCTCATCACACGACCAGGACCCTGTTCCTGATCATGTCCATATCTGCAAACCTGAATTCCCTATGAGTCCTTATCAAACCAGTGCCTTTTCAGTCTCCACAACCTCGACAACAGAGTCCTCAGACGCTTCACCCCCCTTTGCCTCAGCATCAACTTCAGCCACCACTTCCCCATCTTCACCTTCAACAGACATATCACCTCCTGATCATCATCATCACCACCGTGAAGAGAACCTTGTCCATGAAACACTCTATAACAATGTCCACAACCACCATCCCAACCCTGTTTGGCCCCATGCCATCGATCAACAATGTAGTGTCGTTGGTCGCTACGACAACCAGTCCCCCGACAATGTCCTCATCAATGTTGGCATGACGGCCCCATCCCCACATGAACAGACCCAAACCGTGCCTGGCCAGGTTCATTTACAACTCCCGTCTCTCTCCGTTTCCGATCATCTGCCTTCATTCCCAACCGACAGCTTGGTCTCTTCCGACACTGTTCCCATAGCCCAGTACCAGTATTCGTCTTGGGTCGAGGCCATTGCCGATTGGAGAGACGCCACCCATCGTGACACGATCACTTTGGACTCGACAGGACTCAATACGGCCATCCCCTTTGTGGACCTTGAACTTGGCATCGTTCCTTCCCACTCTCCTCAACCTCCATCTCCATCTCCACCTCTTTCCGAAGCCACCTCTGTCTCATTACCAAAACAACAACAACAAGAGGCCAGAATGTTAGCACCGTATTCCAGCTCCAGTCCTCGTCTTCCTGCGTCTTCCTCCTCTGGGACTGCGGCTCCGTCGACAGCAAGGGCCCCTCCTTACATGCCCACGGCCACCACCACTTCAACTCCCGAAAATGATCGAGACTTGGATCAATTCGGGACGGTCCAGCATCGTGATATCGCTGCCTCCGGATATGTCAGCCATACTCGTGGTCAAAGCGTTGGCGATGCCGCCCATCATCGGTCACGTTCTGGAAATACAATCAGAACGAGTGGGAGCGTCAGTCAGCGGTCGAGGAATAGCATTGTTGAAGATGAAGATGGGCATAGCCGCCATCGAGGTCACAGTCAAAGTCGTCGACCTGCGTTTCATCTTTCTCTTGCAGGAACCAATCAAGCTGCTGCGCGGCACAATCCATCATTATCAGTGTCAAGAGGCAATCTCGTTGTCAATCCGGTATTGCTGTCATCTAAAGGAGAAGAGGATGGACAGTGTCTGATGGAATCTGGAACAGGAGAAGAGGGCAAGGCGCTGGCGTTACCATCACCGTCGTCGTCATCGATAGCATCAGCGACCTCAACATCATCTTCAGATAATGTACCGTTAGCCAAAAGCATTCCAACTGCCCTTACTGCCCAGAGGAGTATTCGGAAACAGGTAAGAGAGGAAAGAGACCAGAGAAGGAGAGAACGCGCGGGAACGGCTGCTTCTGCTGCTTCATCAACTTCTCGGGGAGGAGAAAAGGAAAGTGCAAGAACTCGTCCGATGACCCTGAGGTATGTGGAAACGGGTGGACTGAATGCTCCTTTGGGAGTATGCAGCAGTTCGCGGGAAGCAGCGATTCATGCTGCGCATGGTACTTCGGCTGCGATTTCGAGATCGCGTTCGATTGGCAAATCTATATCTGCTGCTGCCTCAACGACTGCGGGTGCAACTAGGGTTACAGCAAGAACGAGAACTCAGACGTTACCGTCACCTGGGTATACAACATTGCCACTTTCGGCTGATGAGTTGACGAACAAGTTACAGGATGCTCAGGGGAGTTCTGTTGCTGTTGCGAGGGGCCGGACGTCTTGTGCGCACAAGAGGCATCCTTCTGGCATTTCCTCGGGGATGGGATATGTGGATACCCATCCAACGTTTCCATTACCGACTGAAGGTCCACAATCGGCGGCAGGAACATTACGTCCTCAACGATCATTCCATCGTCCTTCTTCTACACGTCCTGCTGCAGCGCCAGATGATTACAGATCCATTCCACTTCCTCCTAATGCTACTCACCAGCCTCAATTGCATCGCGCCAAGTCACATAGTCGACTTCGTGCTGGTGATGATTATCATCACACTACATTGAAGCCATCGTTGATCGAAGATATGAAAGGAGTACCTCCTGTACCCGCTGTGCCGAAGATTGAGGAATATAAGAGGCTTGAGAGGAAACCTTCCGTAAGGTCTGCTGCATCTACGAGACCTTCCATGGAGCCAAGTCACGGTGCCAATGGAGGTGGTGTAGAGAGACGGTCGTCATCTAGAAGGCCTAATACAACCGATCGTGATCGAGCGGGACACCAGGGACAACAACGACCGCCGGTACCACCCTTACCACTTGCTGTTGCTGCTGAAATAATTGCAAAGCCGACACAGATGACACAGCAGAGGGTATTTATTGGAGATATGCAGAGTTATAATGTTGTTGAGATTGACGATTCCACGGCCGCGGGAGATGTTATTGAGTTGTTGGAGAGTCGGGGGTCGTTGAAAGGGTGGATTGGGAAAGGGGACTGGATGATTTGGGAGGTGGTGCATGATTTTGGAGTGGGTAGGTGGTTTTGTGTTGTTTTTTTATTTTTGTCCTCTCTTGATGACGATGTGATTTTTTGTAGAGCGTCCGATTAGACATTATGAGCGGTTGAGCGATGTTCAGGCGTCCTGGAACAAGGATAAACTTGTGAACATGTTTGTAGCGCGCTTGACTCTACTTGCACCTTTGTTGACTCGTTCGGTGAGTGTGATCTTTTTGGGATTGGGTAAGATAGTGTCAATGATGGGCGTTGCTTTCGTTAGGCCATTCCTTCGAGTTCGCCTGTACACTCTGGATATGTCGAATGGGAAAGCAAACGTGGAAAATGGAGTAAACGTTGGTTACAACTTCGTGAACATTCTCTTTGGATATCTAAACGTGATAGTGTAAGTATTCTCTCTCTCTCTCTCTCTCTCTCTCCTTGCTTTGTGTTGAACAGTGATCTTATATATGCATAGGGGAAAGACGAAACACTTTTGTGTTCTTTATCCAACTTTGATGCCTATCATTTTACCAGACCGCATAAATCACCCAAGTCGTTCGTTTTTGCACTCAAGTCAACCGATAAATTGTCGTTTTTTGAAAACATGCAAGATTATAAGCATGTTATTTCGTGTTCGGAAAGGGAGGGGAAGATTTGGATAGAGAAGATTTTGCTTGCTCGCGTATGTCTTTTCCTTCCCCCCCTCCCCTTTATTCTTTTCTTTTTGAAGGCTGACTGATGATATCTTTTTCGTATAGTCGTATGTGTTGCATCAAGAACGGAATGTTCTCTTTAATCCCAAATCTTACGGTGGTCAACCTATGGTGACGAGTAATGTGTCTGGAACACTTTCGAGGGCTGCAACGACTCGAAGACCTACTCCATCTCAACCTCTTGTCTCCACCGCGAATACTCATCTCTTTGAACCGGGATCGTTACTTCATCGACAGGGATGAATGATTTGGGTTGTTCCCCCCTCTTGTTTTTTTGATATTTTGAGATTAGATTTCAATCGCTCGTTTTTTCATTCATTCTTGTGTGTAGATGTATAAGAAAAGGAGCTTAGATTGTATTTTTTAATTTATTTTGATACCCCCCTCCTTTTCAATGTCTATATTATGCGTAACCCGATAGTGACTTTCCTTTAATAGATGTTTCCTCGTCGTAAAAAACATACAGTGTTTTTTTCCGATAACTTTGTTTTCAACTTAATTTTAATTTAGACATCTGCAGATGTAGATGAAACAGTAAAAAAAATTATGATCTACTATACATAAAAAATAAATTTTTTTAAAGAAAACAAAACTTATCTATTGAATGGTAGAAGTAGACGTCTTGAGTTTCTTTTTAGGCGGTTCTTCATGTCCAGAAGAAGGTTTCAGCTTGGGTTTGGGTTTGGGTTTGGGTTTATGCTGCGATTGGCCTTGATCATCATCATCAATATCCATATCCACATCCATACGATCATCCTCCTTTGTCTTTGCCTTTGTCTTTGCCTTGGGCCTGGGTTTAGTAGTAGTGGACTTGGACTTGGATTGTTGATGATCCACATCCATCATTTCGTCATCGGATTTCTTCTTATTGTTGGGTTTAGGTTTGAATTTAGACTTGACTTGGGTGGTGGTCGCATCACCGCCGTCGTCATCGTCATCTGCATCACTCTCTCCTCCTCCTCCTCCTCCTCTTGCTTTCTTTTCGGACGGTGATACTTGTTTCTTACTACCTTTCCCTTTGCTCTTCTTTTTAAGCTCTTCAGTGATGGCAAGGTCACCACTGGCATCTGATGCGGTTGCTGCACCTGTTTTCTCAGAATCACTATCACTTGGTGACCCAGAGTCTGAACCTGACGCTTCAAAATCATCTTAAAAAGAATTGAATTTTCACGTCAAAGAGATTTCAAAAAATGATCACATACCATCCTCTTCACTATCATCATTGTCACCTCTCTGTGATGGTTTACTCTTCTTAGGTTGACCATCATCATCCGAATCAATACTCTGCATCTCATCATCATCATCATCCTCATCCTCATCTCCAGCACCCGCAGCCAACATCATTTCCACATCCGGTACATTCTCCGTCCTAATCTTGACCTTCTTATCCTTCAAATACGCGTCCACACTCTCATGTTCTTCTTTATTGACAGAGGTAAAATTATGTTCTGGACCGCTCTTGGTGATAATTTTGAGATCAAAGGTACGAGCTGCTGCAGCTCCCATACCAGCACCAACACGAGAAAAGACAATTTGATGAATATCGGAGATTTCGACGAGCAATGGAGATTTCGAGACGAAGAAAATATATTTCTCCAGGAGGAAAAGATCACCTTGGACGGCTTTTAAGTTGGCTTTGATACCAGGGTGACCATCTCGACTGTTGAGGTAAGATACAATGACTTTGAAGAAAAAAAGAGCTCACCCTTGGAAGCTACCGGCACCAATGATCTTCTTCTTCGCCAGGGCGCGGAAGACGCTGGAAACAACTTCGAAGGTTGGGTCTTCATAATTCTTTTTGAGACGGTCATATTTAGCAATTTCCTCACTGTTTTATGAATCAGCAACAACTTGGTCAGAGAAAGAACGGTTTGCCGTACTCAGACAAGTTAAGTTCAGCGGTAATTTCTTCCTCTCGACTGAATTGCATTACCAGATACTGATACCGCGTCTGGCCTTGTCGGATGGGTGTATTGAGACCGAGCTACATTTTTATGAGCGATGTAATAAAAGTACAGATGGAACGAAACTCACAATGAACAATACACGCTGATCATCCTTCGGCAAGAGAAAAAGTTTTGAGATCGAGCTATAAATAATCTTATAGTCATAGGTTTTACCACGCAGTCGGAGGAAATCGTAGGACATGTCCATGTCATATCTGCCACGCGGAGTGAGGACGAGAATCTCCTCAAAACTGAGAATAAGGTCGCCGGAAACTTGGCCAAGCTCGGCCTTCTCCTTAATTGTGTCGTGGAAGACTTGTGCCACACTAACATCATCCTCTTCTCCGTCAGACTTCTGCGAACCAGCATCTAGGCCAGCAGCTCTCGATTTTTGGGTTCCAGGGACGTGAAAACGAATTTCTACCATCTCGTCTCCCAATCCCTTGACACTCTTCCCTCCATTCGATGGGTTCAAAAATTCGAGAGAGACTTCCGTTCGGCCAGCAATATTAGAATTTGCAACATGCCGTAGAGGTAGCTCAAAGGCAACTTTTTCTTGTACTATAAATGCAAGGTCCTGGCCTAGGAAAATCAGGATCAGTACAACAGAAGAAATTTAAGAATGTGCACCTTGGAAGTCTGTTACACCCCAATTCCACCCTTTGAATGAAACCTCTCTAGTTTCCAGGGTGACCCCGAAGTGATCTTTCAATAATCTAGCAAGTCTGTCATGATCCTGCGGGAAGTAATCAGTATCGCTAAAGAATGACGATATGAGCTCGAATACCTCTCGCATAAATCCGTCAAACTTCTCCCTGCGATGATCTCTCATGCCAACGCGTAGCTGGAAGTTCCGAGCCACACGGATCCATTGTGCCCACTTTATATCTGCCGATGGCATTGCAATGACGCCCTCAGAGTCCTGACCTTTCCAAGCCATGCCGCTTGTAGCAACACGAAACTCTGTCTGACGATGAGCACTAGACCAACGAGAAAGCAGACCGGGCTTACTTCCGACTTCTGGTAGAAGATCATGGTAGATATGGTCGAATTGAACAGTGGCAGCCATGATGGTAGGTTTGAAAAGAGGACCGAGACGCGAAACCGGACTTTGAAATTGACGCGTTCCTCATTTCGGCAGTTGATTACCTAGCCCATGGGCTACTCCTCTGATTCCTTCCACTACCGCCTTGCCCATGGGTTCTCTCGAGGAACGTTCACGGAGTGTGCAGGAAAGAACATTCTGCAAATGGCTAGTTTTCGGCTTTGAATCTTCTATGGGTTGTCGCTCAACGATTTCAAAGGCTCAACACCAAGTTGGTGACCAACGAATATCCTCCAATGAACTCGCTTGTTAGAGATCTATCGGACGGAGTACGGCTGATTCAACTAATGGTATACATACTCGTTGGCTCGGCTTTGTGATACTTACGCCGTTATCTAGGAGATCATGGGTAGGCTGAATTAGTCTCTTCGTCAACGTTGCTTACCATACTCAGGAGATACTTCATTGGGCCGTTATAACAAGAATCCGAGAATGCGAGTACAAAAGGCGGAGAACGTAAACAAGGCTCTGGAATTTATAACGTCTAGAGGAGTCAAGTTGACTAACATTGGGCCCGAGGGTGTGTAACTGTACCTTGATAATTGTGGTAGATCCCTAAACATTCTCTCTTTTCCTTGTCGTAGATATCATTGACGGCAATCTTAAACTCATCCTTGGGATGATATGGACCCTCATTCTGCGGTTTACAATTGCTGACATCAGGTATCCACCAACGGTTCATGTTCTGATCATCATTCTTACCGTCAACCAAGCGAAGAAGGTCTATCGGCGAAAGAAGGCCTACTCCTGTGGTGTCAACGAAAAACGGAGCCTTATAAAGAAGTCGATGTTCAAGACTTCTCGTTCAGTTGGTCGGATGGGCTTGCTCTGTTCGTGTATAGGCATATCTAAATCCCTCTCAGACACTCATACATTTCTGCTGCACTCTCAGATGTGCACTTATCCACTGCCACCGACCCGATCTTCTAGATTATGACAAATTGGACAAGGTGAAAAATGATCTTCGCTGATCTTCAGGAGATCACTCTGACTTATTACAGAGCGACCAACACAGCAACACACGTCTAGCCTTTCAGATCGCTGCCGAACACTTGGGCATACCTGTAAGTATCCGTAACTCCCTTTTTGGTTTTCAATGGCTGAGGTAACCCAACTAGCAATTGTTAGAAGTCGAGGACTTGTGCGATGCCCCTCGTCCCGACGATCGAAGTGTGATGACTTATGTAGCGAGTTATTTCCACGCTTTTTCAACAATGAGTGCGCCTTGAATTTCAAGGGTTTAAGCAATCTCATCACTCTTCTGAACTATAGACCAGGCCGAGACCGTCGCCCGACGTGTAGTCAAGTTTGCGGAATTAATGCAGTCCATGTGGGTCTCTCGAAATGATTATGAACGACGCGTTCGTCAAGTATGTGCTCTAGTTCAAATGAGAGGATGAGCTTGACAGTTGGTGGTCCTCATTTCAAAGTTTCTCTCTGCGCTTCATGACGTTCAAACTCGTTGGAGTGCGATTGTCTTCGATGGTTCCTATAACGACGCCAAGCAGCAGTCTGCTGACTTTGCCACATACAAGAAAACTACGAAACACGAGTGGGTTACTGAGAAACAAGATATTGCTACGCTCTTTGGCAACATCCAAACCAAATTAAGAACCTATGGCTTGCGTGAATATGCCCCTCCAAGCGGTTCGGCGCCGGAGGATGTCGATAATGCATGGAAAACCCTGTTGGAAAGCGAAGCGAAGCGTTCGAGGAACATCAATGCCCAGATCAGAGAGTCAGATATTGAAGGATCTTTTCCAGGTTACTTGCTGACTCGTTTCTAGGATCAAGGAAAACTTGAGGAAGAAGTTCGCTCAGGTTGCGAACGAGTTTCAACAACGATTGCATCACATAAGTCGCGAATTGGCCAATATTGAAGGTCCACTCGAGGTGAATCAGGCTGACTCTAAGTTGATAAACGTAAATTCGACCATCTTACAGTCTCAACAAGACCAAGTCAAGGAAATTCAGACTCGAATACCAACACTTTCCGAAACACTGGTTGGTGTATCTGTCGTGGAGGAAGAGTGTGAAGCTGCTAACGTTGAAGAAAACGATTATACTGTTTTCACTTACCAAGATCTCGCTTTTGAGCTCGAGCTAGTTGTCCAGAATATCGCTAAAAAGATTGCTTTCATTGACAACCAGGTACGTAGAGCTCTTCTATAGTGAATATCATTGCTCATGGTTTTTCCAAGATCGTATCACGGAACAACACGAACCTCACACCTGCTCAGCTTGAGCAGTTTGAGGGCACATTTCGATACTTTAATCGGGATGAATCCAATACTCTGAACCTTGCGGAAATGATTGCGGCCTTGGCAAGTCTTGGTGTGGTGTACTCCGAAGAGGATATGAACTACATCTACGATGAGTTGGTGCGAGATTATGGCGCAGTTACCTTTGAGGCTTTCATCAATCTCTTGGTGAGCCAGTTCTCCATGATATTCTAATAGTGTCTCAATATGTGGACAAGGTTGATATCATGGAGGATCAGACCTCACGAGAACAGTTACTAGAGGCTTTCCGCGGAATTGCGAATGACAAAGTATGAGGCCCTTCTTTGCGATACATGCCTATCTAAATGAACTGATAGCCCATCGTGACGGAGCTCGATCTCCGGATTGCAAAGCTCCCTGCACCTGCAATAGAATACCTGCGTAACGCTATACCCAACGCGCCGAATGAAGTTGGGGAACCGGAATATGACTATGAAAGGTGGTTAGGCGAGGTTTTCGCAGCGGATTGTGATTAGTACCCTGGCTCTGAGTATATAAGCTATTGTGGTTGCCTTTTTCGGTAGATCAACTCGTGATTAACCACAGCCCATATAAGCTCATACTCCATCTTGTATCACCTATCTCGCATAATGGCAAGTATTCACGCCCTGGCATGACATCCCAATTTTAACATCGAATATCAGTCTACCACTGGTGTTACAGCTTCACCACAGTGTCTCGAGGCCTACCTCAGCTTAAAACAGCAGGGAGCCAAGAAGACGAGCAAGAGATATATTATCTTCAAGTTGAACGACAAACTTGATGAGATCGTCGTGGAAAAGGAGTCCGATAACGCCGACTATGAAGAATTCTTGGAGAGTCTTCCCGAGGATGCACCCCGATATGCTGTCTACGATGTTGAATACGAGACAGATGATGGAGGGCGACGAAACAAGCTTGTGTTCATTTCTTGGTGCGTTTGAAGCACGAATTGTCGAATAGAAATTATTGATCACTAGAACGATGTGTAGGGTCCCTACTCTCTCAAAGATCAAACCTAGAATGGTGTATGCCGGGTCAAAGGAAGATTTTAAGAAATCTTTGGCCGGAATCAGTACCGAGATTCAAGGTACTGATGCAAGTGAAGTTGATTATAACAGTACGTTATTTGTAATGTTGTTTCTCGCTTCATCAGTCCTGACATTGGTCGTCCGATTTACTCTAGCTGTCGTTGAGAAGCTCAAACGCTCCTCTAGCTGATTGTCCCCCTTGTAAAATTGACCATCTACGTAGACAACGGACGAATTCCTCATTAATTCTATGACTTTATCCTTGAAGATCGACTTCGAACAAGTCCCAATCATCGGGATGAGCGAGTTTAAAGACCAATATATGGACAATTAAAGCGCACGGCAAGTCCAAAATGATGCGTAGATAATTTCCAAAGAGCGCTCTGACTACGGAAAGCAAGATCACCGCCTCATACCACGATAAGCCTCAATCTGTCCTTTGAGTCTATAAATCTGTCCTTTAGTGAACTCCCTCATACACGCATCATCTGAATAATCCATGAAATTGTCTGTAGATTCAAACTTATCAGACGATCGTGACTTCTTTTTGGCAATGATGACGTACGAATAGGATCTAGGCCAGGGTCGTCAGGGCAACTGTCCCTCTTGTTCGGACACCGATATGCTGGAGAATCTTCTGCTGGTGTATCGTCGACGAAATCCCCAGGCCCTTCACATCCGCCCTATTGGAGTTGTTATATTATTTGTTGAGATCCGGCAGGATAGATGATTGCTAAATTGAAACGGAAACGTCCGAGCATCAAACTGACCTGAAATGTATGATAAAGACCTAACCAATGACCAATTTCATGTGTGAGGGTGCGGCCTTTGTTGTATGGAGCCAAAGTGCCTCCTGGAAGGCTTGAATATAGGACGACAACACCATCAAGGAATGTCTTGTCGTTGTAGTCCCAAGGAAAGGTCGAATAGCCAAGCAGGCCTGCCCCTTCTCCATCACGGAAACTAGACTCAAGATCAAGGAAGAACACTCGGAAGAAAGGCAGCATACGAACCCTACAGAATATACATTTAAAGATGCAGCGCCGCCGGTCCGAAGGAGTGTCTTCATGTCATTCTCGTGCTCACTGTCGTCCACTTGATACACTATGGTTCAGTTTCTCACTAATCAAAGTTGCTTACTTCTCAGGAGCAACTCGGTTGAACCAGTCAGAGTTCCTGGTGCGTGTCGTATTGGTATGCCTCCATCTTATCCCCGTCAGGCTATAGTCCTCATTTAGAACGTCGATTTGATCCTTAATTTGTTGTTCCCTGCACATTCCTCAGCCTCGAGCAAGGGACACTTTATGAAGTTCACTTGCGGGATGTAACCACCTTCGAGGGTCGTATTCTCATACACGACATGAAAGAGTAGATCGGTATAAATTACGTGCGAGTGTTCCGTTGTTGTACCAGGCCCAAGACGCATGGCTTGAAATGTGCGCTCAACATCCGCAACCTTTGACTCACTGATATGAGTGCCACAGCGCCTGTAGTGTGGTTCAGGGGGTAGATGGACTAGAAGGGAAGCCAGAAAATACCTTCTTAGATTATTCAGTGAGGCAGCCTCAGTGGCTACTATTACTAGAGCAGGGAACAGCAAGCCTGTAGCGAGGAGGGTAATCAGCATAGCTAGAAGATGCATAACGATACACTTGAGTACTTTATAGCGTGCAGGAAGGCGCATTGAGGGCCACGGTTCTTGCTTGGGAGAAGCTCGAGTAACCTTGTGTAATCGTGCCTAATGCAGCAGCTGCAGATCACAAGAAGAATCCAAGATGCTCTTTGGAGAAGTTGGCAAAGCAGATGGAACAGGAATCCATCTGGTCCAGCAGAGCATTTCTGTGTTTTCTCTACCCAGAATGGAATACACTTGTCAGGATAACAGAAAGATCAAAGGCGCGGGGGCAATGATTCTCTTCGATTAGCCCCAGGGACGGTGAATTTGTACAAGGAAAGGAGATTGGCTAGTCGAGTGAAGTCCGATCAACGGGAGGAGGTTGCTGGAATTAAGTATATCCGCAGCTTCGTTGATCTATCGTTGGAGAGACTGGATCCGTGATGAGCCAAGTTGCAAACTGGCATATGCTCCATCCTGACATTCTAGTCGTGGTCATTTCTTTGTGATCTTATGGGAGGTAGCACATGGCAACAAGCACGTGCTCAGCCCATTCCGCTAATCATCCTGGCTCTTTCATCCCGGCTGTCTCTTTCATCCCGGCTGTCTCTTTCATCCCGGCTGTCTCTTTCATCCCGGCTGTCTCTTGTCTTTTCATCCCTTTCCACTCTTTTCACCTTTCCGCTCTCTTCTCAGCTCTTTGGCCTGCGTGTTCCAGTCTTTCAATGGCTCCTCTTGCCGGAAGACCGCCCTTCGCTACTGACGAACCGGATTCGTTTTATGAATCCGCCTCCGTCCCACAGCGCAGAATCCCACAGCCTGCTCCTCTAAACCCGAATACTCGTACATCTGCATACAATGTGTATGTCCTGTGTGTTTTGATTGCCTAACTAGCTACTTATGACTTTTCCAGCTACGAGAACTATCTTGATACCGGCGACTCGCACGCTGGCTTTACTGCGAGTCATCATTCTGATGCTGGTGCTCTAGGCATGGGTATGATGAATATGTCGGACTCTGACGACTCCGACGATGAGGAACCAGTACACAGGTCTTCACCATCTCAATCCAAGAACGCTGTACTTGCAGCTGCTACCGCACCCCGGTCATCTTCCAGACAAATAGTTAAGCCAGATCCAGAGCCGGTACAAACACATGGTATTGTGGCTCCCCGTCCTGGTTATGCTGCCCCCATTGCAGCTCTCAACTTGGCGCGCCCAGAAAATGCTACGACGCGTGCGCCGCTGCTACCACCACCACAACCTATTGCAGTTCCATCATTGGAAAATCCTTTCGAACCTCCCATGGCCCAAGTGTACAATCCACGTGGTGTACTGTTACCCAACTCACCGTCGCCATCAGGTCCACCATCAACTCCACATCCTCTTCAGCCGCCGATTACACCTATCACTCCCGTCTTTGCTAAACCTGGTGCTGTGGTCTTCTCTGAGCCCATTAATCGTAGTAAACCGATTATGCGATCGGGAACGGAGGACGCACTTCCCACCAGACGAGGTGTAAAAGGTGATGATTTCTGGCGTCGCTTCAGCATGGTTGCCAAGATTGAGAATGCGGGTGGGGGAAAAGAGAGGTAAACGTACTCCCATCATAAATTTGCACGCAGTTATTTAGTCAAGTCTTTAGCTCGTGGCTTAAGAAATCTCAGAACGGCTCATCAAGGTTATCGCGTTGGGTTTGGGTTGTCGCTGTCGTCCTCGTGCTGTGCATTGTTGCTGCTTGTATCATTGGTTGGCAAGTTTCCAAAAGTAGGCCGAACCACTCTCCTCCCGCTGCGCTCGGTGGACAGGCCAATGAACGCCCTACGTCAACTTCAACTACTTCAGACGTCGGATCTTCTGCTGTCAAACACGTTTCGCCAACGCATACGGTCGCTCGTCGTGCTGCAGCTACCAGGATCCCCTTTGGTCATGCAAGAGCCCTAGAGCGGAGGAAACGAGTCTTTGACGCGGTTGTTGACTAACCTTTGGCCTGATTTCCCGCTTTGTGATCATGCTGAGACCTTATGGTGAAACTTTCAATTACCGTTTCTAGACAGCATTCTCTTGGGAGGAAAAGCATTTCTGGCCATGCGTGTCGGCAACATTCTCTGCTCTTCTGTGTGTCCTGGCTCTAACTAATATTTTCTTTGTTTCTCCGTCTGCTTTTCAAAACTTTATTTCCCACCTGGAAAGCAATCGAATACCCCCTCGCATTCAATCCATAGCCATCTTCGCTCAGTAGCTCTATACCACTCTATTTGTTTTCTTTCAGTATTGGCTATGGATTAAGTACTTTGGATTTAGGTCAATTTTTGTGTTGAGGAATTGAATAAAGGTCTATTACTGTCGAAAAAGAAAGGTGGACAGATGAATTAGTTGCAATTTTCACAGGTAACCTGAAAAATCTAGCTGTAGTTCCAGTATGCGAAGTTGCAGTATGCGATCATATGAAAATTGTTTTTCCCAGTACAAGAAATGCATACGCCTGATGGTGCGCCATCAAAACCGCCCACTTGTGTTTTTGTTCCTCGCTTATGTCCAACCAACCAACAGAATCAAATTCACAAAATCGAGAACGAGAGGAACCGAAGGAAATCAACCTGCCTTCCCGTCTTCCTCCGTCTGGTGGCAATCTTGCATACGACTCCGTACAAGTAGGCAAGCCTTCGCTACTCTTCTTCTGGAAAGTAGCTGAGACATGACCGTCTTTCGGTTGCTTAGAGTGCATTACATATCACTGCTATCCCATGTGCGCGTGAAAGTCTATTAGCTGGCATTGCAGCTGGAGCCGGAATTGGTGTTATTCGTGGCTTTTCTCTACGTGCGCCCTTCTATTCATCCCACATTCAAATTTTTGACCTATTTGAAGCACCTATCAAGGCTGGAAATTGGGCCGTTGCAACTTTCACACTCACGTCCATCGCATCATGGTAATGCCTGCATTACAGTACTAAATCTACACTAAATGAATGTGACTGCAAGGCACATATGTCAAAGTAGGATACGCAGAGAAAGGGAGCAAGTTGCTTCAGTCCTTGAGCAGACTCCCCGACGAAGGGCCGTGGTGAAAGACTCTGAAATGTCTGTCGGGTAGGAGATCATTGAGAATTTTCTGGGAGAGGTGTGACATCTGGTGCCCAAATATCTTGATCCCACTTTTCCACGAGTTTTGGATCATTCTATGTTGAATTTTGGATAGGAGGACAAGGGTGAGAGCAGGTGTATAGGACAGACCTTGTAACGATCCTGAAATCCTACAAATCCATCTCTGAGGACAACAACCTCTTGTGATATATCCTGTCCCTTGTATTTGATGTTTCTCGTTTCCTCAAATATCTACACGGCCAGCGTGTGATGAGAAATGATAAACACGCGAACGAGCGAGTTCACGTACACGGGCTGCCTTTGGTCCTCTAGATGACGAAACACTGAGATCAATGCCTGGCGACACTAACAGATATTGGGGGACCGACAGCTTACCGGACCTGCGAAAGGGCACAATGAAAAACGATTAATGGTATTTCCTTGGTATCTTTCACGAGCTTGTCCACGCTCGTCCGGAACTCTACCGATGGCTTATTCACACTCCCGACGATGTGGCCCCCGGCACGGTCTTGATCACGAACATCGACGACCAGAAAGTCCTTTCCCGATGTGAGCTCTGGATTTTTCATCGTGGCTGCAAGGTCCTGTGGAAGATCATTGAGAGCCTGGTATGCACCAATCATCAGTGAATCACATTGGAAGAAATATATTTCATATTCTTGGATATGCTTCTCGCGTTGCTATTATGGTTTATAAATCTGGAGGTTAGAGGATCAGAGTGGCGGAGTGGCGAAGTGGCGAAGTGGTCTTAACAAGACCCAAGATGACCTTCTGAGAAGAGGCAACATACTGAAATCACGT
>Ga0157357_1000224_pt1 | contig 23604 bp, 25 predicted proteins | sample AttcapACBM1_FD_111485 | JGI IMG/M metagenome (GOLD analysis project Ga0157357, IMG submission 111485) | Fungus gardens microbial communities from leaf cutter ant in Botucatu, State of Sao Paulo, Brazil - Atta capiguara ACBM1 | ecosystem: Host-associated > Fungi > Mycelium > Unclassified ... | reverse complement strand
GCGTTCAGAAGTTATAGTCCCAAAGTTGACTAGTGACTTGCTAGTCGTACGTGGATCAAAGTTCAGACTCAGGACTGAAGGCGCACGGGTGAAAGGTTCCGATGAATGCATAGATTTATCCTTGCTTCTGGGTGTTGAAGCAGGAGGAGTGATAATGGTTGTTGGCTTGGGTGAGGAGATGTGTACTGAGTTCTCTGAACGAGGGGAAATCACATTGGAAGGGGATACCCCCACTGATGGAGAGTCAAGACTCAGTTGGGGGACATGAGACCCATTGATTATCCATCCATTACCGGGCGACTTGAATGTTTCTGGGATGGAGATAGCCGTTGGCTGTGGGTAGCCCAAAACGTCTCTACACCAGTTGAAAACTTTGTTGGCCTGAAAAGACTGGGTACCTGCATCATCATCTGGCACGACAAGGAAGACGATGTAGTTGCGAAACAACAGGAGAGAGATTGGGTACAAGACGCTTTTATCCCCTGAAAAGATTAGGATAATGTTGTGCTCTGATGTTTCTGTAACAATGGGATCATCCATGGCTGACATAACAACGTCCACTGGGAGTATTTTAGTGGTAGCTCACCAGTATAATACAGGCTCCCTCACCCGATAGCATTTTCGTCAGGGCATCGTCGGTATAACCCTGCATCGTAGAACAATCGACGAGATTGATGCCCATCGAGGGCATCGCAGCATAGAGAGTGTCGTCTGCAGGTTGTAGTTTATTTCTGTCCCAGTAGGCCTTGATGCTTGTAACGACACCGAAGTTGCTTGTGAATACTCTGACGTCTTTCAATGTTTCCACAACCGATTTATGTGGACTGGGAACTGGGCAAGTGGCTATCACAGACGAGGAAAAGTTTCTATTAGAGGACCAAGAATTTGGACCAAATTTTTGATTGTTATACGCACTAAGATCCCAGAATATCTTTATTTTTGGCTGAAGCATTGCCTTGATGATTTTGGTGAAAGAATAGAGAATGCTCACTGTTGAACGGCAACTCAAAGACTGGGCAGATGATTTCGGATGTAAGCGGGTGTACTGACTAAACACCAACTATCTTAAGCTTTGGGTATAACCTCTCATATTGGTCCTTGTTCACACTTAATCACAAGGTCCTGAGTATCAGCCAGTGCAACATATCCCTGTAACTTCTTCGCAAACTCTTAGTTCTGACCCTGAACCGTCTCACTGGCCCCCACCTCAAACTTACCAACACTTGATTTGGGCTTGTAGTAAATTATGGTTTTCTGTTTGCCTTCAAGGCACCTCAGCCATGAATTATTGGCAACGAGGCGACAAAAGGCGATTCTTCAATTCTCATCACCTGTGGAGAGATAATAGGGTTGAGAAAGGAAAAAGCAATGGAACGAGAGCAGAACGACCTAACCAAATCACTATCCATATAATTCAGAGTGCAAGGGGATACATACAGTTTATCACCAGGGAGAGGCAATTCCACGGAGCCTGTTTGTCCCGCCAATCGTGCACATCGCAAGAAAGTCAGCGCCTCGATCTTCTCTATCGTATCCTTACGAGGGTTAACGATCCCTGCTGCAGCGCTAGGTCGAGAAAGGTTTCTTCGCTCTGAACTCTATATGATCGTAATTCCTTAACCAGTAGTTTGAAAATGATCCGGAGTAGAATATTACCTGGAGCTGAGAGATAGAAGTGGTCAAAGGGGCTGGAATAGGCAGTGAACAGGTAGTCCATGCGGTGGGGAGTTTCAATGTTATTACTCCATTGGAGTAACAGATTTAACTGGGAGCGATTGGTCTAGGAAGTGCCAAGTGCCAGAGGACTGTCATGGAATATGATGTAATGGTGTAGACATGACTGGGAGCATAACTTGATCAGAGCTGTTTATTCCAGTATCCACGAATCTGATCCTCGATGAACTCAGGCTGAGCGCTGTGCTGTACATGAACTCAAGCCCTGATGGGCAAGCACAAGCAAAAATTTGAATGGAAAGGGTGACGTTGGACATCGACAGATATTTCGGGGATCAGTGGTTGGGTGCGTGTTCTCTCCGTCCCATTTTTATGTGCTTCCGAGGCGCCTGGTACACAAATTGCAGTCATGCCGGTTGTCAACGGTTTCTCACGGATGAACGAGGTTATCGAGACTTGTAAACCATTTAGGGTCGTGACTGAGTGAGTTCTTGAATTATTAACTACCATCAGGGAGGGGTGATCTGTCCTGACTGATAGGAGAAAACGTCGTGATGTCAGAATTGGTACTCGGATGACAGGCCTCTTTGGAAAATTGCTATTATCATAGAACGCACAGTACTCACGTAATGTACTTACCTGACAATGGTTTTACTTGCTATGCTCTTTCATTGGTCAATGGGACAGTCGATGAAGGAGACTCAGGAAGACTGAAGTTCAGACTGAAGTTGTAGAGAGCCAGAGGAGCTGCTGTCAAGTCTGCGTAGCCTCGAAAACCTCTGACATTGCTCTATCTCTCGTGACAGCAACCTAACAGTTTCATAACTCGATGGGTTAGGGATGTATCTAGGATCGGATTGGCATTCAAATAGTTGCTGAATGCCTAAGGGACTTACCAGGGTCCCAGAATATAGCTACGTCTTCTTGACTATCAACAGTGGATACCACGTATGCATGCAGAGCATATCTACGCCGCTCAGATGACTCGACGTCTGCATTAGATCGGGCGAAATGCTGATCTCTCTGGTTCCAACGAAGACCTGCTGTCTTTTCGAATCAAAGGTGGATTTGATGGTGACAGGCATATTTTGGATAATCAATCATTACCTGAAAAGCAGACAGAAGTGTAAAAGTAAGAAAGGTTAATTTCGACGAGAGTTCCTGACTCATGACTGGCTAACTTACGAGTAGAAGTAGAGCCTGCTGTTGATTCATAAAAAATTCTGTTCCCCAAGCATGCTGTGGCCTGGGATTAAAACTGATATGAGCAGTTCAAGGAGAGACTGAGATCGCTTGAAGGACCAGTACAGAATGGCGAAGGCGAGATGGTTCCCTGATATCAGAATGAGAGCAGCATCGCCAGCAGCATGTACCTGTACCACCACATCAACAAAGGGTAGGGCAATCCGAGTGCACTGGGAAATAGACATGCATGAGTCAAATATCGTCCGCAATATCTTTATGCAGACAGTCGCAGTTCATAGCATAGGCGGGATGTCCTAGTTAAGACCTGATACAAGTTTGAGTTGTATGGTGGATTGCCTCGACCAGAAGCATTTTCTCTGCGAAATCAATGGTAAGTAGAGGCGGAGAGGGGCTGACGGGCAGACTCCGTTCAACTACTACGGTAGGTAAAGTCAGATTCGGAATTCCTGGGTGCTTACCTGCGCAAGGACATTTTCAATGAAGACTGAAACAAGTGCCACGGGAAGCAAAACTCGGTCAGACTACTATTCCATTGTTCAGGGTCCCACGCAGCCACTCATGGTGACATTGGCACTCTCTCATCATTGAGTGGCATGCGGAGAGCTTATTTAATAAGTTCTATAAGCTTATATCCCTATTTATCTGTACATACTCATATGAGATGGTAAATATTGACATCTTACTACCAATCGTCGTCGGCAGGTAGCCGACCAAAGTCACGCTCTGCCGGTGAGTTTCTTGTCAACCAGTCAATACAAAAATCACATTATGGGTTGATTTTACTATTCAGCCATCCATTGCTCAGGGATATAATATCCCCATCTTTCGAGATTATGCCTACTTTCACTGCTCTCTTTACATATGACTTCCACTTCGAAACTCCAGCATCTGCGTAAACTCTCGGATTAAGCTGAACGATCTTGCTGGAGATTTGACCCTGCTCGATCCCAGCAGTGCCACCGAGCTGTTGTAAAACTTGAACCAGAGGACGGAACTGGAGGGGGACAAGTTTCGTGGAAGGTTTTGCCGGAGAGCTGGGTTGCGGTTTTAAACTCGACAGGACAGATCCCGAAGGATTTCGTGCAGCAGGAGTCAAGGCAGAAGCAGCAGGAATGGGATGGGTGGAGGAAACCGTGGGCTGAGATTTTGTAGTTGCAGGAAGAGTTGAGTTTGGACTGTTGACACGATGAAGGGTCACCGGCGTGCCGAGAGAGGTGAGTACACCGCCCGCAGACGATCCAGCGTGGTTGGCAACATGACGTTGAGAAGGAGTGATCATCTTTGTACTTTCAGGTGTCAGTGTATCTGGTGAGTGTGTAGCAGAGAGAACTGTGTCAGGGACAGCTGGGTTGATCGTAGAAGATGAACTCCCAACAGGCTCTTGCACAGGTTGGATGGAACTTGGTGTTATAAGAGGCTCAGATCCTGCAAGTGCTTCCTTTGAATCTGGCTCAAGATTTGAGTGATCAATAATCATAGGATTTCCTGGATGCAATGGAGAAACAACTGTAATCTTATCGTCACGCGAAGTAGCGGTCGGGCTACCCGGAGGTGGGGAATCTAAGGGAAAACTAGGTGGAGGGGGAAACCATCCGTCCGAGAAAGCACTCGCCTGCGCTTTTGTGTTAGACTTTGTCGTACCTGATGGCGTGCGGGACCTTCTGGGACTGGCCGAGGGTAGGGAAGCATGCGGAACTGGTGGAGCAGGCAGAGCTGCGAGAGACAAGTCTGCTGCATCACCTTCATTCGATCTGCCTAGCCTAGCATCCGTACTGAAAGACACGTGTAGCGAGGAATCCATGTGATGAGATCGAGATGTCGCGGGTTTGAGGCTCCCTGCTTGAGCACTACACGCTTCAGTGGAGGAGTGAATGCCATTGACAAGCGAGGTTGTTGTACAGTAGATTTCTGCGTGACCGGAAGGAGATGGCGAGGATAAAGGCGAGGACGAGAACGAAGACGGGGACAAGTCAACTCTGCCTGAACTCCGACCAAAGATCTGACTGTGCCAGTTGAAACTTTCATCCGACTGCATTAATAGACACTCTTGTGTGCCACTTGGGTAGACCAGAATGATCTTAAATCCCCGGAGCCTGAGTACAGCGAGGGCATGTGACAGATCTTGATCTCCAGTGGCAACTAGAATTGTGCGAGGTGGTTGCTCGTCCATCGCCAAGTTAAACATGTCGACTTGAATGACTATTAGACCAGGCTGACAATCGGTATTTGGGAAAACAGAAAACTTACCGATGATAGCCTTGTCGATGACGTCCTTCGAAGTGCTAGGACAATCCATAATAGAGACACCAGATGAATATAGCTCTCCTCTCAAGACAGGGAAATTAGGACACTGCTGTTTGACAACATCGAGGTATACCCGAAACGAGCAGATAAGGCCATACGAATTAGCTAATTCTCGTATTCTCTGGGCTATTGAATATCCAGAAATTTGACCTATGACTCTGGCAGACTCTGGTAACGGTGAGAATGCATCCTCAAACAAAAATGATAGAAAGGCTAACCAAAGTCCCAGAAGATATCAACTCTTTGACGGTTTTTCTGCATTGTCAGTGACTGGAGATGACAGCATTCGAGCTTTCGCCTGCTTTAAATATCCTTAGACACCAGTTGTAGGGCCAAATGCATTCTGCACTCCATGTGTTCGAAACGTGTGACTGAAATGTCCACACGTGGAAGAATATAACCTGATTGTAACAATTGTAACAACGAATAAGCTGACAATCAAGCTTCTGAACGCTGATGCCACGCAAAACGGAAACGACATTGAATTAGTTGCATCGGCTTATCCAATAAGACCATAAATGACTTGTTATCACTTGCTTCGATGTGATCATATTCGACTTCTCTCATTGCCAGCACCGTAGAATGATATAGATGCGCAAATATTACAAGTCAGTAGCGGTAAGAAGTTTAACATATATGATTAGATCGTGAGCCAGTTGGAATAACTGCAACGCATCCATGAATTATCTCGCAAGCGAAGTACTCTCCTCGCTTTCATATGCACTCAAAAGGTCATCGTAGCCTTCATCATCTCCATCTTCCGCGGCACTTTCGGCTCGGCTCCAACGGTCATTTTCTCGATTGCTATTGGACACCTTACGTTGTCGAATGTTATTGGATAGTTTCCTAGGCCGTTCTTCTTTCGGTCTGGTAGGCGAATCGGATAAATCGAAAAATTCTGGCTTGGGAGTTGTAACCATATCGAGATCTTCATTTGGCCATGCAACGACTGCAAGATTCAAAGGACTCCCCAGCGGTTCAACTTCCTCAAAGCTTGTTGTCTTTTCGATTTGTAGATTGCTTAACCGAGGTGTATGGCGCTTACTCCTCAATCGTGTAACTCGCGAAGTATTATCCCCAGCTGATGAATCCGATGCGTCACCAGAGGGGTTAGACTCGGGTTTTCGTCGATAAGTCCTACGTGTAAGTAAAGCCTGTTTCGGGAGTATTGGTACTTCGGCTTTGCCATCTGGTGTAATCTCTTCCTCCTTGGGCGAGGCAAGTCTTATGGCATTTTGACAATCAATTTTATCTTCTCTAGCTGGTGTTTCTGGAACCGCTTGATCAGAAGAAACAGTAGAAGCGGCTGAAGGAGGACGATAATGGTAAAGCCCAGACGTTGGGGCCATGGGGGAAACGGATTTCCTATTGAGAGGTACAATCCTGCTTGAACTGGTATCTGAATCGCGGTCGGAGCGAAACGAGTCTCGGTAAATCGCGTCAGGAGACTGAGATGAGGCTGATGACGTTGAATCCCTGTGTACTCTGCGTAATTTCATGATAGCTGCCTGATCCTCAGCTGAATCCACACTTGATGATGTGACTCGTGATCTACCACTATTATGAGAAGTTATCAGACGCGCTGAATTAAGCATGAGAGGTCGTGGCCCAGACTTGGGTGTGGCGGGTAGGACTGATGATGGCGTTCGTGTCAAAGATTGCAATGATGAGTGTAGGCTGTTGCGGGTTTTTTCGAGTAAACCGCTTGATTTGCCACTCGATGATGAACCATCAAACTGTGACACCTTTGTCGCAGGAAACGACATCGACGTAGTTGTTGAGGGTACCAAACTATCACGGGGGTTTTGGAAGAACGAAGGTCGAGGAGGGGGAGAGTAGAGAGCACTATTATAATCATATACTGGCAACGAATTCCGCCGGAACTGGGGTTCAGCAGACTTTTGAACTGTGCTCGCCATCGCGCTCTGAGTTTCCGATGGTGGCAGTGGTAGCGGTAGTGGTGCGACCGACACCGGTGCAGATGCTGACTCCTTGGGACGACTCCAGGAACCTAACATAGCTTTCGCCCGCCAATTTGTACTCAGTTTAGCAAGTGTGGCCATTGTGTCAGAATCTTTGAGCTTGTCAGTATAAGTCCATAGATTCACAGGAGTAGAGCCTGTATTAAGATCTGGGAGTAGGATGGAAGGTGATTCTGGTCGGGATGCCTCTGGTGAAGGGGATGAGGCCTCCATGGCTGACTTGTTCGTTATCCCTCTCCAAACGGAATTGGCAATCCGAGAGGACAAACTGCTGGGATGCAGACCATAACTTGGAATTTCGGTTTCGTTACCGTCATTTTCGTCTTCCTCACTTGAACTCGAGTCATCCTCGTCATCAGATCCCTCGGGAGAATCAACTTGATTCGTGAATCCCTTCCACAACGTCTTCCGGATACGAGCTCCCAGTCCTGCCTGATCCCTTTTTGGAGTCCCATTGACTGGAGTCGACAACCACCTGTCAGTTGGATCTGCCGACAACTGGAGGATAGTATCTATACCACCAAGTGAGTCAATTGGATATGATTGAAGGACTGAGAGACCCTGGAGAAAGCCTTCTCCAGGTTGTGTCGGATGATTGAAGGACTCTTTACCCCAAAGGCCATGATATTTCTCTTGTCTGTTTGTCGGTAGTGAGTGGCGTAACGTCAGTGTTCAGGAGACCTACTTGAAGATGAGGGGCTTTGCTGCAATCACCATTGCTGTACAGATCTCCATGAAGCTATCAAGTCGAGGGTGCTTGCCACGCTCTCGACTTGGACAAGACAGGATAATGTCCCAAACCGGAAATACAGCAGACAGAGGTAAGGTATGTGTCAACATCGACGAAAGCCAACGTCTGTATCTAGTCAGCAGGAAATAGGGAAGCAACCCAAATAACTCACTGAGAGAAATGTGGTGACGAAGGATGCAGTCCGACGGCGTTCTAAGCAGCAAGTGAGCAAAATAGTAGGCTATCCGGAGGCAACACAAACCAGCTGCTCCGATAGCTCAGGATCTCTCCGCTCTAGGAATTCACCGAATCGTAGCATCCAGTTATTTAAACCCTCGTCATCTTCCAATTCCGCGAATTCAGCTACCAATGCTTCAAATAGCCAGAATGAATCTGCCTCAGCATGGGCTAAGTCATCCGGTTCGACCTCTTGTGTCAATGCTGTGTAAAGTGGGACAAGCAGCGAAGGGACGTAGGGTGAAAGATTTCCGGAATTCAGTGATGCATGTACGTACAGTAGCCTAAGCAACGCAGAGGCATGTCTCTGACTTGTGCCACCAAGGCTGATGGTTTTTGAAGAAAGTAGAGTCTTCGAGACATTGTCCTTGTCGTGAAGCCCACTGGGCTCCGTGAGTGATATCGTGGGCGTCGAATCGAAGTCATTTTCAGCCTTTATTTCAGGTGTAAGTGCCTCAAAGTGATCGGCTTTATCCAAGCGAAGCAAACGCTGCAAACGGGTATCTAGACAATTTGAAAACGGTATGCGGATGTTTTCAGGCGAATTCTGATGCAATGGGCAGAGATCTAAATCCTCGAGCTCAGTGTCCAACTTATTCAATAAGTCGACGGGTATTCTTGCAAGATGTCTGTAGACTTCGAGTAATTTTTTGTCCAGGCCAGAAATAGGGGTGAAAGGAGGTGGTAAATGAGTAAATGGTTCCAAGAGTCGTCTGACCAGATCCTGTCAGATGTGAGCGTGGCATATAAATCAGTAGAGCGTTAGTGACTGACATAGTAGGCATCTCTTTGTTTCGTATTCTCTCTCTGCCAGGCGGCCTTATCGGTCAGAGTGGCACTCATGAGTAGCCTGCAACAGTATCAGAGTACCGAGAAATATCATAGCAATTGTACCTACTTCCAGATCCTGGGGCGAAGCCAAGTAGGTTGATCAGGAATTCCTGATTTGCGCATTGGATCAGCACTCGAACTGTACCTAAACACATATCATACCCTGGCAACAGAGGTGCCGCAGCTGTGTTATATCAAATGAGGGACCCGTGGCAGAAGTGAACACTTCAGACAGCGGGTCGGCCCTACGAGGAGGAAATGAGGAAGATGATGAAAATCTGGTAGTCTGGACGCACAGATCCTGACGTCGAGGTCCCGGAGTCCACGGTACACCATGACTTTGAGCAATTATCTCGAGGATTGTATCCAAATGATGGGAACTGAGTGTTGGTCTCAATGTAGTTCGAAGTACTGCTGGAGAAACATGGTTGTGTCTGTTGTCTCGTGCCGAACTTGCAACTTCTTCGCCGAGTCGACCGGCGATTATGTCACTGACAATGTTTAATTCTAATGATTGTCAACGCGACAAAGCAAACTAGAATGCAAGAACTGACCCCGAAGTTGCAGACGAGGTGCAGCAAAGATGATGCTGGAAGAGGCCTGAACCAAAGCCGAACTCGGCGATGACCTAACAATTCTGCATTTGAGTATCCTGTCGGAGTTGGATGGAGTGACTCACAGTCTCTCCAACTCTGTGAATCGATCCAGTAAAGTCCCAACCTGTTGTTCCAACAATTCCAGCAAGTCGACCAGCGTCTCATCCTGAACTAATTCATAAGCCTTTCTCCGTGCTAGAGTAATGTTTCCCTTTCCGAGCAGAGTTGCGATGTCTCTGCGTATAATCTGTGCATTTGCATCTTTTTTCAACTGTAGTTGTCCCAGTAGCTGGATAGTAGATCTGAGCTGGGCCTGCAAGACCAATGAGCGTCATTGGAGCGAACATCTGGAGTTCATGACTCAAGGCAGCACACCTTGGCAGACACTGAATCCCAATCTACAGGTCCGGTTTTCATCTGAACACTACCATGTCGATCGCTCGTTAGCAAAATAGGTTGTCGGACCGCCATATGTGGCCTGCACCAGGGAACCCGGAGTGATTTCACCACTTGCCCACGTGCCTGTTCCTAGAAGCTAAAACGATAAACCAAAAAGATGAGCACAATTTCCACTTTAGGAATCGTTTTCAAGATTCAGTGTAAATTCAGTATCAGGTGACTACAACGAGCTTTTTGACAGTTGGAATTCTTGCTATATTGCGTATCATACATAGCCCGTCATAATTCACAGAATTATTCATACATGATCTATCAGTGGTGAACGCTTCGATAGACGTCCAGGATTTACATTAAGAGAGGGGGTTGCTGGTGATAAAGAGTATCTTGGTGGGATGGAAACACTATTAGATTGAGTATTCAATGTTTTGCGATAGTCTTCTTGAAGGAAATGCAACGATATAGGTGCTCGTGAAGTGTCCGTGATTGGCAAAAGCGAGGGTCTTGTAGAGTCTGAATGTCTCGTGCTCACAGTAGTTTCCTCGGTAACCAAATGCGAGTTGCTGATAGTTGGGTCAACCATGAGATGGTGACGATGATAAGCCCTGACTGCAAGAGCAGTAAGGTAAAGGATCACTACATGAAACAAAGTAAGCTCGCTGACCCCACCTACTGAAAGATGGACATACAGAGTACCGGAGAAATCCAACTGCTGATAAGACCATAGAATGAGATTATGCTGCAAAGACCCTGCTCATCGCCAACTTTGTGGTAAGATGTCAGCCAGAATAAGAGACAGTCATCTGCCGACATACCTTTCTCCTCGCAGTGAAATAGTGGCCTCCAGTACACAAATGCACCAGCTGTTCCTGAGATACGATGAATTCAATACTCAGTAGAAAGATATCTGGTACAGACCTATCTGCGCAACGAGGAGAAAACAGATCCTTGCAACATCGAGCCAAACACGAAACTCAAGCAATAATCTTGATGAATGAGATATGACTTGACAATCAGACCCATCAAGACGACTTACAAGATTAATAGAGTAAACAGGGTGATGACATTGACAATGGACATGACAGAGATCAATGCACCTACGACAAGACGTTTGAGGATTGTATTACCAAAAAAAATGCCCGACTTACGCTCAGATGGGTCCATCGCTTCCCATTGTAAGAAGATGACCACAGAATACAAGATGATCCAGGTAAAGCAAATAAAATTAATACAACCTAGACACGAGAACTCAGGGATCGGTATTGGGACGGATGAAAGGCTCGAAAAGCACGCTCACAAAAAATAGTCGTTCTGAGTCTAACAAAAAGACGCGACCCATCCATATATGTTCAAGGAAAGAATTAATTGAAAGCGTCCGCTAGGGAGTGTCGAATAGGAGCCAGCAGAAGAGATTTAAAAAAGTAAGAGAGAGATGCGGCTGTTATCACGCCTTGGTAGCTGCAAGACTACATGGCACTTGTATATACAATACACTTGGCGGTGCCTGTCTGCAAAGTATTGTTCCTTGTTCCTATCTTGGGGGGGATATTTGTAGCTATTCTGGCTCTACATCGGGAAAAGCCGAAATGTACCAAGGTACCCCTGAGTCGAGGCCTGTCACGCCAGTGTCACAACGAGAGACTTTCAGCAGACTACCAAAACGGTGATAAGAACTGATCATGATGCCCTTTCAAATGTAATGAATAGTATATGTATATAACTGTAGTTGTAGGTTATGCTTCACTCCTATGCTCTCTATATGATGAGTTTTCGAAAAGTGGCCGAAATCGTCCTCAGGGGACAGTACTATTAATAACGATAACAGGGGCGGCCAAACGAGGAAGAAGAGCGATCGCTTTTGACTTTGATTTGTACCGAGTATAGGGTTACCTTCATACAAACCGACAAGAGTGAGCGGGTGACGTGAAGACTGCAAATGCAATGAGGATGAATGTTCTAATTCTCAAGGAGCGGGGCAGGTGATGACATGTAAATGAGCAGCTTGAACAGACTCAACGAAGGGTTCTAACTTCTATGAGCTGCGCACCTGAGCAATCAACATCCTTTTCGCGTGAGAATGGCGTGAAAATGCAAGATAATTTTCCCGTGTGGTTCAGAATGAGGTGGACTAGTCCAACAGTTTAATTATGATTCAAAAAATGTCTAGACAATTTGAGAAAATACTAACTGGACGCTACTGGACGCTACTACCGCTTCCTCAATTTTTTCTTCGCAAGTTTGGCTTCCAGTTCAAATCTACTACGCTTTCTCATCCTTCGGGACTCCTCAACATTATCTTCAGAAGGCTCTGTCCGCCTCTTTGAGGCAGAATCTCTACTCCTACTGAGTACATCTGCCTTTTTCCCTTTCTTCCGAAGGTCCTCATATCCATCGTTTCCATTATGGCTCCTCTCTACGCTCTGGAGAACATCACCAAATTCATCCTCTAGTCCTCCTGCACGTCTCCGAGCACGTGGATCGTAAGATCCAGCAAGATCACTACCGAGAGCCAGAGCCGCTTCATCTCGATAACGACGTTTCACCTCACTCTTTTTCATGATGACGCGAGTGAAGTTCTCCTCTTCGAAGTCTTGTAACCTCCTTAGATATGCAGCACGTTTGGAGCCCAGCTGTGGAATTCCACCCAGACCAGATGTTGTTTCAACGTGAGGTCGAGATGGATCGGCTGCTATATGATTTAAAGCTGATGGAACAGGGACACGTTCTTTGCGAGCCCTGGATTTAGGAGCCTCATTGTAGGGAACGGGCGCTAGACGAGGTGGCCGGTAGATGCCATCAACAGACTGATGCTGGATAGTGGTCCCATTGTACGAAACCTCAGAGTCGCTTCCATCATGATTGTCTTCAAGATCTTGTGGATTGGGTCTGAACGCCAAAGGGTCTAACACCAGTCAACTTTTACAAAAATAGATAAGAAAAAATTTAAGCGGTTTACCATTCGCAGCAATCTGAGTTTTTTCAGGCTCTTGCGCGAGACGTATCAGCTTCTCAATTTGATACTTGAGCTTTCCTTCCAGAGCACCAGTTTTTTCAAGGACACAACGCCCTTCAATCATGACGTCGACTAGGTCGCCTGCACCTGAGCCACGGCTGTCACGATCAGCATTGCTGAAGGGAAGCTTCGGTTTTTCCCGCTCGGTCAAATTTTGCCCGAGAATCCTGCGGGCGGACAACAGGACGAGCGAGCGAAGGTAGGATAGCATGATATGGTGCTTGATTGACAATAATGATATCCCATCCTTGGTGTTCAGAGTTTGAGGACTGGGTCGGATATATATATCAGTTCGAGAGAAATTCCCTCAGCAAAAAAACTTACTCGTCCCGTAATAGTCGGATAGTTTGTCGAACTGATGAGATGCTTCTCGTCATCGCTTGTAGCGATGAACGTATCTCCTCAATCCCATCAGTATCCTCCATAATAGTGATCCTAGTTGCGAGATGAAATGTGAATAATAGTTGAATATCGAGGTCAGGAGTTTGTAAAATCGGTGATCAGTTAACGGGTTTCTAAGCCGCCGCCCCGAAGAGCGCAGTGCATAACAGCAAGAATACATGTGTCTCAGAGCCCAGTGCATTTCATCTTGCGCACAGAGTACTAAGGTCGACACTTACCTCGCAGTACCTCAAGGTAAGAATGTAGGAACAAGTGCATTGTTTGGCCTTGCGTAAACGAAGGCTTCACAGCAAAAGTCTGATTATATAATGGCGTCTACCTGCCTGCTGTCTTTATTCAATAAATAACACTTTTTGTCTGGTTTTCCGTGCGGTCCCACCTCTACTCACCATCTACATTAAGATGCCTGAGTCTCATGGCTTGAAGGGAAAGGCAGAATCCTTCCTCAACAAATTCGTCGACGTTTATGTGAGCATAGCAATGCAATTTAAACTTGTCAAGTGCAATTTATCTCATGGGCCTGCTATAGAAGAAGCAATCATCTCTTCTAAAGCCAACTTCCGGAGTACATCGACCTTCCGACTCAGTGGACCAGCTCTCTGCGACATTCAATGGACTCTCGGTTTCTGGCCCAATAGCACCGGTTGGTCAAGCCAAGCCAGACTTCATAGGAGGTTTCAACCTAGCTGGCGCTTCCGCTTCGACACCGACATTGAGCTTGTCCTCTGGTCCTTCAACGATGCCAGTTCCTTATTTTCCTCCACCAGAACAGCAGTCGTTAACGATGCAGATGGCCCTAAATCCTAACTATCTAACGCGCCCAGGGTACGATGAGCCCATCACATCGCCCTCGCCCCCTCGCACTCCTAAGAAGCCCTCACGTCGATATTCAAGTGCTTCGTCCCCAGCAGCTAGTGTGACTACTGGTTTAGTGCCCCTATCAAGCCCAGTGCGCCTTACAACCAATAGTTCAGCGAGTACACCATCAACGCCGTCAAGCAAACATAACCAAGTTCAATGTGCTGGTATCACCAAAGCGGGAAAAAGATGTACAAGGCAAGTCAAAATGAGCTTCGCAGGTGATAATGGCGAGAACGATGAGGAGAATATCCCCCGTTTTTGCTACCAACATACAGACGAGATTCTCTCACCAACCGGCTATTATGCTAAAAAGACTGGAAATTGGGTCTCGTTTGAAGGTAACAAATTTCCCGGTGACTCAGTCTTGCTCTGACTCCAAAACAAAAGACTGGATACCGGCATACCTACAGAAATCAACCCAGGCATCTCTGCGAGCAGAGATGGAGAAGACAAGATCGGCTGGAGACGAACCTGGGTACATATACACCTTCGAGATTAGAGGTAAGGGCAAGTTACTGCAGTATATGGCAATCACGCTGATGACGCTCAGATCCCGGCGTTAAAAGGACTATAAAGCTGAAAGTTGGTAGATCCAACAACTTGATCAGGAGGATTGATCAGTGGAGCAAACAATGCGGCTCGAAAGAGCAAGTTCTCCGAGGATACTATCCAGATCAACAAGAAGAAGGAAGTTTAATGAAAGGTCGTGTAACAGCGGGCGAGAGAGCTGCTTGGTGTCACCGACTAGGTCTTCTTCTCTGGCTTATTCCTCATGGTCTCTCACCTCACCTCCATCCTAGAGCGCCTTGTTCATATTGAACTTGCTGACTTGATGTCGACTTGTGTATACTTGGAACCGGGCTGGCCTAATAATGGGGCTGCTCCATCTGTTTCAAATGGTATTCCCAGCAAGTTCAGATCAAACGGAAAATTTAAGCCGTGTTCAGACTGTGGCAGCCTTCATAAAGAGATATTTGAATTTCAAAGATGGAATGAAGGCGAGCCAAATGAGGGGATGGAGTGGGAAAAGATTGTCAAGCCGGTTGTCCAACGTTGGGGCATGTTTGTGGACATCTATGTCTGATTGACATCGGTGTGTCAAGTGTGTTTCTCTCCGCAAGTAGACCCTCGCGGATTGCCAGTCATGTGAAATCACAAGACACATTTAGTGTCAGGACCGTGCCAGATAGCAGAGTCCCAGCTTCTCGTCATTCATTATACTCTTTATAACATAGCGGTGGAACACTATTATAGTCGTGGGGGGAAGAAGATGTTACTATTTTTAACACGTCCATCGAGCCCAACTTGTTTTTCTACAAGTATTGGATACTCTTACCCTCTTGTTTTCGGCTTTGATGTCGAAGTTCACATATTAGCTCTTGCTTGTTGTTCCATTGTTTTCACCTCAAACATGAGTGAGTCTGACTACCATTCCACTACTGGAACGAATATTAGAACAGCTAATGTAATCAAAGAATACGGAGCAGCAATAAGAGTGCTAAGAATATTTTATTCAAGCCCTACAGCTGAAAGGTAGATAGGCAGAGGTCGTACAGGGCCCGCAGAGTTGTTATACAAGAGTCTGATACAAAATTATAAAGGTGATGAGGTGTCTAAGTGAGTACCTAGAGGGAGCACTCTTTCCAAATTCGTTTGAAGCTCTGCCTGATGACCGACTCTTCATAGATTACCTTAGGTTGAAATTTGACGCAGAAAATTAAATCCAATATGCTATGGACACTTATGATATGCTACATATAGTCGTTTAACAGATCCCTTCGTTGTTATAGTTTGGTATACTTAGTGATTGTCAGTGAATCACCTCCCACTTCGAGTAAAAGCACTGATATTGGGGATTTCAATCACATCAAGAATGAAGAAACGTGAGCGAGGTTAGTCAAGCTTTTTGGAATGCTCGGTGTTGGTAACACGACGGGTGAAACAGCCACGGAAACAGGCTATTCCCGTGAAATTCTTGTAGTCATTCGAACAAAGGAAACCTTGCAGTTGTCCCAACATTCCACGACACAACGGGCTTGTTTCCTTGATAGTGTCGAGAAACAATCTCATAACGGACGTTCTGGAATTAATGAATAAAAATGACAGTATTCAATACACACTCTCGGAGAAAGCAAAACAAAGACCTCTATTCTAACAAGACCATCACACACAGTCTTCTGATGTAGGGTCTACCTGTCCCAGACATAGGGGTCACAAGCCCTAGTTGGTTTTGAGGGTCTCACTGTATCTGCTTGCCCAACCGTGCGAGATGATAATTTATTGTTGGTCGATGACCTCTCTTCGGGATCGGCTATAAAAAAAGGGGGGATCAAGCTGATGTGCTACGCGAATAGAGATAGAGCTCGACACACCGTAGTTCTCATGCAATGAAACAATGCCTCTGCTGTCTCTTTACACTGTCCGATAGACTGAAAGTCCCCCTTGGCTGACCAACAGGCAAGCATACTTGTGAGTTGTGGTGCACACATCACAGTAACAGGTGCTGATGGGTAGTCCGCAGTTTAAGCACCACAAGGAATGGGTAAGAGTTGATTGGATTTCGGTCAGGAGGACAGGAACAGTTCGAGGATTTGCGACATAAAGGAATGAAATGCAGAGATGAGACCAATTTATACAGTTTTCACGAACAATGTAGATGAAAATGATGAGTGACTCGTCCTGATAATGATAAGAGTAAGGAGGTGCACCTTTGCGTTGGCGAACTTTCAGGTTCTTGATGTGTATGGTCATTTTTACGGCCGGAAGACAAAAGTGGAGCAATCAGAGGAAGAAAGAAATGAGATAGGCTTGTCTACTCTCGTAAAGTTCTAGCCGTAAAGTTCTAGGCGAGAGACGTTGTATTAATGAAAATTCGGCTTTCAATCACGTGATATGTGACAGGATATTAGTATACCAAATATGACACGTGTGACTACTGCTAATGAATGACAGTTCCACGTTGACAGCAGACGCTGAACAGCCTAACATCACGACCATCCTACTCGTTACCACCGCTGCCGTTTATCTGACCCTCCTTTTCGTATCTGTGACCAAGGAACATCTCATTTGATTGCGGGGTGATTCAGATCGCAACAGGCAATTGACCCCGACAAGCTTGATATCCTTGGAAACTTGAACACTCAAATTCTATATCTCGCACGAGTTCTGTCCCCTGGATCCGCTCGTTTCTTTCATATCAATCCTACATCCACTGAAGTGCTGTGCTTCATTCACCGCTCGCTATGCCAGCTCTGAACAAGAACAACTCTGGTTTGTCGTCTCCAGTTCACTTCCTGAATTGGAAACTTAACTGAGACTGTTTTGACCAAAACGTGTAGCCGTAAAGCGAATTATGCAGGAAGCGCGTGAGCTTGCTAATGATCCCAGTACCGATTACTCGGCCGCTCCACTCGAGGAGGATATCTTTGTGCGTACATCTCAGGCACCAAGGGCCCTTGTTTTACATTGTAGCCCAAGAGCTGCCGATCCATCGACGAGCGGATGACTTACTAAAATTTTATTTGACTTAGGAGTGGCACTGTACACTGCGAGGATCGCCAGGTACTGAATTTGAAGGCGGATTGTACCACTTTAGGATTCTGCTCCCTGCGGAATACCCTTTTCGACCGCCAAGCATCATGATGTTGACTCCGAATGGAAGGTTTGAGTTGAATACCAAGGTGAGTCAACATTTGCTCCTCTCCTGTGCTCCGATCGCACAGGATCTGCTGACCGACGGACCTATTGCTGTTCTAGATTTGTATTAGTTTCACAAATTGTGCGTGTCTCAGGTTTTTGCGTGTCCGAACGTTCAGCAGATGGTGACCATGGATGCAGATCATGAAGAATTGTGGCAACCAGCCTGGGGGGTGCGGACAGGTGAGTCAGACAGTGGGTTGAGATGGTGACAGACAGTGACTGTATCGCGATAGCCATCATAGGACTCCAGGGATTCTTCCCGCTCAAGGGTCAGGCAGCAGTTGGGGTGGGTTCCATTGAGTATCCGACAGCTGAAAGGAGGCGGCTAGCACAACTGTGAGTACGGTCTGACCATGGCTCGCGTCGAAACTCGACTGACGCATTGTATAGGTCAAGAGAGTGGGTGTGCCCACACTGCAAACGACCCAGCATGGAACTGCTTCCGGACCCAGGATCTGTGCCCAGTGGCCAGAGATTGGACAGGGAGGCAGAGGTCCAAGCTCAAACTCAAGCTAAGCCCGAGAAGAGCGGAGAGGGTGAAGAAAGGCAAGAGCCGGGTGCAGCGGAGATGGGACGAGTGAGATCTCCAATGGCACTGGACGGGGCCATCTGCATTACATTTGTACTGCTATTTGGTCTCCTGTGCCGCCATTTTGCGTAGCCGAGACATTGATGGAGTGTATTTTTAGCACACTTGGCTTATATAGTATTTCGTGTTTTGTTTTACAGATTTTCCAGTCCATGATGCCTTCCCGTTGCACTGGTCTCTCCCTGCCCCAAACCAAGTCAGCTCCTGTTCCACCGTCGCTCATTGCCTCCCCATTCCTCACCTTGCCAGTATTCAACTGCGCCGGCGCAGCGCCCCATGTCATCACCGAGCAGGACAACCTCTGGCTCCAAGACACCGTTCCTGTGTCCGTGCCCCCATCTTCATCCGGCCAAAGTGGCTCACTCAAACACAGTGACAGCCGCAAGCATATTCAATTTCCTCAGTCTTGCCCAGCAGCTCCATCTTCCCCGCCCATCGTGATCAGTTCACTTCGCGAGTCCAGGCGACATGGATCTACTCAGAGTTTAGACTCTTATCCCCTCAACCACCCCAGCCATTTTCATCTCTTTCCAAACCATCCTCGCACTCTTCCTCCACATCCATCATCTTCATTCTCATTTTCCAGGGGTCGACATTCACGTATGTGTTCCGACTCTGATATAGCCTTTGTCGCTAAAAAGGAATGGAGAACCATGTGAAACGGTCATGAAAAACCAAAAGAGACAATATGGGGAAAGATTTCTTTTTCGATTTCTGTCGATTCCTTTGCTGGTCCGAGTTCTCGGGGAATAACCAACTTGGGACAAGAGTTATTTTTGTCTGATTTAATCACCGGTGCCTTTTTTGGCCTTCCTTCCATTCGGCCGCTCTTAATTTAAATTTCTATTTTGGGGTTTCTGGTTGTAACGTCCCTATTCTGCGCATCATTTGTAATGTAATCAGGGTACACTTCTAATAGGGAGAAAAGCCTGTACAAAAAGATTTTTGATGTACCATGTACTACACTACCTCTTACGTTGCTCGCTAATGCTCAACACTAATATATCCTCATCCTCCAAGTTGTAATGACCAAGTGTACTCGAGTTGGTCAACATCTTGCCCTGATACGATATTCTCATCCTCGACGCAGGCAACGCACTCCCTGTCACATTTCGAATCCTATCCCTGAGCGTACTAATCAACAAATTCATCGGCAAATCTGGTACAAGCACAACACTCCCATCTAATTTCCACTCGGGCTTCGCAGAGTCATGAGGAAGTTGAACTTGAAGCGAGATGGGATAAGGATGCATCTCGATCCAATCTTCTTCGCGGTAGAGATTCCCACCAGGAAGCTTAGCCACACGTTGTCGTTTAGCTGGTGGAATGAGATCTTCCGGTTGTTGTGGTATTTCCAATCCATCACCATCAAGCATCTGATCTGCCGTGCGAACCATTCCTGCTTGCACTTGAGCATTGGCCGCAGCCAGCGCTGCCTTATGACTAGCCGATCCAGGTGTTATCGGAGGTGGAGAATATCCAAACGGTTGAGCTGCGTCAAGACCTTGGTAGTGAAGCGGCGGGAGCATGACAGGTGTTGGTGTGTTGGATGAGGGACGCATCGATGCAGGTGTGGGGCCAGCGGAGACAGTGGCGTTGGGATGGTGGATAGGAGGCGCAGGAAGGGATGCAGGTGGCGGTGGAAGAGACGTAAGTGGTGGTGGGATAGCGGCAGGGCCAATGCCTGGGCCTATCGCATTCACTTCGGCACTGTGTTGAAATAGTCAGCAAGAGCTAGGAAAAAGAGCGTGTAGGAAAAGATGACTTACGGCCCTAAACCTTTAGCCCTATGGATAGCTGCAATTTGCTCATCAAAGTTGACATTCGTCGAGAACTTGTCCAAGGTATTGGCTTTCGAAGCAGTATGACCGTCCCAAACAACTTTTTCTCGTTCCTTCCTCTTCTCTCGTTCTTCTTCTTCTTCTCTCTTCCGCCTTTCTTCATCCGTTTCAGAACCGAAGATATCGACACGGGTACGGGCAAGGTTTCTGAGTGAAGAAACAACATTGGCGCCGCGTTGGAGTTCAGAAGCTTGCGCTTTACGAGCTTCAAGCACGTCACGCTGTTCTTTCCACTTGGAATCGAGAAGCTCAATCCGCATGTGTTCCTGCAGTTCGTCCACGGGTATTTGCTGACCACAAATGGAACAAGTGGTCATCGTTGGTTTGGTGCTCTTCGCGCCGACTGGAGAGAGAGAGATAAAGAGATAACAATTCAGCCCGAATATCAAACGAAAGATAGTGATGGGACGTACTCTTTGGTACATAGTCTGTACGAATCTTCATAAGACCAACTGTAGGCTGCAAGGCATGTGCTCTCGCCAGCTCTTTCTGTCTCTCTGCTTCCTCTTCCCTCCTCCTCTCCTCGCTCATCTCGTCATCACTCTCTTCCATAGCAGCATCTTCCTCTACTTCATCAACCACAGTGACCTTGCCTACGCTTTGAGCGGCAGCAGCTGCGAGAGCTTCAGCTTCAGCTTGACGGGCGCGGTGAGCTTCGATATCTTCGACGGTGTTTTCCATGATCATAGCGGCCATGCGTTTCTGAGCCAGTGTCATGCTTTCGACTTCTTGTACGCTCATGGGAGGTGGAAGCTCAGAAGTTGCATCGGCAGCTGTAAATTCAATGGTTTGGACTATGGCATAGTCATGCCAGTCAATCTCGGCGAATGCGACTGGGTGAGAGCAAGAGTGAATGTGATTTGAGGCTATTGAGATGATGACTTACTTCGTTCAGCTTCCTGATCATCTTTCCTCTTCTGATCCTTTTCTCGCTTACTCCTCTGCCACTTGGCGTGCCGTCTAGCCTGCTCCAACATTTTCCACCTAGACCCTTCTTGCGACTTGTCTTTCAACTGCTCGAGCATGTCCTTGTTTGGATAAAGTACTTTGCTATATTGTTCAACTAGACGATTGAAGTACCCAAAGAGCGAGTGTGTAGGCCGAAGGAAATCGAACTGGTAGTTGCGTCCTTCCCTTGCAGAAAGTGTAGCGAGGAACGCACGACCCCGAGCAGCGGTAAAGAGCGCTGCGAGCTTCATGGTGTCCCTGTTGGCGTATAGCTAAGCCAAGCGCAAGATGCGATGAAAGCTAGGGACAACGTACAAGTCGAAATTGCTGATATTCGGCATATCCAAGGTAAACTCTGGGGCTGGAGGTTCGATACCAATATCCACAGCATCTATCTCTGCGCCTCCTGCAGCACCAGAAGGTGTAGCAGAGCCCGTCCCACCGGGGGTAGGCGTGGCATCATCGTCCAGCGACTCTCCTCGCGTAAGCCTGTCAAGCCTGTCCTTGTAATACGCATAATACGGGTCCACGGGATTCAAGAATGAGAATTTAGGGTCAGAGCGTTGGTTTTCTCTTATTTTGTCCTCGAAGAGAGGAGGGTTTTGAGAGTTGGCGACGAAATTTGCTGTTTTTTGGATGACAGCTGGAGTAAAGGAGTTAGGCATGGTTGGACTGTTGTGGTCGGAAAACAGACAGACCTTTAATTTCTGGCGGAGGGAGGATGATACCAGTGGAAAAGCGGGGGAAGGTATTTTCAGGAAATGGGCCATTCTGGGCGGATGCAAACAGTGCCATTGGCTGCTTTCCCACGCCCCAACTCTGCTTTACTTTATATTATTTGATGTTCAGGGCTTCGAGTGTCTGCCTCAGTGGTCTGCTATGGTGCGTCAGATTCTGTTTCTCGACAGCACAGTTTACCAGACTTTTCCTAGGAAATCTCCCTGGAAACTCTCTACGACGCGCAAGGCTAATGCTCGGGAGCGGCTCAAGAAGGTAGATGCCGTGATTGAGGCCGTTAGAGTCAGTGGTGTCCAATGCAAAGCCCTCGTGCGCCATATTTCGTTTTGCTTCAGATGGGTCTCTCGTTGAAATACATCAGGATCGTGCTTTGGAATTACCAAAAGAACACGAGATGCCGGCCAAGGACAAGTACACCGTCTTCAGTCCACGTGCAGAGGGATACAGAAAGAGCATTCACAAGGTGCCGAAATGGACAAGAGTATGCAACCTTGGACGTGGTACCCGAGCACCCGCTGATTCTTTCCGACCAGCTCACACTCAGGACGAACCCGAAAGGCTTTTGAAAATCTTTTGTGTTATTACAATATCAATGGTTGCTAAAAGAACACAAGCTGCACTCGTCCCTCCTTAATTGCCTTCAACACTTGGGGTGCACCCAGAACAGTTTTGAAAATCTCATCACGGGTTTCTGGAAGATCGAGTAGATTGCGTTTCTTTGCATCGACATAGGAGACATCAAGGATAATATGGGTGAGCTGGGAAATGGACAGGGCATCTAACAGGACGTCATCATCAGCGGCTCCTGGTCTGAATAAAAACACACCTGTTTCGCAGAGCAACTTGCCTATACGACCAGGCGTACCTACAGCAGTACCAACTTTGGTTCTCTTGAGGTAAGAGACATGGTCAGAAAGTTTGAAGTGCTTGGCAAATAGCTTGGCGACATCTCCCCCTTTTTCGCCGAGAAGCTTTTTATCCTTCAAGACTCGTGTGACATCGGCAACTCTCAAAGCGGCACCTGCCACAAAAAGTAGTGTCGGTGTTCCATTCGACTTGGAGGCTTGACCTAGCCGTTTGTGAAGCGTAGGTAAAACTAAGAAAGATGATCTAAGCCACGAGGCAAATACAACATCAGTTGAACTTTACTTTGAATGATGAAGGAGACAAGTTGATCAAGAGTCCTGGTCCCGGCCCAGGAGGTGGTGTCTGCGATGACAGAGTCTGACTAGCACAGTAGGTGGACGAAAGGTAGCAATAGGAGGTCAAGTCGTACCAGAGATCTCGAGATCATTGAGTTCTATGGGAGTGTAATTGGGAAAGGTCTTGGCTTGCACTTTCACGAGATGGCTTGCGAGCTGCACGGGGCTCTGATCAGCAACAGAGTCTAAAACTGGCTCTACGGGCCTAGTGAGCTTTCGTTTCTAGCAAATAGTAAGCGAGAGAAAGAAAAACAAAGAACAGAGAATGCACTTTGGACTGCTTATCCTTCTCTCTGTGCTTCCGTTTTTTCGTCGGTACTACGGACGGCGTAGGCTGCTCCAGCTCCAGAAAGCT
>Ga0157357_1000223_pt1 | contig 23629 bp, 30 predicted proteins | sample AttcapACBM1_FD_111485 | JGI IMG/M metagenome (GOLD analysis project Ga0157357, IMG submission 111485) | Fungus gardens microbial communities from leaf cutter ant in Botucatu, State of Sao Paulo, Brazil - Atta capiguara ACBM1 | ecosystem: Host-associated > Fungi > Mycelium > Unclassified ... | reverse complement strand
GTTCATAGCTCCGGAATGATTCGTTATCGTTGGTGATTATGGAGAGATCCGGAACAAAAAAGGAAAACATGCTCATCTCTTTCGGAAGGGTCGTGTGAGAATATACTTCCCCCGGAACCAAAGAAAAACCCATCTACTCTGAATTAGAAGTTTTATTCTCTGCGGTTCTTACCGTAAAAAGTGCCCTACGAATTAAGTGGGGCCAGTTGCAAGTGTTTCATGCTTCCCACGTATACTAATGTTGATAGCGATAGATGAAAGTTGCTCTTTTTTTAACTCCGGCTTCGTTTTCGATACTACATCCGTCAGGAACCTGCCATTTAGAGGCGATTGCAATCTTTGCGTGTCGTACTGCGGATGTATTTGGGCCGTGTTTGTCATTGCCTAACTTGAAGGATTTTACCAAAAAAGACAGCTTGGACAGTGTTGTGTGGTGTTTTTCGCTCATGATATTGCTAAGCACGGGAAACAATAATAGAACATTGAGACGTTGATGACAAAGAAGAAGAGGGTCCTAGAGACGAGTAGTATTAATGAGGGACATGCACAAATGAAAGCAGGTGGAACAGTTAGATGTTCTGTTTCTAATCTGGATCGTCTCAAGCGAACGAAAACTGTTACAGTTTGCGTATATACATGCAGCCCGGCTGCGGTGACGCCAATGTTCTAATTCGCTCTGGGTTGGCCACGTGATTTGTGATTGTAAAAATACATTGGTTCTATGATTAGATTGATATAGTGTCTATGCGACCTGCTACGAGGTAAGCGTCGCGCTGGCCAGGCGGACATGTACGGTAGAGATTGGGTATCACCTCCGAGGAAATGCGCAGGCCGATGTTCTTATAGAATTTGAGAGCCACAGAGTTGGTGACAGCGACGTTGGCATGGACGAGAATCCCAGCAGTGAAGGGACCATGGAGCTTGTCAATGACGGCACTGATGAGGCGACGTGCAAGTCCCCTGTTTTGGAACGCGGGGAGGACGCCAAGGGTGAGGAGTTCGATGCGGGGGAGTCCTGGGGACTTGTGGAGGGCGGCGGAGATGAAGGCGACGGGGGAATGGGGGTGGTCGAGGCGCGCGGCGACGAGACAAGCGCGAGAGGGCAGGACAAGGAGCTGGGTGAAAAATGCGTGTGAGTAGTGGACAGGGAGAATCTGGGCCTGGGCAGGGTGAGCAGAGGTTGCTTTGGGCAACAACAGACGTACATGGAGAGACTGAATCTGGGGCACATCGGACGCCCTGAGGGGCCGCACACAAACAGCAGCCATGCAATGTCCTGTACAGGTGTACCATGGCCCGTATTTCTACTCTCCCCCTCGGCGTCTGTCCCCATTTGCCTTGTGGTAAATTTCGGGTAATCCCGTGAACCTGATCCATATATATTAACGCATCACCTCCGAGCCCTTCCTTCGCCCTTCCTTCCCCAGCCTACCATGGTTCTCCCTCACCATACTCCCTATGTCACTCCCCACATCCTCCACAAGAATTATGCCCAATCTGCAGATGTCGAGCTCCACTCAAACCGTACGTGCTCCTCTTGTTCCTCCAAGCCATTCTTCATCTCCTCTCCAGTCATCGGCCGTGATCTCGAGTATTTCTCCCAGGCAGGCTTTGAGATGGATCGCATCCAGATCAAACGCAATGCGCCGGTTTCTCTTCTCTACGAGGATGCCATCCGCAACGAAGGTGCCATCATCTCCTCCTCTGGTGCCCTCATCAACTTTTCCGGCAAGAAGACCGGTCGTTCTCCCAAGGACAAACGCATTGTTTACGAAGAGACCTCCAAAGACGATATCTGGTGGGGTTCCGTCAATATCAAGATGGATGAACGTAAGTGTCCACTCCCTCCCCCTCCCACGCGATCATTGTCAAATCTTCCCTTCAGACACCTTTGAAATCAACCGTGAGCGTGCCATTGATTATCTCAATACCCGTGACAATGTATACGTCTTTGACGGCTTTGCGGGCGTGCGTGTCCTTTTCCCCTGCTCCATATCCTTCTCATCACCCATCTCTCTAGTGGGATCCCAAGTACCGCATCAAGGTCCGCGTCATCTGTGCTCGTGCCTACCACGCTCTCTTCATGGTACGCTATGGCCCCCACTCGCCTCAACCTACAGCTCTTGACTTGTCTTAGCACAACATGCTCATTCGTCCAACCGAGGAGCAGCTCAAAGACTTTGGCGAGCCCGACTTTATCATCTACAATGCTGGTCAGTTCCCCGCCAACCGTTTCACCAAGGGTATGAGCTCTACTACCTCCGTCGAAATTAATTTCAAGCGCATGGAGATGGTCATTCTCGGCACCGAGTACGCTGGCGAAATGAAGAAGGGTGTCTTCTCCGTCATGGTAGATCCTCGTTCTCCTCCCTTCGTATAGCTGTATTTCTAACGTTTCTCTAGCATTACCTTCAGCCCGTCAAGTTTGGTCAACTCTCCCTCCACTCCTCTGCCAATGTCGGCAAGGATGACAATGATGTCACTCTTTTCTTCGGCCTCTCTGGTACCGGAAAAACCACCCTCTCTGCAGATCCTAACCGCCTCCTTATCGGTGATGACGAGCACGTCTGGTCTGATACAGGTGTTTTCAACATTGAAGGAGGCTGCTACGCCAAGTGCATCAACCTCTCTGCCGAGAAGGAACCCGATATCTACAACGCCATCAGATATGGTTCTATTCTTGAAAACGTCGTCTACAGCCCCTTAAACCGCATCCCTGACTATGATGATGTTAGCATCACCGAAAACACTCGCTGCGCATACCCCATTGAGTACATCCCCAATGCCCAAATTCCCTGCGTCGTCGATCGCCAACCTAGCAACATTATCATGCTTACTTGCGACGCCTTTGGTGTTCTCCCTCCCGTCTCCCGTCTCACTCCAGCACAAGCCAGTTATCACTTCCTGGCTGGTTACACTTCGAAGACTCCTGGTACCGAGGACGGCGTCTTGGAACCCATCCCCACCTTCTCCACCTGCTACAGTGCTCCATTCATTGTTCTTCATCCAGGCCGTTATGCTGAGATGTTGGCCGAGCGTATGGCCAAGCACAACGTCAACTGCTGGTTGATCAATACCGGTTGGGTTGGCGGCAAGTTTGGTCACGGAAAACGTTGCCCGCTCAAATATACTCGTCGTATCGTCGATGCTGTGCACTCTGGTGAACTCGCCAAGGCCGAATACGAGAACTTCGGAACTTTCAATCTCTCGATTCCTACTTCCCTAGAAGGTGTTCCTAGGGAGTTGTTGAACCCCTCACTTGCGTGGCGGGACAAGGAGGCATTCAACAAAGAACTTAGGAGGCTGGCTGGCATGTTCCAGAAGGCTTTCGCTCTTTATCAGGACGACGTCGAGCCCAAAGTTCGGGAAGCTGGTCCCCAGATCTAAGCTATGGCCCTCCTGTTGTATTGGTTATTCCCCTTTTACGGTCAATAATCTCTTCCTCGGCAAAGTCATCGTCACCTGTAGATATGTCGGATCGAGGAATAATACAATGTATACTATGTCATAGTGTTGCAATGTAGCATGGATGCTTGTAGAGCCTGAGTTTGTGCAGGGCCGAACAGGCACTCGAAGCAGTTAACGTTTAGTCGTTGTGATGGTGGATCAGCTTCGAGACTTTATTCGTGCCTGGGTGCCTTCAGTGGCGTTAGTTGGGAGTAAGCCACGTGTAAGAAGCAAGAAGCTCGTTGCATTAAACTTGGCCTCATACACAAAAGTTGAGAGACACATTGTATCTCAACAAGAAATCGAACCCTCTTTTTTGCCTACATGCCTGCCCTATGGAGATATATTCATCATATGAAGACGAAGTAATCATCCAGGAGGACGTGGTCATTTTTTCATGTCAGGAGAGAACCGTTTTAACTGAACAGCTAGTTGATCATGACCAGTTTGACCACTCATTACTCATTTCACGGCAAAATTAGAAATGAGAGGAAAAGAAGGATTTGACAAGAACACTCTCTGGAAAAAAAAGTGAATTGTAACACACGCAGACACGTTCTCTCTCTAATACCCACCTATCGCAAGGATGTCTCTGTGGAAATTTGGTATGGGAGAAAGATGATCTGTATTTTGTTGTTGTAAGTCAGCAATTAGAAAATGTCCTTGTTCTCAATCTCTTTCTCATGGTCGAAAACTTTCGGCAGACACATGACTGAGTAACACAACGATGGCAGTCGGCCCGTTGTCATTCTCCCACGAAACACTGACATGGGTTAAGACAGTGTGCAAATATGAAGCATCCAACACTGTCTATTCCTTTTGATTTTTGAAACAAAGAGCAAAGTGAGGCACAGGTATGAACACCAGATATCACGTAACTACTATCGAGATGCGAACTGGATGATCCTATTCAGCGAGGACCTCTCTTCATACGATTCACCCAGTCGGTGCTATCGAAATGATAAACACGTGGTTGCGCATCTTCAAGTTTTTGAGCTCGGAATTTCCGCCTGGATTGACTGGGAGGGGCAGCACATGATTTTTTTTGTATGCTACGGTCCCAAGTGTCTCTGCTAGATTTTCGCGCATGGATCCACTGCGGGAATAAATCCAGCGCTGTTTCCTTTTGATGACGTTTTTCAATCGTCGATCGAGTTATAGAAATGAGCGTGGGCGAAGCATGAATGTCAGTTTCAAGATTGATCGCTTTCGTTTTTGAGGACTGAGAAGCAATATCTTGAATGTGAACTGGTTTTTCGGACGTATCCAACGTTAAATCCACAACATGAGTCGTTACTCGTTCAAGCTGAGGTTCTTCCCCCTCGCCTTTTGCTCTCAGAAGCTCTTGCTGTCGTTGTTTATGTTCATGTCTCCTACGCTTCTCGTTTTGAGTCACTTGTTGCTTATACACTTCTCTTTTCCGTTCATTCTCCTTCTGAGATGAGGAATGGATGGGACTGATTCCTGGTTGACTCGACCCTATTACATTTTGTTCGTTCCTCGGTTGTGAAGGACTAGTCAGGGCGATGGCTTTATTTGCGTTTGCATGATAAGCTGTAGATTGAAGGGGCTGATCAGAGCTGGAAGATCGAAAAAATATTGACTGTGGGTGATATTGTTGGTCCTTGGTGGAGTCGGAACTCTCTTCCTCTTCTCGAGCAGGAGGATGTCCAACTTTAGGATGTGAAATGGATCTCTCGGTGGTAGCACTTGATGGCCCTGATAGGGCTACAGGGAGTCTGGGACCCAAGGTAGAGAACTTGGCAAGCTTGGAAGGTTGAGAAGGAGGGGGAGTGTCACTGTCTGAGTCAGAAACTACTATGACTTCTCTATTATCATGAGTCCTGCTGGATTTCGAAGATCGAGGAGCAAGTTTGGGGGAAGATGTTTGCGCCACATTTCCCTGAAGAGAAGAGATGGCTGGATGTTTCGAGATAAAGGCATCTCTGGATGAGGGTATTTGAGAAATTGACCGAGGTTGAGCGTTGGAAGGGAGCTTCGAGGATAACATTGGCGTAGACCCTCGTATGTCAGGTTCACGAACAGTTATACCTTCCATGCAGTAAATGCACTTCCAAGCCTGTAGACCATTTGCACTATCTCCTGAGTTATGTGCCTTTATCCGGGTTACGAGCTCTTGGTCGGATACAGGGGGCAGATGGCAGCCTTCGAAGAGAACCGGTTGGAAAAATTGACGAGTCGGGGAGTACACTTACGATGGTGCCACTTGCGTTTACAGTCATGGCAGGTCAATAGGAACGCTTGAACAGTACTATGCGATTTGTTGCACTTTGTGCAGGACATTGTGTTGGAATTATTCCTAGCTTACTAATCAGATTTTGAATTTTTTCTGTTCACCCAAGTGATAAGTAGTCGGGTAGGTCACTGTAATTAGTGCTGAAGCTGGTACATTTCCTGAAATGCATTAAACACTATCCTGGGATTACCTTTAGCGGGCCCCAAATATGATTCAGACAAAAAGGCAAATACCCCATGAAAAAACTCATGATCATAATCACTTGTTATGGAAAACAAATAATGTCAAGTGTTTGGGCTGCCGTGCTAGCTCTTACGGCAGTAACATATTTGGGCTGGTGAAGCAAGTCGATTATCTGGAAGAAGGAATAGCCAATGTCATATGATTTCTCAATGTTTTGGGAGTAAAAAGCTCATAGACTGCTGGAGCATTTGATTAGCGCGGCCTCACGGATGGATCAAGATTACAACGTGCAATGGTTGTATGGATTCTCTATATAATTGGCGGGAGCGACACAACGTTCGTGCTGTAACTTGCACTTCATACCACAAACGATATCACAACTTGGAACCAATCCTGTAGCACCATCAGCTTATATGGTCACGACGCCCACCGTGTCTTAGCACTAGTTTGCTTGTTACGGTATAGAAAATAGGAATAAACAACAACAACAACATATATGGTCACGAGCATGAAATACAGCACGTGACTTAATTAACGTCATGGCTAGGAACCAGAAGCCTTGAGGCATATATATAACTGAGTGTCGCACCATTTCCACTCACCCATCCTTCCCTCTAATCCTATTGCAGCCATGACAGATTCCTGGAAAGATGGAATAATTCTGAAAATTGTTAACATCATCGTCTACCTTGTCTTCCTCGGGTCTAACGTCTACACCGTCGCTGCGCCACAGGGTATTTACTATCACGGCAAGGAGACTTATATTACTCCTGCCCCCTGGGCGTTTCTCATCTGGTCTCTTATCCATATTCTCCTCCTTGGAACCATCATCTACCAGTTCTTCCCGCAGGGAAAACGTGTAATCATCGATGGAATTTCCTGGAGATTTCCACTCCTCGCTGTACTCAATGCCATCTACGTAAACCTTTGGGCTACGCAACACTACATCGTTGGTATGACCCCATCAAAAATTATTTTGTTTTAATTTTACTTATGACGCTAGCTTTCGTCTTCGCACTCTTTGTGAGCTCCGCAGTGACTGTGCGTTTGTCATTCTCTCCACCTGTAGCTCAGTCCATTCTGACCTCTATTCCTAGCACATTTATTACGTCATCAAGAAATATCATGCTGCCGAAAGCTTCTCCGATGAGCTCTTTGTCCACCTTCCATTTTCCCTTTACCATGGCTGGACCACTGTTCTCGTCGTTCTCACAGCCTTCGAGGCCTTTGGTGTAAATAAGCATCATCATGCAGCTGGAATCTGGACCAAAGTGCTTGTATTCCTCGCATTGTATGTATTTCCTCTTCGTTTCTTGACCTTGTAATTAAATACCTGTTTCCCAAGATTTTTCCTTGAGGGAACTGCCGCGACCTATGCTTTTTCAACCCCAGAAGGTGATCTCCCGGCTTCGATAGCCATTGCGTGGTCTCTTTGGGCGATATTTTCCGAGCAGCGGCACCCTGCTTTCGTCCACTGGTCTGCCCTTGCATTCGCTATTTTAGCATTGGTTTGGGTCCTAAAGGGTGCATTCGGTCTTTACCAGGGCTCTGGTAGAATCGCTCTCAGTGATGAGGAACGTGCACCATTGGTCGGGTGACTCAACTGATCTTTGGTTTTCGAAACGCCCTTTCGCCTGGAGAACATTTTCTTATAAGATCCATTTGATGGTTATTTGGATCCACGTTTTTCATTATCATACTTGAGAGTTACGAGAAGCTGTACCATTCCTGCGTATTAGATAAATGTATTTTTCTTATGGAGTGCTGGGTGTCTAAAAGCCCATGATGAGACCGAACTTGTGCACGCAGGCCAAGTGTTCAGATGGGGGAACTATCGATGAATAGAGTAGCACGCTGGTAACATCATCGAAGTCATGGACCTTATTAAACATTACATAGTTTGGAGGCCATCGACGTATTACCGTTGGTATGTAAAAAAGTGTAGGCCTGAGATGGATCTCTCGTGTCGAAAGTGAGCTACTGTATGTCTCAGGTGAGCTCTCCCGATATGCAGGTACACGTCCAACACACGTCCAACACATAAGGCTGGCATGCTGGGGATCAGTTAGTATATTACAGTCATTCATTCTGCCTACTCCTTGCTACGCGCGGCCATGATCCCTTATTGTTAGTATTAACATGGCAAAGCTCGCGAAAGGCAAGTCTGCAAGGAGCGAAAGAGAGCAAAGAGTAATTGTGGTCTCGGGAGATTGCCCCAAAATCCTTTGTTGACCCGATCACGAATAGATCCTTGGCATAGCCTTGGTGGGGCTACGCTTTCCCAGAGTATCTCATAACCAGGAAGTGTACCCCCAGGTCGATTGGACCCACATCTTTCACCTTATTAAAGAACTCGCAAGGAAGTACAGACCTCTTGCTTGTTATATAGACACTGATTTATTCAGCAAACTATGTACCTACCCCTTTTCCAAGAGAAAATTGACGATACCACCGACCAAAGGGCTCTGATAATCATATTAGATGGTGGCTTTCATTGCGCATCTATTTCTTGTAACTTGGTCAGACAGTACAAAGCTTATTCTCACCTTAGTCGTATTCCATACTCGTTTGTGGCAACGGAAGCCAATTTTTCTGACATACCTATGGTGTTACTGTTACTACGGAAGAAGATACTGTGCGGCCCCGTCTTGAATTCTGATCCCGAGCAAGATATTTGACAAGATACTTGTTGCTTATCTTTGATGCCGAGATGGCTAATCAATAGCACACCGAATACAGCGATCTGACACGCAGGAGATGCATAGGTGATGTACTCACTTGGAATGTTCCCCATGAGACCGGAAAGTCAGGATGTCGGAATACTGTCTCTAAAAAGTACGTTGGAATAGAGCATTGTGAAGTAGATGAGTCCGAACTTCCAAATAGCAATATTATTGTTGAGTGACCAAAAAACGCGTGACATGAGAGATGTACAATTCAAATTCGTGTCACTCAGACTTAAACATGCCTGAAGCTGACGTCTATGACCACACTCTTCCAGGTATGCATTAACCTCCGGGTCAACATTCGTCTCGTTGATATAATCAGAGGTGATGTTGACATACTATCGGCGTCTCTACCCCTTCAAGTCAATCTTTAGCTGGTTGAACCATAGCCATACTCCTACACGTCTATTTACACACAGAGAATGGGCATTCACGTTGCAAGGAGATGTATATCTGCGATATAATTCGTTCTCCACAGCTGATGATCTCAAGAAACAAGTATGCCAACTAAACCCTACTCGATTTGAAATTGGTCCCGTTTACTCTGCTCGGGTAAGTAAGAGGTTATGTCTATGTCTACTAGCTTACAGTCTGTAGCCTAGGGATAAAAAAACAGTACGCCCTGGTATATTCCAGCCACTCCAGCGCGAGCTAGTCTTTGATATCGATATGACGGATTACGATCTCATCCGAACTTGTTGTTCAGGTGCTGATATCTGCAAGCGTTGTTGGCAATTTATAACAGCAGCTGTACGCGTTCTGGACCACGGGATCCGTGATCAATTTGGTTACGAACACCTTCTGTGGGTATATTCCGGTCGTCGTGGAATCCATTTGTGGATCTCAGACCAAGAAGCAATGGAACTGACGGACCAAGAGCGCAAGGCGATTGTTGGGTGGATGACTGTCATACATGGAGGGAAAGAGTCTTCGCAAACCCTCACATTTCGTGTTGGCTCGCGCGTGTTACCGGCTCATTTGCAGTGAGTTCTTCAGAACATTGGTTTCTTGTGGTGATCCAGAGTTTTGTCTAGGAATGCCTATCGAACGCTCAGTCCCGTATTTGTCGATCTGATCCTGAACGACCAAAATTTATTTGCAACTGATGAGGGATTTGAGTCCTTCCTCAAGCTCATCCCTGACGAGGAAGTCGCCGAGCAGCTAAGAGAGGAGAAAGTATCTGGTTCCTCGTCGAAAGAAGTTTGGGATCGTTTCACAGGAAAAGTGAAATCCTGTCGTGATAAACAGAAAGTTAGTCACCCAATGATGCTCTGTTGTATAATCTTAAGATGTCCATCGTGTTCGCAGTCAGTGCTCTCAGCCGCATGGCACGACATCCAGATATATTACACTTATCCGCGTCTTGATGCTGAGGTCTCCAAGCACCGAAACCATTTGCTGAAAGCACCTTTCTGTGTACATCCAAAGACTGGCCGTGTTTGTGTTCCGATTGACCCAGAAAAGATTGACGATTTCGACCCGGAGATGGTACCATCAGTCACTCAACTCCTTCATGAGCTTGATGCCCTTGATCCTACTGCAACAACTACAGATAGCACCAGTGGTGAGTATCATCCTGGTTGGCTAGATACGTTATTTGTTTTCAATCATCATTGACTTTTCGAGATAGATTGGGAGAAGACTTCCCTCAAGCCATATGTTGACATGTTAAATCAATATGCTTCTCGACTCATGGAAAAGACTAAACTCGAGAAACGTGCCAAAGGTGATGAATTTTGCTTTGCAGTACCTCTATCGGATTGCTGACACAAATACCAAAATAATAGAGAGTCTGGCTTGGTGACATGCAAAGTCTATATTTTGATTTCTGTCGGACTGAGTACATGTTCCAATACCCTTTTCTCCCATCTCTTCTACCTCCTTTATAATCTCTTCCACCCCTTCCGACCTCTCTCTCTCCTTTACTTCCATCATCATTCTTCTGCCTCTTCTGGATATTCTCTAGCCTGCTGTGAGGATTATTCCTGACATGAGCACACAACAGATTGGCATGCACATCCCTACTTAGATTGTTCTATATTGACATCACTCGACCGGTCGTGATGACTTCAGTTCATCCCTTTGGGACATTGATTCTCGGACAATCTGTCAGGAATGACCTATTTCTATGTCGTACTTTAGAATCTGTTGCAAAACGTGTGTCTGGAGAGATTCTGGAGGGATTCTGGAGGGATTACAGAACAGGGTGCCGAGTGCCAGATTCAGATGGATTCGCCAGGCCCCGAGTTGTCAGAAGCATGACGGTTAGAAGCATGACTTCCTCAAATGATCTTGACATTTAAATGCCTGTCAAAATCATCAGGGCATCAGGGCAATGGCATCTGTGTTACTGTTAGGTTCTCTTGCCAACACCTCGGTGCATGATGAGACCGTATGCATAAATCACAAATAGTATTACCTTGAACCAGCCCTGATATCCTAATGCCGAGCTTCCGTAGGCCGGGATTAGAGTTAAGAGTAGGAAAACTTCTATTTCAGCAGCTTCTGAACCAACAAAACAGGCGAATAATGCAATAGTACTACCAAGGTACAGTATAAACACTGGAAGTTAAGCAAAATTACTGGAATCTAACCTGACACCAGTCTAGTGTTTACGATATTAGAAGAAACGTACACAGATAATCGATATTCAGTTGGTTGAAATTTCTAGCTGAAGCCACTCATGAATGATATTTGGTTCAGCTTGGATCCGCAAAGAGCTATCAGCGCAGTACTCAGCTTGAATCTGCAAAGCATCCATGACACGCTGAGCAATCACAGGTGCACACTCCTCTGCACGACCAATCCCACTGAGACAATTCTTTCGATATTCGGTCTCGGAGAAACCCAATAAAGCGGCAACAGATCCTGATTTTGAGCCGCCATAAGCACTTGATAGAATAGGTAGGGTTATGAGGAGCGGAATGTCCTTAGCAAGCTCGTGCACTTCTTGAACCGTGATTGTAGCAGTGCCACCATCGTAACTCCGTTTGTCAATGACACCTAAAAGTGCTGACACTGCTTCAAGCGCATCAAAAGCCTCATCCACAGCCTCCCGTGCCAGACGGGTCGCCTCCTTGACAGCACTCGGACGTGGGAGTGTGTTCAATAAATCAAACAAAGCCTGTGCATCGGCAGAGATACTTGCAGGAGCAGTGCTGATAGGAGAAGGTGGACGAGAAGGTGGAAGCTTTAGTGAAAACCGCCCCAAGGGAGGTGTGACAGGAGGAGTATGACATGGTGATGGTGTACGGACTGGTGTACGGACTTTCTTATTAGACACCAGATCTGAAGATGGAGATGGTGGGGCCGAGGATGCATACGGGCGATTCGACAAAGCGACCAGGCCCTTCCATACAATCGCAATGAGGAATGATGCAAGAATTGTATGTGAGGCAGGGGTGACTGTGCACCTGGTAAGAACCTTTGCGTAAGTGGGCATGACTGCCCGCAAAGCAACAATTGAAGGGTGATAAACAGTCGAGGTCTTGGCTCCAACCAATGACTTGACTTGGCTGTCATTGGCATTCTCCAGTGCCTCGATAATAGGTGCGATTTCGTCACGAATGCTGGCAACAAGTGGGCTAACAACACGATGGACAATGGAGACAAGGCCATCTCGAATTGATTTAAGACCATCACCACGTATATCTGCATCTACTCCCAAGCCTAATTCATCGAACGTCTCAAGAAGTTCCTGCGCAAAGGTTGCAATCGCGAGTGCATGACATTGAGTAGCGTTCAACGTCGAATTCGGATTAGTAGGCAAGAACGGGGAGTAGAATACGGGGGATCCAAGCAAAGGCAAGAGAAGAGCGGACAAATTAGTGAGTAAGACGGAGAGCGGACGATGGAGTAATCGTAGGATAGCACGGTGCAAATGAGGATTATGCTGGCTGGCAAGCAGCTCTCTGAGAGGAAATGAAATCAATAAAGGAGGCACAGGTGGAAATGCTATACGTACAGCGAAATGAGGGAACCTAATACATGACCTCGTCCCTTAGGTATCGGTCGTTTGCCAGAGACGAGTTCACTGGGAACAAGGCTTGAAGGCTGTGCAAGCGCCTTCGAAACAGCTTCACTGAATTTCAAGCTGAGCATTTGCAGGTACGAGCCATCTTGGACAAGAGGCGTTGGGCTAGATGGTGCAGAAACAGGAGATGGGCGCCGGAGATTGCCTAAGGCAAACTTATTGAGTGACTTGACAGTTTTGTCTGGAGTTACGGAGGTCTCGGTACGTGTGGCTAAAGTGGGAGCTGGTGAGGGAGAGGAAGGGCGGCTGGCAGGGCGAAAGAAGTGGGGGTTCTTGAGAACGTTCATTGTAAGTTCTGGTTTTTCTATGTCTGGTTCTGGGAAAAGTAAAACAAGTGGAGAGCTATTGTTCTAAGAGTCCTGAGGGGCGGCACCGGCGAACTGGATATGCGAGCGCAAATTTATCCCATAGAGATATTTGCGAAATGAAGAATGCAGGGCTTAATGATACTAAGGAGGACGGTCGGGTTCCCGGATAACAAGAAGTGATGGACCAAAGAGCACGACGTTGACTTGGTGGATCAAACTGGAGAAAGAATGAGCTCTGAGGTGTCGACAAAAGTACATAAAAATCACCTCGGCAAAGAAAATTGCATAGAGCAGGTGTACACGGCAATTGGGAATTCGTCAAGGACGAGGAGTGAAGGAAAGGGTCATGAGCCAGCAATTTTCTATCATATAGTCATCTGATTTTCCCACGTTGTCTGCCTTGCAATCGGCCCGATGGTCTGCGGCTAACAAACTGCGCCGACACTGCATGTCAATTTGAGCATTGTCACATAATGTTTGAGACTTCGATCCGGTTTGACAGATGAACAACACTTATGATCAAGTAATCAAACTGGAACGTGGGTCAGATAGGTGTTGATTTATCAACGCAGTGAATTAGTTGATATCACTGCAATGTAACCGCCAAAGGTTGGCCAAATCTCTCAGCCTCAACTCCATCAGAACCACTCTCGTCCTTCGATAAATTAATGTCCAGATCGCCTGTGTAACAGGGTCGGCGTGTTTAACACAATCTTTTCTTGGCAGTCCTGACACTCACTCACTCACTTGCGAACAGTAACACGTCTGCAGGCCTGACTTGCAGTCGATAACGATCTATTCCGTGTAACCGTCTGACTACTTGGTCTACGAGTCATCGTGTCAACCCCTCGCACGTTGTTGCATATCCTTGTCGGAGTTCCAGATGCTCGAGTGTTCGCTGAGCACTCTCATTTTCATTCCAGACATTCCCAGTCGGTCCAGGCTCAAGCACAAATGGAGAATCAGACGCAATAAGGTCGGTGCGGGAGCTCTTCTTTTGTGTTAGTCAAAGTGAAATCTTCTACATTAGTCCTCGTTGCAGGATCTGGCTTTGATTGTTCCTAACGAGCAAACATATACAAGGTGCCGCACCTTTGTAATAACATCCACTTCATTTAATACCGTTGCCCGAGCGCCCGGCAGCAAACATGAGCCCGGTCAACGTGCATTGATCGATCTCATTTGGGAACGATATCCCGACATACGACAAGTTGAGAGGAAACTAATCTCCAGACTTGTCGAAAGATTGCAGTATCAATAAGTATTATTATCGCGATATTCAGACTCCTGTATTCAACACTGTAGTTTACAATAAAAAATGTGAGCTCCAAGACTCCAGCCTGTTGCACGCGTCATCAATTCACTGCGAATAGTATTCACCCGTAGCCTACTTCATTAAAGTTGAGACAGGTTTTTGATGCATCATGATACAGTTGCTTCATGCCACAGCTTGCTAGTGGATGCCTCGTTCAATGATGTTCATGTTCGAGACAGAGCTGCAGAAGCCTGGAGAGATTTTGCCCTTGGATTGATACCGACATCTTTACGCGGCAGATTCCTACTGTGGATCTCCAGAGCCTCCAGAAAGTCTGGCAGCTTGAGACATCCGTTAGTTTTTGGCCAGTATCTCAGTCGGAAAATGCGTGGAATGACGCACTGCGAGACTTTTGCTGTTACCAACAATACCGAGTAAGACCTCCCTTCGGCCACTAGTCAGGGTCAAAAATTGGTCACAGCGCTAGAGTAGCATCCCTGTCAATTTTTCATGCAACCGATCTCCGCTCTACTCACATGCCGAATGTGTCGACTAGCATTCTGAACCACTTCTGACACTGTTTGTATCACTTGCTTCGGTATCTCCTCGCAATCTGCCGCTAATCTTAGCATTGCCAGTAGGCAGGGCTCCTGAACAATTACTATCTCAACATCAACTGCTCTGAATATCCTGTTCATTGAGGTAACACTCACGCGGGCAACTCAACAACCTGTGGCAGATTCCTGACAGCAAGTGAGCAGGCGAGAGAGATACCAAATGAGAGTACTCTGTGACTAATGCAGCTAGAATGATTGTCATCGTTGGACCAATTTCTACATCTCCATCACATAGTATTGCCAGCATTGTCGCAGCACAAGACACTTGAAATGTGAGATCGGCTTCAAGCAATGATTAGCACCTGGAAATTACGATGTTGTCTTAGTGCTAGAGGCCTCACCACTTACCAGCTCGAAGACGTAAAAGTACACCCTCGATTGCAGAGTCTATAATCCCATTTCCTGTAATATGGGCCTCTATCTGAGAGAGGAGCCGTTTAATTTGACCTGCGTAGAGTTCCCCGTTCTCCCCAGAAGTGACCTCTAAAATTTCCAGGAGCCTCTTAGTCCTCGCATTCAGGTCCTTCAAGGGTAGAACGGCTCGGGTTGTGAGAGCGACGGCACGGAAATAGTAAGCATTTAATACGCCTTCATCTACCCGCCCAAGTAAATGGAGGGTCTACAAGCAAATCATGAGCGTGTTCCCCAATGAATCGCATACTACCTTGGTACCTTTTTGCGAATCAGGTCGTCGTTGGAATCAAGAAATTGCATGATCTGTTCAACTTCCCTCTCTTCTAGCGCCGAAGGGATATCCTCGGACGTTCCAGCCCAGAGTCCAGGACCCAGGCACTCCAAACAAGAGAGAAACAAATAGGCCTCGTTCGGAAGCCCGGACATCAGATAACTGCGCACAGTGCCAACGAGGGAAGTCTGGGTCCGTTCTTCGGCAGCATGTAAGGTTGCTTGGCTGAGAGACGTGAACAAATGATATAATCCCATTAAGACCACTAAGAAGATAAGTCACATTTACGAAGTTGTGATTGTGAGACATACCTCTATCGTGGCCAGATGAAGAAGACATCAACAAATCAAAAGCAGCCGATACGGACGATGTCCTGAGCCTTGGAGAAAATGATTACCTGTTTCCTTTCGATCGGTGCAAACATACCCTACAATGCGAAGGGTTTCCAGCACAACCACAATTACCCCACGTTCCGTCGCAGAATATGCTTCAACGTAGCTCTCAAGGACTTCATTCGTTACATCTTGGATAGCTGGAGACAATTGTGGATTTATCTGAGAAAATGAGTATGAAACACACTTTCTCGTAGCCTAGCTTACAGTGAACAGTGTTTCAGCCACCCTCAGTGCGGCAGCTGTAACACTCATTTCTGGATCCTTGAGCCCTCTGAGGACCCTGGAATAAAATTGCCCAAGGAGATCGGGTTCATACTTGGAAAGTGCTCGAGCAGCATAGAGGGCCCTACGTCGCACAGACGCACTTTTCGTGCGGTCTTTTAATTTGGCATTCACGTAAAGGATATTCGCAGCACATACTGACTTGTAATGTGACAGTAACTCAGGCAATAGCCTTTGGATCGCAGGTATGACATGGGCAGAACAAACATGTATGATGTTATCTAGGGCAAGACATATGTGAGAAATTGCGCTATGTTCCAGGTCCTACAGTAGATATTAGCTATGAAAAAAAATATCCTGAGCGGGGCTCACTTTGCGTAAGGTATTGACCAACATCAGCCTCATTTCATGATTCGGTTCCATCATCTCTGCGCAGAAGAGATAACCTGCTAATGCTGAGTCTCTAAGCAGCTATATTCAAAGATCCCCCATGCCTGTTCTTTTGTCTTCAATCGTAATACCTGCTTCTGCCAGGTTGAGGCCATGAAGTAAAGCAAAGTCAAAAGTACCGCGCGGAAAAATCGAGGCAGGAGCAGCCATATTGCAGTACAGGAGTATTATGAGCGCCTCCTTCAATCTTCTCTGTCTTCATTTCAATGTCATTGACATGTTTCAGAAAGAAATAGCACAAACAGGTGGCAGATTGGGTCGGGCTAACTGTTCACGGATAGACTTGACTTCTGCATCGAGAATACGACTCACAGAGTCTTCCGAATTTGAATCCTCTACTTTACGAACAAGAGTGTAGTGATTCCTGCTCAGCGCTCCAGAAGAAATGAAGGGCACATTCATGATGAAGGGTTGAAGAGACTGAAAGGAAGGATTGTATACACTCCAATTGCCCTTTTGATTACGTGAACATGAATTGACTCCTACGACGTCCCCCATATTCATTCATGCACAATGTCAGGTAGTCCAGAGGCAACAGCACATTCTTTCAGCAAGATATTAAATTACTTGAAGCCAAGCTCGAGGTCTCGGGCGACAGGGGAGCCAGATGACGGGGCGAAGAAACTACGACGATTAATCCTTGTTGATGGGATTCCTTCTTCTGTAGTGAGTTATGTCACTGTCCAGCGATCGCATTTGTAACATTATGACTCGAGGATCCCACATTGCGTCCCAGGATCTGGAAAATGCTACTTCGGGTGAATGATCTCTCAGCAGATGACTTTCTTCGTTATGTGGCCCGAGGGCCTTGTGAAGTACGAGAGAAGATCCGAAACGATACGTTCCGGTAAAATTGCATTGAGCTGGACACAATTAAACCCATTTCTCAAATAACGCAGGACACTAGCGACAGACAAAGGGTTCAAAGAACGTGTTCGTGAAGACATGCTCGTCCGCCTTCTTGATGCATTCGTTTGGCGAAACCATGGTAGACACTAGTTTATGGCCATCTTCCCCCGCTGAGTGTTCCTTCTAGATCAACGAGAAGAAACATCACAGCTCGGTTTTACCTATGTTCAAGGAATGAATGTACTGGCTGCACCATTCCTATACACTATGCCATCTGAAGTCGAAGCTTTCTACTGCTTCGCGAAGTTTATCGAAGAATGTTGCCCTTTGTATGTTCAACCAACCTTGGAAGGGGTTCACCGTGGATTGAAGGTAAAGGTAGAAATCTGTTTCGGAATTCATATTGACAATATCAGCAGTTACTGGATCGCTGCCTGGGGATAGTTGATCCTGATTTATATGCTCATCTACGATCCAAGAATCTCTCCGCAGAGATTTATGCATTCCCTTGTGGGCTATCTAACACAGATTCTATGCCTGGAATTCACACTGTCATAGCCGTCCTAACTCTGTGTGCATGCACGCCTCCGCTGGATGAAGTTCTGCGGCTCTGGGATTTCCTTTTGGCTTTTGGTGTCCACCTGAATGTGCTCTGTGTGATTGCTCAACTCCTTCTGATACGAGATGATGTCATGACCTCCTCCAGGCATGTGATTCTTCGTTGCTGTGGTACTCGCGTTCATGTCTTCCAGCCCAATGCGTTTACTACGCACATTTCCTCCCCTTGAAGCATTACCTGTCATTGGAATTGCTGTCACTCTTGTTCGTGACCTACCCTCGGAGTTGTATGATGAACTTGTGCGACACCCCTACGAGATCAACGACTCTTAGACAATCCGAGGATCCTGCAAGTTTTATATTACTTATTTGTTGTCACACTTATCTTCCTTGCATTCACTGTCAATTCCCATAATCTGTGGCTCAGGACTCAACGCCCTTGGTGGTGATTAATACCTAAAGAACTTGGGCTACTTGGTGTGCTTCAATGCAACCTTTTCTACCTTCCATGATCGACATTGTCCTTGTTTGTTTCTCCAACCATACCCACCAATAATGAAGACTTCCTGCAAAGCAACCAAGTTCCATTAGACAGAGATACTAGATTGGAGGCTGTGGCCCTCGTGCTATAGAAGTGCCCTTGGTCCGGCGTTGCTCACTGTGGCGATCAAACAGCGTATTGCTCCGACAGTTTATTCGTTTGTGCTTGATTTGAGGTCATATTGGGAAGATCACCAGGTCTCAAGTGTTCTGGTTCGCTTTGTGATTAATGCCGAGAATGGTCCAGGCTCCCATACCGTGGCTTGGCTTCCCTCTCACTATGTATGTACATCAAGATTGAGTCTGGTGATGCCATGACTGTCTCCGAAGGGCTCTGGTATCTTCTGAAATATTACAAAGAGCCATTCTCCAGAATTCCAACTGTCTGACCTTCGAAATTGACCTAGAAACTGCTCGAGGTGTTAACTCTACTTGACTGTTCTGTTTGGACTAGATCTAGGCTATCCCATGAGGCCAGTTTCAATTCATATCCTAATAATTTCGGAGTTCACAATCATGTCACGATATGAGCCCACACTTGTGATATTTTATCCCATCAAGCCTTACCAGTTCTCTGTTATGATTGGGCCTGGACCTTACAGACCGTGATTGTCGTAGCCGAACATTGCTATTGAATTAAAGTCCCTTATAGTTCCTTGATGTTTTACCCGGGCCAGGCTACCGCTAGGCTATCAGCTATCAGCAGAACGTCTTCGTCTATTTGACTCCAGCCATTATATCCCTCATCAATGTAGAGCGGCATTGCCCAAGTAAAGTCAAATTTATATGTATTATATCTTCCTCTTTTTTTCTTCTGAGTATTTTCTCATGTTCTCTCTCACTTCCTGTAGTCACTGACAGTGATTCACCATTCGTAAAGCAACTATCGGTATCTCAGGGTTTTTCGACCCCCAACTACAGCGAACAACAGTGCTCCATCACTACAAGTGCTGTAACTACTTGTTCGATGATCAGATCTCCGGTAGTCTCCGTCCCAACCAAGACGGTCTTTCAGTCTTGCTATCTCGAGGCAGAGATTGGACGATAACGTGGAAGGAAAATAGAACGTGAGATACGAAAGAAGGTCAAGTTAACTCCTTGCATCGCATCAACTATGTGGATAAATATAGAGATTAAGCTCATAAAAAAGCTGGACACACAGAAGATAGTTCGACCAAAAGATATGAGGCAGCATCGGGAAACCCAAGGACAAAAAAAAGTAAGCATCCCCTTTAAAGATAGTTAACCAGGATGCCGACAGTGAGTGTACGACGGTTCCGAAGCTGACCGTACTACTGGAAGCCCACAGCATGGTGGATCCCTATCTCCCTTATCTCTACTGCCCTCAATTACGTCTCGACATTCAGAAATGCCGTTGTAGCATTCCGGTTCAGTACTGAAGCTTCCCCTTGAGCTATCTGAACACGGTGAAACGTTACCGACGAAACGTGGTGGCGAGTTAGGTCCGGGAGAACCCTCGCGGTAAAGACGTTTGCGACCCGATAAGCGATGAGTGTTGTTGGACACTGTCGAAATGATCGACGCTGGAATGATGGGAGGGGTGGGTAAAAGAGTGCCTGACCGAGAAAAAAGGGGGGACGGAGTAGGAGACGGGAAGGACGTTGGATATCCTTGAGTGGAAATTGTCTGAGAAGGTAACTGCAGAGGCGGCAGGTTCGGGGAATATGATTTATCCGAGGATGTCAGATATTGAAAGCGGTTCAGACTGTCTGTTGCAAGAGATAGATGACGCATCAAGTCGCGGGACGCTTCTGTCTGTCGTCGGCTTTCAGCATTCATACATTAGCAGATAAGAAAACACGACCCACGATTTGGCGGCTGAGCGGGGTTATTGGGGTAGATAGACCTGCTCTAGCGGCTTCGAGATCCTTGCGAAGTTGAACGTTCTCGGCTTCTACTCTCTGGACCCGTTCCTCGAGGTCGGCAACATAGTGAGCTTTGCGAGCACGGTAGTCGCGCTGCTGGACGAGAGCCCTGGTGGGGGGAATAGTAAGGTCCTTTTTACGACCCCTTGTCATGGCAGAGAGAGAGGCAATGAACGACTAGGATGGGGACAAAGTAGATTGGGACAAGAATGGCGCAAGATATGGCCATGTCGCTTCCCACAAGTGGTATCAATTCAAGTCAAAATCACAACAAAAATCAATTAGGAGTGCAGCCGGAGATAAGCTCCGGGACTTCCCACGCCTTGAGAATCGCAGTCAGCCCGACCATCGGCAATGAGAATACTCATGCAGAACATAACATGCGGGGATGCACATGTACCTGCATGTTATTTTATTCCATGTGTTTGGTTTTGTACTGGTATGGGTTTTTCATCCGAAAGGTCAAGCAATATCTCATTCGGTCAGAAGATGGGTACAGACAGTCTCAAGCTGCTGTAGGTCAGTTCAAAGTCGTTCCGGATCTACACAGCACTGAAGACTTTTTGTAGCTTATGCTTTTGTTGAGATATCAGTTTGAAGACTTGTAGGTGGTGCGTTTGTGCGACATGCAACGTCATGGGCATGCCTGCTGAGTCACAGCGGCCGCCACCCTTCTTGGATCCCAATCACCTCATCGATGCCAAAATCCTCATTCCCACCATCAGAAATTGGTGTTCTTTAGTTAGTTTATCATCAACTTTTCTCCTGTCCGTGTGTGCAGAAAGTTTGAATTCTATTTCGTTCTTCTGAAGGCATCGGAATTGTTTGTTTGAACCCCTATCCTAGGGATTCAAGCTGATCACCTGTATAATGTTGATCACTGGTTTCATACTTGCATGTATCATAATCGGTGTTGAAGTGTTCCCTGGGCAAGGTACATTGGGACACGATAAAGGAAGGCCCATACCCGTTATTTCGGGAGTACGCTGCATTCGAGAACACAGGTCGAACACAGGTCGCTTCCGGTCAACCATAATTATCGTTGCCTTCGCCTACGGTAATGTTCATAATGGGGGCGGAAACCCGCAACTCACATCAATGCCAAGAGCGTCTAAGCGCATTGTTATGCTCCGTGCTTTCTTTGCTGGTAGCAACAGGTGACTCCGTCTCTCTGGCTCTGGACATGGAACAGCAGCAACGAGTCTTTTTGTTATGGCACTTGAAAGGATGGGTAACAAAGTGCGGTGCTCGTAGTACGACTTCATTATTGCTGATCATCTATGTCTTTGGTAAAAGTAGTGTTAGATGTTGACATGCTTCTCTGACGGGATATGCTGAAGTCAAAATATGCCCCAAATGTTCACATCAGCCTTCAGTTCAGGAAATGCTTGTGCTTTCCTTCCTTGCTCTTGCTTCTCGGACTCTTCGTGGTCTTGCCTTAGGTGAGCGTGTGCCTCGAGTCTTTCTACAGCTGAGTTTGTTTCGGGTGCCATGTTTCGCTGTAGCCTTCTCTGTTTGATGGACATTCCTTAACGAAGACAGGTTACGAGAATAGAATCCGAGTACAGCAGTACACGGAGACAGACGATGCATCGGGCAGGTCTGGAGTTCACAAATACAGAGCGCGTAAGATTAGGGCGCCCTAAGATATACTACAAGGTGAGGGGGCTGACACGGTCTCAGTCCGCTTGGACTGTCCGAGATACAATAAATGGGGACATACTTGTATTTGATCCCATTGCACTCAATGCATTTGTGAATAAAAATAATGTTTGATATAATGTACTTTGCATGAGAATGATTGCTGGATTGTGAGCAAGGGCAATACAGCCCTGATTGTTGGCAAGGATAATGAGAAGAAAACCTTGAGATTACATGATAGATCTCAAGGAAGGCTTTGTGTAAAAACTAAAAAGAAGCAAATGGTTCAGGACTATAAATATTTTAATAGTTGGACAATTATTCTTTGTCTTGAATTTTAGACTCTATCATATAATCCCACATCTTCTTTGTCAACATCTTCTCACTTGCCATCTATGAAATTGTTCTGGCACCAACTTTCTTGCCTCCTCCTCTAATCTTACTGCTTCTTCTTCTTACATTTCTCATATATAAGCCTTTCAATTTCTTCAACTTAAATTCTTGCTTTCTTGCAAACTCTGAACTCATGACAAGGCCCACAGTACCATTGTCTAAGAGTGTTTCTACTAATACTTCTTCCTGTATGTCCACCCTCTTTAATCTAATTTTTACTGTTATTTCTCTTGGAAATTTCTCTCCATTTAGAATACCAACTTACATTACTTAAATATTGTTTCTATCTTCTATTTTCTCTAACAATTCTCTTATTTCTGTAGTATTATGTAAGATGTTTAAATTCTCCACAACTATAACAATTCCTTTCTTGATTCATTTATATTATAAGAGACTTATCTTGGTATAAACCCTATCTGCTGTTCTTATACTAAGTTTCTCACTATGATTATATATTTATCTTCTCAACTCTCTCTATATTACTAATATCTGCTATTTCTTTTGTTTTTATCCCTAAATTTGAGTTAGAGTATTACAAACTCAAGTCCTTAAAGTGGGACAAGTGAATAAACCTTGTATTGGGTTAATACAAGAGAACTCAATAGAGAACTCTGTACAAGATTGTCTACTATGGTCTATGCTACTACTTTTCTAGCTACTCTAAATAACCATGTATTGCATACATTGTACAACATTATCTTTTCCAGAACCTTCTATATTCTTCTCTATGATCTCATAACTTGTGACTATGTCATCTGATGTGACTGATATGTGACAGTGTGATTATAACATCACTTTATCCCTAATCCCTAGATTTAAATAAGGAAAATAAAAGGAAAAAAAGAAAAAGAAAAAGAAAAGAAAATTAAATAAAGCTTTATCTCTCATTCTATCTTTTTCCTTTCATCTGTTCCAATTTTTCTCCAACTTTTTTAGGTATTCTTTTTTGAATTTACCATTATCCCATCTATACAACATTCTTGCTGTATATCTTCTGAATAACTTCCCTCTCCTAAAGTCTTTTTCTTCTGCCATGTCTAACTTTTCTTGTTTTCTCACTTCTGCATTTATCTTCTCTTTGAACTCTTCCACTAACTCCCTTGCATTTTCCAAATCCTCTTCCTTTTTCCAACTATTCTGCTCTGCTGTAAACCTCTTCCATTGCACCAAATACTTTACAACCT
>Ga0157357_1000221_pt1 | contig 23753 bp, 17 predicted proteins | sample AttcapACBM1_FD_111485 | JGI IMG/M metagenome (GOLD analysis project Ga0157357, IMG submission 111485) | Fungus gardens microbial communities from leaf cutter ant in Botucatu, State of Sao Paulo, Brazil - Atta capiguara ACBM1 | ecosystem: Host-associated > Fungi > Mycelium > Unclassified ... | reverse complement strand
TGATTCTTTTGATGCTTTTTATGAGTGTAGAGATAAACTTTAAGTCCTCTTTACTACCTTTGATAATGGTGCATCTTTTATCTTGTATGAACTCTTTAATAATGTGGATATCAACTATTAGAAGAGCATGATCAGAAGGGTATTGTGATTCTGGAAGGATAGTATAATTGTCAAACTCCAACACATCAAGTCTGAGAAACATCAAGTTGATAACAGAATTCAAATTGTTTCTGTTATCTAAATATCTAGTAAAAACAGAGTTAGTAGAATATGAAAGTGAAAGATAAAAAATATCTACAATATCTACAAAGAAATTGCTATAAATCAAATAAAATAAGTACAAAAGATCTCAATTACTATTCCTAATATTAAAGTTATTAGTCATAACTAAAACATTTCAAACATTTGTTTCAGTATCCTTTAAATACTTTAAAGTGGATTGGTGAGCATCAGAATAAACATTAAGTAAAAAGAAAATGTTGCTATTGTTGAAAAAAAAAACAACAGATGTTCCTATGATTAAGAATTGTGAATGATAGACTTTATTTTTCCTTTTCTTATTTCTTATTTATTTTCTTTTCATTTTTGTTTCTTTTTATTTAGAGTTAGGGTTTAGCATGACATCATAGTTATAACTGTCACAAACCTGTCACATGATGTGTCACATAAGTCACATGTCACAATGAAAGAATGTAGAAGGTTTTAGGATGATAATGTTATACAGTATATTTTATACATGTTGACCTTAAGGATAACACATAGTCATTTAGAGTAGGCTAAAGTAGTAGAGCACAGACCAACAGTCATTAGTATATAAGGTAGATACTTTGTACCTAAAAATTCTATTAAGTTCTCTTATGTTAACCCTAATACAAGGTTTTTCTCCTTAACTAGTTCTAAAGTCTTTGAGTTATAACAACTCTAGAATAGTCATTTTCATCCAATGTACTTCTAGAAAAAGTGATCCAATTTGGGTGATTAGGAGCACCTACTACTTTGTCTTCTTCATTAGATAAACTAGAAATGGTATGAATAGTTAACCAAGGTAGTTCTTGGATGAAAATAATATTGAAGTCTCTATTGATCTCTAATATTGTATCAGTTAGGACTCTGTTCTTTCAAACATTTTGTGAGAAAAGCTTGATTTTTAATAATCATGCCTAAATCTTACTTATAGTTGAGTGAATTAAGTCCTTTCTGATTTCTTAGAGTTCTTGATATTTTTTCATGTGCTATTTCTTATTGAATCAATTCTTCTAGAATGGGTATTGATTTGAATCTGCTTGGTGTTTGCCTTTGCAGTTCAAGCATTTAAATGCATGAGGGCAAGGTTCTCCTTGTTTCATTCTGAGTTATAGAGAATTGACTTTAAAGTTTGCTTTGCAATACCAGGCAAAGTAATGGTGGTGTTCAATCTTATGAGGCCTGTTGCATTTAATGCATTTTGATTCTTAAGCTCTGTATGTGAAGGTAGTATATCCCTATTTCTAGCAGTTCTTACATTGAGGGACACCTAGGTTCATGTTTGCACTGCAAATGATGGCAATATAGCTTCCAATATTGAAACACCTATTAACAAGATATTTAGCCTTACTACCACTTTGGACATTCCATATGTCTAGCTACATAATAGCCATATCTGACTTAGATGATGCCTTGATAACTCAAGGCTTTGAAGCAAGCAAAATATTATTGAAAATGTGGTTGTTTTTTAATATGGACTCAACCATACTAGAGTTGATAGGCATGTTAGTATTTTCCATCAAGTATGGAATACTTATGATTTTTAGATAGGATTTGGATTGAGAAAAGTACAGTGTTTTCATGTTTTTAGAATTCAAATGATTAGTATTCTTGACATAATTTTCAACTATCTATAAGTCTGACATAAAAGCAATCTTGTTCATCATAATGATAATGCCATATTGATCCATTCTAACAAAGTCTTCCCTAACATCAGATTTAATATTCTTGAGGGCATTATTAATGTTAGTAATGTGTATACTGAAAGAAGTAATAAATTTGGTTTTATTATTATTGCTCATAGAGACAATAATCTGTTTTCTTGAAAGACTCTTGGTTGTCATGTTGATTTTGGACTTGCTTTTCCCGGGATTATTGATTGTCCTATAGATGTTTTTGATTTTCTTAGCAGATAAACTGGGGAAATTCTCCTTGAGTTTCAGGATTTCATCAATACTTGGAGCTGATGCTTGTGTATATAACTTCTTGAGTTTCTCAGATTTATTAGCTTTTTTTACCTCTCTTATTAAAGAACTTTGACTTTTCCAAGACTTTCTTGGGTAGTCTTGCTAGAATTGGAGAAGGAATTTTAACCACTTCTACTTATCTGTCCTTCAATTGTTCAGCTCTTTTGATGTGTTTGATATTATTGATTTTAGGAGATAATTTGGATACTACATTCTGTCTAATTATCTTATTGTTTTCATTAGTTGTTAGTACATCCTAATCTGATTCATAAATAGATGAGATAAATTCCCAGGCTGTCTAACCAAAGCCTTAAAGTTGATTAACATTGTTTATCTTGTTACTTTCTATACCTCTATTTCTGACAAAGTTGGCTATACATAATAATGAAGTTGATATATTTTTGGAGTCAATTTCAAGAAATTCCATATTACCAAAAATAGAAATAGGGTGAGCTTCCCTATCCCAAGCATTTGGTTTAACCAGTTAATTGATACCATATAGGATCAGAGCATTCACAAACTCCTGAAAATTACATATATTAGTAATATTGTTTACCTCATCTTCTCCTTGTAGACATAGCAAGTTGTTAAGGATAGGTGCCTCATTGTTATCTTGTAGTATTCTCTCATTAGGGCTAGTATTAATTGCCTCATTAACTGTGTTACCTTTCTTTACTCTGGGAGTAACATATAAAAGAGAAAGTCTCTCTTTCTTATTATTCTCAACCTGTTTGCTCCAGAATGTATTGAAGTTTTGAATTTCCATCCTTTCATAATAAGGAATGAAGAATGTTTTAGAGTGAGTTGACAACTCTCTTGAATTGTTCTTACTTAAAGAAAATAATCTTCCTTCAGAAGTATTGATGTCCATATCTATATTTGAAGAGTTTAAAATAGATAGAATGAGTAAAGAATCTGTAGGAAATAATGTATTTACTAATTCTCTTATAGGTACTCCCATACAAGATAGTGGTAAGAGAGAGAAAAAAAAGCAATGTGTTTTCTTGACATTTATGTTTGGCATTACTAATACTGTTTTTTAAATCAACAATTTATTACACAGGACACAGTAGTAGGCCATAAAGCTGAGATTTCTAGAGTTCTGTCTTCTATTCCATCTAGGCTAAGTAAGGAAACCCTAAAAAAATTGAAATTCTTCCAGAATAAAAGTAAAATTTTAACAGACAATTCTAACAAGGATAGATGTTCATATACACAAGCTTTATCCTCTAATATCAAGAGAATATTGAAAATCAAAGAAAGCTTCTCTAATATTTCTTCAAATAAAATAAAATAAACATATAAGACCATCAACAATTCAGATAAGGTAAAGCTGAGGATCAACATGACTACAAGAGGCCTATGAGCTTTGATAACATTTCTAAGGTCATGTTTTTGTCTAGCAAACATATTTTTAACATCAACAGCACTTTAAAGAGTCCATTACTAATTTAATTTCTATTCATTTGTATCTTCAGACCTTTAGTGGAAGACATCAAATCAGAATCTCTATATTACTGTTGAATTATGCAATCAACACTCTTCTTAAAAGCAGATATGCCAACAACTTCTCTCTACATTGTCTCTTCTTGGAGAATATGACCACCAAGTAGTAACTACAAATCAAGAGTCCTATTGTAGATGCAAACAACCATCTTAATTGAATTATTCCATCTTTCAATTCTTATAATAGTGAATTTTCTCCTAGCTTCAAATTGACAATTTTTCAAGTTGTTTTTCTTTTCATTAAGTAAACTACAAAGATAAAGAAAGCAAAGCCACTCATCTTTGTAATCTCAATGATATCTTCTCAAATACATCATTAAATTCCAAATCTGTTATCATTGTTTCTAATGCTAGCATTAGAAAAAATGTTGCTATGTCTATCTCTCATGTTCATTCTCATCTTAACAATATCAAGAAAATAATTCATCACACTGTTAATGTCACTTCAACTGAGGCTGAACTCCTTGCCATCAGATATAGGATTAACCAAGCTATTCAAATTTCAGAAGCTATTCATATTATTGTCATTATAGATGCAATTCATACAGCTTAGTGTATCTTTGATTCTATAGTTCATCTTTATCAACTACAATCAATTGCTATGGTGAAGGATCTGAGGTCATTCTCTTTTAAGCACTTAATGAATTCCATTGAATTCTGGGATTATCCAAGTAACAATAAATAACCTCATTATTAATTAGTTGACAAAGACATGAAGAAATTCAATCTTACTCTGATACTTTCTTGCAAAGAGTTGTGAGACTTCAATAAGAAAGAATAATGTGACAATATCATCAAAAATTAGAAAATGACATTCCAAGCATTAGATCTCAAGGGTAATCACTTTCTTGATCTTTTAGATGATAAACTCTATACTATTGAACTCTTGTACATTAAAAGGAGTCTGTGGATCAAGCAATTCAGCTATTCAAATTCACTATGTATAAGGGCCACTAGAGCTATTATGAACCATACTTCTATAGAATATTGCCTAAGATTTTTTCTAAGGAAGGACTTTGGCTATTTATGTGGAATATATCTAATTGAAATAAGACATTATATCCTTTATGAATGCAGAAGATATAATAAGTATTGGAACCCATTGAGATCTATATTGAGTTATTTACTGGCTTTTCTCAACTGCAATCCAAGTGTCTTTTCTTTTTATGAAGTCATTACTTAGCATAGTGGTTCTCTCTGCTCATTTTATGTATTGATCATTTCTTTTATTATTATTTTTTCTTTTTTCTTCTTTTCTTTTTCTTTTTTTATGTGTTTTGTTAGTCCTTATGTAAGTAGTTGTGATGTAGCCACCACAGACTGTCTTTATACTCTATGTAATAAATTGATAATTTTTGTAAAAAAAAAAAAGCAGTGGTAGGCTATGGTAACTATAATGTAATTACTTAAACAAAGAAGAAAAGAAAGAGAAGAAAAGAGAAAAGAAAAGAAAACTATAAATAATATAATACTATACTAAGTAAAATGTTAAGTTCAGTAGAAAACTCCTATGTGATACCTTCTTGATAACAAAAAGCTCCAGGATTGAACTTGAGAAGTGTGAGAATGTCTTTAAGAGGCTTCTACTTGAGATTTCATAATTTCTTGTATTGAACATACTTACATAAAATATGTGTTCTTGTCTCAATAAGAGAGTTGCTATAAGAGTATATAAGTGACTTATTGGAAAAGAACCATAGCCTGTGTTCACTAATAGAAGCATGATTGGTGATCAATCTGATGACATGTGCACATAATGAGTTGGATAGACTAAAATGTTTTAGCCAAGCCCCACTTTTGAAATAGGTCAAACAAATAGGTTGATCATTATTGTTATTAAGATCAAGAAATTGTCTTCTCTTGTAATCAAATGCTTGAAAATAATTCTGCTATTTTTTAACTATATCTTCACATTCTTCTTTTTTGCTGAATTCTTATGATATTTTGCTGGGTAGAGCAGGAATTATTTTGTAAGACTTTGACTTTTTATCAACTAGTAGATATAAAGGCTATTTATCATTGCTGGGGCAATCCCAGAAAGAGATAGAATTGTTACTGTTCTTATTAAAGAACTTTCTTAGATTACTAGATATAGCAATGGAATGTAACTAGTGAGGATGGATGGATGAGTTGAAGATGTGTTTAGCAGCATGGATAGTATCTGTGATAACAACACAGATTCTGCATCTAATGGCAAAGAGTTCAGCTTTCATAAACATGCCATTCATTGTGTGATAAACAGTTGTTACAATAATTTCATGTTCTCTCTGAATAAATAAGATTAAGGTAGCAATATTGTTTCTAGTGCTCATATCAGAGATAATGAGTATGATGCTTTGATTGTTGGATAACTCCTTATATAATTTCTTGAGTTTGTTATGATGAGCAATTTTTGCATTGGTATCTTTATGATGGTATCTTTATGACTAGCTATGTCAGATTGTTGGGTATGGTTCACACTAGGGAGAAAAAGTCTACAGTATTGACTTAGTGATGTGTGGAGTATATAAACTCTGTGCTTAGTGATACCAACTTGTGGAATAACTTTGGCTTCAGCTTATGTGCTATGGTGTCTATCTGCTGTATGGTCACAACTTCCAATGAATGAATGAAGTCTGAGATAGAGATGAGTACTGTTTTGGTATGTTGCCATTGAACACTGGAGATTGAGTTCAATAAGGATTATCTTCATTGATTATCAGACTAGCAAATTACAGTGTAACTACTAGTCTTATATATGAGTAGGAGATATAGGAGATGCTCAGAGTTTTAGTAGTATAGCCCCTATCACCTCAAGCAGAGGTTTCAGTGGTGAAACACTGACAGGAGTAAGGTAGGAAAACTCTGCCATGGAAAACTAAGTCAGATAGGAGTATTTCTATTATAATCTTAGTTTAGAGCTCAGGTTGCACTTAGGCAAAGACTTAAGAGGAAGTAAGGGATAGAATTCAAGTGGTAAAGCGTAAGGATACAGGAATGTATCTACACTATATATATGTACAAGCAATGAGGAAATAATCTATTATACATAAGGCAAACAAGTCATAGAATATAAGAATAAAGTAAGGATATAGCACTTACTACATGAGGTGCTGACTGAGACTATTGCAGCACAGCCAATCATGTCATTATTACCCTTGACCCTAGTTCATATTGCATCCATGAGACATCAATCATAACAATACCCTATTTTTAGCATTCATGTCCCTATAGATCATATCAATATCTCAAGTTCTCCTACCACATATATTGCCACCATTTTCTTGTTGGGTCCAATTATGACTTAACCTTAGTTGTCAGTGGCTATAAAGTATAGTTTATGTAGTGGCTCTTCTTGAAACATGGTTATTGGATAACTATTTTATGATGTTTTGATGTTGTGTTTGTTATCTACCAATGCAGTTGCTACTTCTTTTTCAAAATCAGGATCTTGTTCTCCTCTGGATTGAAGTGATTGGTAATGTAGGGGTAGTTTGAATAATCTCATTTATATAGGGGAGTAGAGGAATTTCATATACTTCATTAAATTATCAACTTCATTGTCTATGAAACTCGACTTCATTGTTGATGATGCAGATTTGGATACCTTGTATGGCTTAATTAAAATAACTTCTTCATTCTCTACTCTTTCTTCATTTAATTCTTTTTTCTATTCCATATCTTTGTATAATTCTTGTATTTCCCAGATATTGTCATCTATATATTGATTTTCTTGTTTACTATATGTGTCCAATTCATCAGCCAACATCCTTTGAATTTGATACATCTGATTTTCCATATTGCTTTGAATAAGATACTATAGATCCTCTGATATCCCTAGAATATTTGTAGTATTTGTTGTCCTGTTATTGATGCTGGCTTTCAAAATCATTTCCTCCATCTCTGTGATTGTCATATTGGCTTCTCCAGCTATCTTTATCATGTCTCATACTTGCTTCTGCACATCTATCATTGCTTCTAACCCTTTTAACATCTTGTGGTATAATCTGATCCAATTGTCTCATTCTTTCTTGAATATTCTGGCTTTGTCCATATTGTTGAGTTGTCTGGAGATGTAGGGATTTGGGGAGGTTGGTGCAGTCATGAAGTTGTTGCTAGGTTGAGAAAATATTTTGCATTATTGAGTGTTGTTATAGACTGTCAAAATGGGATTTTACCCCCCTCTTTATAGGTTTCAACTTGAAATCCTCATCCAATAGTCTTCAATTGCCTCTTTTGCATGAGGTAACCCTGATTATGTGATCCATTGGTCATGCTTATCCCCATAACCCTTCCAATGCACCAAATACTGTGTTTTCTGCCTTGTTTCCTATGCTTTTGTACTTCTTTGACTTCATATTCCTCTTCTTTATTAATTATTATAGATGGAGGTGCCAGTTCCATGTGTTGTCCTTTGAACTGTGGTTCTTTGCATCTTGTTAGCAAGTCTTTGTTGAACATGTTGTGTATCATCCATTCTTCTGGAAGTTTCAGTTGAAACACTCCTAGACCAATATTCTTTGAGATTCTAAAAGGTTCATATCTTTTTTGGTTCAACTTCTTTGAGGGTCTGTTTAAATGGATATTTTTGTTCTCTAGCCACATGTTGTCTCCAACCTTCAATCCTTGAAGATTCCTTTGTTTCTTGTCAAATTGCTTCTTCATACTCTTCTGAGCTATTTCCATTGACTTTGTGATCTCTTCCCAACTTCTTTGTAGACCTATAAGTTCAAATGGAGTTCGATCTGTTGCTGCATGTCTCTTGTTGTTATATTGGAATTTTGTAGCTGCTAGCCATTCTGTCCAATCATCTTGTTAGTAATTGACATAGTGTTGTAGAAATGTTCCCACTTCCTGATTAATCCTCTCCATTTGTCCATCTGTTTGAGAATGATATGCTATTGACAATTGTCTTGTAGTTCCTAGTACTTTCATGAATTCCTCCATAAACCTTGATGCAAATTGTAGTTCTTTATCACTCAAAATCATCTTTGGTATTCCATATAGCTTTCAAATTTTATCTCTGTAGATTTTTGTGATCTCTTCTGAGGATACACTTGTCATTGTTGTCTTTAGTCTGATTATTTTTGTGAATCAATCTATTATAACTAATATGGTGTCTTTTCCATTTGATTTTAGTAGTGGTCCAATAATGTTAATGCTGATCTCCTGCCAAGATCCCTGTGATATTACTAATAAATATAATTCTTCTACTTTCTCCTAATGTTGTACTTTGTTTCGTTAACACTTGAAGTATCCTTAATGTCAAGTTCACAAATGGTGGACTTAGTTTTTCTCTATTTTATTGTTCATTTTCATTTTATTTTCTTATTTTTTTATTTTTAGAACATAGGGTTAGGATTAGATCACAAGATGCAAAGAATGAAGTAGAAGGATCTAGAACAAATGATGTCATATAATATGGACACCACATGTTGGCCTTATGTACTATACATGGTTGTTTAGGGTAGGTTGCACAGTAACGAGCATGGACCATTGGTAGTAGTATATAAGGTAGAGTAGTTTGTAGAGAGATCTCTATCAAGTTCTCTTGTGTTACTCAATACAAGAGCTGTTCTATTGTCCAACCCTAAGGATCTTAGTTCATAACACTTAAATGTAGCTCTTTACATCCTTAATTCCTAACCACCAGTAATTTAGTTTGATCAACTCTAGCATTCTTGTTTGTTCTAGATAACCAATATCTGGTACATTATGGTGTTCTTGTAAAATCTGTTTCCGAAGTTTCTTGTTGTTAGGAATATAGATTCATCTATTGATATAGACAATCCCATCAATTTCCTAAGCTTGTCTGTCTTCTTTCTGCAATTTCTGTGTCACCTCTTTCTCTTTGGTTCTGTTCTTTTGTATTTCCTTCATTATGTCTGTTTTTTCCAGTATACTGCTTTGCTTCAACATCATTATTTCAGCTGTGATTCTCTTTTTCTATAATTCTTTCTTGAACAACTATATATCTTTGTTATCCTCTTTTGTATCCACTTGGTCTTTTCTTGACAAGATATCTGCCTTTGTGTTTGTCTTTCCTGGTATGTGTTGCAATGTGAAATCATAATCTTGTAATTTGAGATACTATCTAGTCTGTTGTCTATTTAACTTGTAAGGTTCCCTGAAATATTTGAGGTTTTTGTAATCTATCCAGATTTCAAATGGTTCTATTGCATTCAATAGATATTGTCTCCACTTTGATAGGGTTTCTATAATTGCCAGTAGTTCTTTGTCATAAATCTTATAGTTCCTTTCTACTAGTTGCATTGTCCTAGATAGGAAGGCTATTGGTTTCCATTTCCCTTCCTTTTCTTGAAATAACACTCCTCCAATAGTGTGTTCTGAGGTGTCTGTTTCCACTCTGAGTTTTTCCTCTTTTTTTGGAGGAGAGAGTACTGGTTGACTTGTAATCTTGTCTTTTAGCTCATTAAAAGCATGTTGATGTTTTTCTTCCCATTTTCATTCCTTCTTTTCTTTTAGATCATTCAATAGCTTTGCTGTATGACTGAAGTTCTAAATGAACCTCCAATAGAAATTCACAAATCTTAAGAAGCTTTTCACTTCTTTAATTTTTATTGATGCTTTCCATTCTTTGACTGTCTTGACCTTATCTTGTTCCATTTGTACTTGTCCTTTGCTGACTATTACTTCTAATATCAGAATTTCTTCCATGTTGAAGTTGTATTTTGACTGTTTAAAACATAAATTGTGTTGTTCTGCAATCTTCAAAAACCTAATTGTTTGTTTCTCAAGTTCCTTTACTATTTTGGCTGGTATAATGAAGTTGTTCATGTAATTTACTAGCACTCCCTCATGGAGTAACTTCTAGAAAATGCTGTTCATCATTCTCTGGAATGTTTCCAGTGAATTGCATAGTCTGAAATACATCACTTGTAGTTCAAATAGTCCCTTGTTTGTTAGGAAAGTTACCTTCCATTCATTGCCCTCTTTAGTCCAAATATTATTGTATCTCTAGATAAGATTGAGTTTATTGAAGTATTTGGCTTCCTTCAACTTGTCAATTACTTCTCCAATAAGAGGTAATGGCATCTTGTCCTTTATCGTAACTTAGTTTAATTTCCTATAGTCTTAAACCAACCATAATGAACCATCTTTCTTGAGAATATAAAAGTATGGTGCCATGTATCTTGATTTTGATTCCACAATTAAACCAGCTTTTAGTTGTTCATCTAGCCATTGGTTTAGTACTTCTTCTTCTTTTAGTGTTATTGTGTATACCTTCACATTTAATTCTCTCAGAGCTTCTTCTGTCAGGTTTATCTCATGATCCCATTCTCATTGTTCCAGTAGTTTCTTAAATTTCTTCTTGTTGAACAAATATGTAAATGATCAAATGTACTTGGGTAAGTTTTCTAGGTTTGTCATATTAGATTCTTTGCCAATTTTTCCATTGTCCTGTTCTTTGCTTTCCATTACCTATGTCTTTCTAGTTTTAAACTTGATATCTTAGTATTTTATCTTTCAGCTTCCTGGACATCTTGTAAACCATATTGTTCCATTTTTCCAGTTGACTTCTGGATTATGCTTGACCAACTAGTTATGTCCCAGAAACAATTCTGTTCCATTTAAGTCCATTACTACAGCTTTCAGCTGCTTCTTATTTCCATTGATTTCAATTTTCAGAGGTGCCACCCCAGTCACCTCTCCATTCTTTGTCCCATCTGTGTTGAAAACTTCAAATGAAAAGTTTATCAGCTTTGTTTGTATTCTTTTGTCCTTGACTAGCTATTCATCAATTACTGTATATATGCATCTGGAGTCCACCAGTACCTTGACTTTGAGATTTTTACTGTTCTTTGTCTTCACATTTGCTCACACATTTAATTCTCTTTCAACATTACTCTGTCAGTTTGGAATAACATATTTATTTTGAGAATTTACAGAGAAGATCTCTCATACTGTGCCTACTTGAGATCCTCTCCAAAATCCTGTTTCTTGTCCTTCTCTTTATCATCTTCATCATCTGATTCCTCTTGAATATTTTGTTTCTTCATTGATTGCTTTCTCTTGCAATCCTTGGCTATGTGCCCTTCTTTGTTGCATTTGAAATATTTCCTCATCTCTTTCTCTTTCTTCTTCCAATATTTCTTGGCCATATGCCCATACTTGTTGCAGTTGAAGCACTTTGGCTTCCTGTCTTTGAAATTGTTGTTGCTTTTTCCAATGTCCATAGGTTATCTTTTACTCTCTATATATCATTCCTATTCCCATTTTGTAGTCCTGTCTTCCTTCTGTAGATTCATATTCTTGTCCAACCAAGGTGATCACCATCTTCCACTTCTTGAGTGTCTCTGGTATTGCAATAGGTGGATATCCCAGTATTGTCTTGATAATGTCTTGTTGTACATTCTTCTTTAACAAGAAAATAGTATGTAGTCTGTCTGTGTCTACCTTCATGGCTAATGCTTTGGAATTGATCATAAAGTTTGCCATGTTCTTCTTTTCTTGTTTGAAGGATTCTATTCTCTACTTAGCATCTGTTCTCTTTGTCTTGTTGCTGAATATAGTTTTAATCTCTTTAACAAATTCTTCCTAATCTTGGGTTTCCAGTTCTTCATCCAATTCATCTAGCTTCTTCTAAGCATAGATACCTACTACACCTCCTCTGAAGCAAGCCAAGATCACTATAATCCTATTGTTGGTCTCCATAATCCTGTTACTCTTGAGGAATAGTTGAATTTCTCTCCACTAGTCTTCAAATTTTGTTCTGTCCCCATCGAACTATTCTGTTATGATATGTATGAGAACTAATATTTTTCTTTTTCTTTTATCTATTTTTCTTGATTTTATATTTCTTTTCTTTTTATTGATGATGAAGAGGCATGTGACTGCAGTTACATGACTTGTCACATGATGTGATGTCATAGGCCTGGAGCAGACTGGAGTGGACTAGATGGATGACGTTAAAAAGTATGTTAACTGCATGGCTACCTCATAGTGTACTCATAAATGACATATGGATATTAGGGCAGGAGTAATTATTTGTAGCACAGACTATGTGTAACTTATATAAATAGGGTAGCAATCTAGCAGAGACTTCTTTTTGAGTTCTCTTATGATTTCCACATTGATAGCCTACTGAGAGCTTTACTTGTTTGTGTAATTACTAATCTTTGTGACTAGTGGTTGCCATAACACATCCTGGATCTGGGACCATGTTCTTAAGCATAACAGCCTGTTTATTGTTGTTTATTGTTGCTGGTACTGGTGCTACAAACATTTCTTTGTCTGATCATTCATTTGTTTCTTCTGAAGCTTCATTCATAATCTACAAGGATCCAAGTCTTTCTGACAGTACCTCAATGTCATCTGTTTATCTTGAACTTGTTTTGGTTCTTCTTATAGTCTACACTATATATGTTTATTTATCATCCAGCAGTAACTTCATCTAATTTGTCCATGGACTAACCACTATGTACTTCTTCTTTTGCAAGGTGAGCTTGATGATGCTTTACCAAATGTTACAACCTTAGCTCAGAGCTTAGGTTACACTTAGGCAAAGACTTGAGAGGAAGTAAGAGATAGAATTCAAGTGGTAAAGTGTAATAATACAGGAATGTATCTACACTATATATATGTACAAGCAATAAGGAAATAATCTATTGTACATAAGGCAAACAAGTCATAGAACATGAGGTGCTGACTGAGACTATTGTGGTGTAGCTGATCATGTCATTATTACCCTTGACCCTAGTCCATGTTGTATTCATGAGGCATCAATTATAACAATTTCTATTATAAAAGACTGAATATTCAGAAAATTGTTGTATTACTATTGTAGGAATATATTGCAAAAAGGATAGCTATCATGGAAGATGGGCTTGTATTATAAATGTTAGGAGGCAGTATTACTGTGGAGATATATCTTCCAAATGGGTGAACTTGGCATATAATACAGATACAGTTTACACTAGAAGGTAAAAGCCTATAAGATTGGCTTAGGAATGTTTAGAGTATAGAAACTCCATGAGATAAGCTTGGTAATGTGGACTTGTTAGAATGACCTTGGCTTCAACTTATGTGCTGCACCATCTATCTGCTATATGATTGCAACTTTAGATGAGTGAATGAAGTCTGAGATGAAAGTGAGTGCTAATTTGATGTATCACTGTTGAATACTAGGGATTAAGTCCAATAGAAGTTATCTTCATTAATTATCAGACTAGCAAATTACAGTATAATTACTAGTCTTATATACAAGTCAGATAGTTAGGAAATACTCAGGATTTCAGTATATAGCCCTGAGTGGAGGTTTCATTGGTAAAACACTGACAGGGGTCAGATACAAAAACTCTGCCATAGAAGACCAAGTTTAATAAAAGTATTCCTATTATGGAAGACTGGATACCTGAGTTATTATATCAATGCTATGAGAACATGCTGCAAGAAGGATTGCTATCATAGAAAATGGACTTGTGTTGGAGATGTTATAATTACAACACTGCCATGGAGATATATCTTCAGAATAGGTAGATTTACCATATGATAAGCTAGATGAAAAGAGAAACAATTAGAGAAATTGTCTATAAGATAAGAATCAGGAGAAAATTCTTAATTTAGACTATCAAAAGCTGGGAAAATATCATTCAGATGATTATTGGTGTTCACAATAGAACTTTTTATTCTTGTGTATTGCTTGGGGGTGAACCATCTTGGAGTAATGTTTATTCAAAAGTGAGATTATCATGTATTACTTAAGAAGCAACATCATCCAAAGATGATACTGGCCACTGATTTTGATATGATGAAAGTGAATGGGATGAGACCAACAATAGCCTCAACTTCCTATGATAGTAATGTGCAAAATACCTCTGTGATCTAAAGGGCCACTCTTCTTTACATTTTCTTTAGCTCTTTGAGAGGTTGGTATGATAGTGTTCCTTTGAAATACCAGAGCTGGAAACCATATAAAGTGATAGGGAGTATACATATCTTATATAAGAGATGCTTGTGCACTGGTAAAAGTCCCCTTGTTGAATTTCTCAATATTTTCATACTCTTGATGGTAGATAAATCTTTGTTGGCATAGTAGTAGATGTAATATTGAAAAGAAAGTTTTCTATCAAAGAAAAATCCCAAATATTACTAAGTATATTTCAGTCTGAGTACTGCATCTCCTAAAGGTCTCAGATGTAATAGAGAAGAATTAAAGTTCTTTGTCATTTTAAAGAAATGGAAAATCTTAGACTTATCATGCTTAATAAAATATTTTTCCTGAGAAATAGAAAGACCATCATCAACAAATGACGGGAAAGAAACTGGAATAGAAATCAAAAGATTTTTTGTTCTTTTTTCCAATATATAAAAAATTAGAGTGATATAAAGTGTAGAGAGGATAAGAGAGAGAGTGGATTCCTGACCAATACCAACATCAGCTCTAAAGAAAGGAGAAGTGAGATAATTTCAAACATATTAGGTCTGTCTGTTAATTAAATAACTAGAAAAAAATAGGGATATATTTGAGTTAAAGTCTACTTTGGTTAGAATTATGGGGAGAAGTCAGTGATTCAAGGAAGGAAAGAACTATGCTATGTCAAATACAAGAGTACTTGTGTAAAGGCCCTTTATCCATTCCATTCATATAAGATAAGTTAGAAAGATCCTGGAATTGGTTGTTGAATATTGTTTGATATCTTCCAATTGGCTTGGATAGATGAAATTTGATGCAATAGTGTGAACTTGAGGTCTATTGCTTATTTTCTTTTCAATTAATTTTCCTAGCATATTGAGAAGAATAATAGAACAAAAGGCTTTAGAATGTTATATGAAGATATGTTCAGTTTCAAAATAATAATGAACAATAATTTCTTAAAGTGAGCCAGCTAATAACTGAGATTGATGTATGTGTTTGCTATATTTACAATGTTAGAGTAGTACTTGATATTGCTTAATACCTTTTTAAGATAGTTCTAAGAGATATAATCTGAGTCTGGAGTAAATGAACTACTATATTTATTAATAGTATCATTAAACTCCATACCAGAGAACAGAAGTTGCACTACTTGTTGATATGAAGGAATTACATCAAGGATTCATGGATTAATAGGTCAATCTTGAGCTGAATTGTATAATTGATATAGTGCTTGCCATAAATTGTTCAGATCATTGCATGGAAGTCCATTGAATTTGATAGCTTCTATAGCTAGTAACTTGCATTTCTTGACCCAATTTATAAGGTCATATGATCTCTTGTTAGATGATGTGATTTCTTGAATTCTACTATTAAAAAAGACTCTTTTAGCCTTTTTAACTGTTTTCCTGTAATTAATCCAGTCAGTTTTCCTTCTGGATGTTCAATATGTGGCTAAGTCTCTGTTATATTTCTTGTTCCACTATGCTTTAGATTGTTTAATGATATTGACCAATTTTTAAAATTGGTTCCAAAGATCTTCTGCAATAGTAGTAAATTCTTGAGTTATATGTTCAAGTATTTTACAGCTAGTGATATTAGTTGTCTTTATAAAGCCTACCCTATTCTTAAGCTCATTAATGAATTCTCTTTCTTTGTCACTATTTCTAATGATAGACTGTTTCTTAAATGAATTCTTTCTCAATGATGATGGATATCAATAAGAGAGTATAATCTGAAGATCTTTAAAGGTCTGGTAAAATTAGATGGTTGTTGAATTCCTCCAATTCTATTCAGAGAAACATTGAGTCCAGTACTGAATTCAAATCCTGGGAGTTATCCACATATTGAGTATGTATTGAGTTAATGGGTGTTAATAGTTTTACACCAAAACCATTGGCTACTTCTCAAAGTGTATCCATGTGTAATGAGTGATGGGAATATAATAGATCTCAATCATTGTCTCTGATGTTAAAGTTCCCTATTATGATTAGGACATTGTTCAAGTTTACCTCAGTATCCTTTAGATACTTTAAAGCAGTCTGTTGATTATCTGAATAAATATTAATAATGAAACACATGATATTATGATTGAAAAATGAAACAAGACTGATATCTCAATGATTGAAGATGTTTTTTCTTAACAAAAAATACAACTTGATCAATTTAACATTAATGTAGGTGATAACTCTTAGGTAATTACTATCATTGGTTGATAATCTTGCAAACATAATCCAAGACAAATGGTGAGGAGCTCTTATAATGTCTTCTCCTTTTTTAGATGTAAAGCTTGGAATTTAGTGAATAATTGATCAGGGAGGTTCTTAAATAAATAGAATGTTAAATTTATTTCTAATATAGTATCTATAAGAAGTCTGTTTTTGCAAATATTCTGTGAAAATATTTTTAGGGATTTTATAATTATTGTTTTACCCCACCCATAACTGAGTAAATTGAGTTAGCTCTAATTTCTCAGAGCTCTTATGACTCCTTGTTATACTAATTCCTGTTGAACTTATGCTTCCAGAACAGACAGTTGATACTATCCACCTGATGGTTACCTTTGCAGTTAATACATTTGAAAGAATAAGTACAATGTTCCCCTTTCTTTATTTCAAGCCTTGGAGGATCTATCTTGAAGTTGACTTTGCAATACTATGCCATTTCTCTATGATGTTCAAGTTTGTGTAGACTGTTAAATTTCTGATATTTTGATCTATATATACAACATGCAAACATGATGTGCTCCTACTTCCAGCAACTTTTGTACTGAGAAACACTGGAGTTCATATTTGTTCTTTTTATCATAGCAATATATTGTCTTATATTGAGTTATCTATTAATAAGGCATTTTACATTTAAACCATTTTATGAGTTCCAAATGTCAACCCATATTATGGCCATGTCAGATTTAGAGAATGCCTTAATAACTCAAGGATAAGAGGCTAAAACTATATCATTAAAAATGTGAGTACTTTTGATTACTCTTTCAATAATATCTGATATAACAGAGAGGTTAGTATCATCTATATTGTGGGAGCCTAGGGCTTATAACATCATCTGAGTTGACATCATTTAGTTCTTTCATGTACTTCTTCACTATGCTCAGATCAAACAATGCAGCTACCTTGTTAGTTATAATAACAATTCCTTTGTTATTAGAGCAAATATAGTCAGCCAAAATTTCAGATTTAACCTCTTTTAATAACCTGTTGATGTTAGCAATGTGCACATTATATTTGTGCCATAATTCTTTCTATATTGTTTATGCTCATGGAAATGATGATTTGCTTCCTTGATGAGCCTTTAGTTGTCATATTTGGACTTATCTTTTTGATTTATATTATTCATAACCTTGTAAATTTCTGTTATCTTTTCAGAAGATAGCTTTGGAAAAGCATCTTTGATCTTGGCTATCTCCTTGACATTGTCTTTGAAAACTTGTATATATAACTAATTCTTAGATTCAGAAACCAATTTAGAAGATTGGTTTTTCTTGTGAAATTTTAATTTGGCCAACATACTTTTGCTAGGCCTAGAAGGAATAGGTGAAGGAATTCTTGAAATATGAGTCTATTTGCTTTTAGCTAGTTTACTAGTAGTAATATTCTTTGTGGATATTTTGTTGAATTACAAAGATATACATTGTCTAAAAGACCTATTATCTTTGTTAGTTGTTAATTTTTCCCATCTAGACTCATATACAGCAGATCAGAATTCCCAAGCTACAAACCCAAACTCAGCAATTTATAGAATGTTATTAGCTATTCTGTTTTCTAAAGAATGTTGTTTAATAAACATCACTATCCTGAAAAAAGAGCATGTGATATTTTTAGCATCACCTTCTAAGTACTGATCTATTCCAAAAAAGAAAATAGAACAGAAGTTACTATTCCACAACTATGGGTCTGCAGATTGATTAGATGCATAAGGAATAACTAATAGTTCCATATCTTGAGAAATGTCTAAGCTGTTAATATTCTTTGCATGAGATACATATATAGATTTGACCACAGGCTCTATACTTATAATGTTTGTCACTGTCTCTTTTATAGTTGTATAAGATAGGATAGAGCTTTCAACCTTTCTATTTTCTACTTATTTAGTCCAAGTTAGGTTCTTGAACATAACTTGTACTTATTTTATATAATCTGTTAAAAACATAGTAGAAATAAGAGATATTTCTCTAGAACTATTCAGGCTTAGATCAGCAGAATGTTCTCTAGGCAAATTAAATTCAATATTCATTGAGTAATAGTTAGAGAGTTCTTGTTGGTTGTCTTGAAGTTTTAAAGTAAAAGGATACAATGTATTTACTAATTCTCTTATAGACACTACTATACAAAATGATGATAAGAGAGAAAAAAGTAATTGTCCAGTACTAGTACTGTTCTCAGATAGTACATAATATGTGTTATTATAAATATATACTATTGTCAAATATTATCAAATATAAATTTCCATATTAATGGTACAGATACATATATGAAAGAATTATCACTTCTTTCTTTCTTACTACTATCTTGTATGGTAGCTTCTGAAAGAGAATTAGCAAATATACTCAATACTTCTTTTTCTTACTTTCAAATTCATTAACCCAACTCAATATAATCTCTGATAAAATGTGAAATTATTTTACCTAGAAGATAATTCTTCTCTTCTGCCAGAATCATGAATGATAGACTTTGTTTTATTTTATTCTGTATTTTATTTTATTTTATTTTATTTTTTGATTTAGGGTTAGGGTTAGCATGATGTTATATGTCATAGTCACAAACCATCACATGATATAACTTAGTATCACATATTAGTTATAGTTACACTGTCATACAATTATATGTCATAATAGAATATAGTAAAAGGTTTAGAAAGGAATATTATTATTATTATGTGTTTGACACATATTGACCCTATAAATAACACATAGCCTTTAGGGTAGGTTAATAGTACTATAGCATGGACTAGTAGCCTAGTGTATATAAGATAGACAGTTTTGTACTAAGTTCTCTATTAAGTTCTCTTATATTACCCAATATAAGGTTCTTTCTCTTTGGCTCACTCTAAAGTCTTTAAGTTATAACTTCTTCTTCTTCTAGTTCTGACAGTAAAAAAGACATATCTGTTAGCTTATTTGCATTCTTAATGAATTATGCAAAGCAAATAAAAGCTCAGTCCAACAATTTAACATTGTTGTGGTAACCACTAGTCACAATGACCAATAGTAACACAAATAATAAATCTCTCAATAGGATATTAAGTGGGAATCACAAGAGAACTTGACAAGGAGTCTCTGTTAAATTGCTACCTTATCTATTTAATTTACAGATAGTCTGTGCTACCAATATTTAACCCTACTCTAAAGTCCATACATTGTTCATAAGTGTACCATATATACACCATGAGGTAGACATGCTGTTAACATGCTCCTTAATATTACTCTTCTAGTCTACTCTCACCCAGTCTAGGCCTATGACCTCACATCATGTGATATGGCATGTGACTGCAGTCATATGCCTCTTTATTATCAAGAAAAAGAAAAAGAGAAAGAAAATCAAAAGAAAAGAAATATTAAATCAAGAAAAATAAATAAAAGAAAAAGAAAAATGTTAGTGTCCAAGCACATCATAACAAACATGGGCTAAATAAATAGAGAGTAGGGAACAATATAACCTATCTCAAACTGAAGTACTACTAGAGTATACTGAAAACCCTATGAATATATCTTAAGATAACAGTATCAACAATATGTTGCCATCTATAATTTTGGAACCTTTGGTTATACTATATCAGGAAAATCAACCAGCTAATCCACTACTGTGAAGTAGTGATTTTACTCCAATTTTCCTATTTGGTATTAATGAGTTTTTAGTGGGTAATGCAAAGAACATTGTATGCTTTCTATAAAGAATGGCTGTATTTATAAAACAAAGATTGTTAGATAATAGAACTTCCAAAGATATCCCATAAATTGTAGAATTCAGGACTATAGCTTGGGACTTCATCAGTATCATCTACAAATCTGGATGGGACAATCTAAAGGTCAATAAAAAAGACAAAATGTTTCAGCAATACATTTCATTCCAATTCAATAAGAACAGGTCAACTGCTCCAAAAACAATCAAAAACAGAAAGACTGATAAAGGTAAATAAACAGATATTTCAAGAATTTCTTCTTCTATCCCATCTAGACCTAACAAAAGTATATTGGCCAAGTCCAAATTTTACAAGAAGTCTTGTTCTTTAAACTCAAAAGATAGGTTTTTTGCTCTGACTATAAAGAGTAACTTTGATAATATTCTCAAAATCAAGAATACCTTTTCAAAACTACCTTCTGGTAAAATCATTCAAATTCATAATGTTGTTAACAACAGTGGAGTAAAGGATGAACCTAAGCTCAATATGACTATTAAAGGATCTTCTAGAAAACAGATTATCATTCCAATGAGTGAAGTCAATGCCAGAACAATAGCACTTCAAGCAAATGTTCACATCTCAAACATCAACAGACTTTTAAAAGAAGTCAAGTCTGAAGTATCAGCTGATTTCATTTGATTTTATAATAAAGAAATCATTATAACTACTAACAAAGTAGTAGCTAATTCAAATCTGAAAGTAGTTGAAAAGTATATCAAAGAATTGAATGATATTGACTTAAACAAAGTCATAAGCTCTTGTCTTCTACAATTTAAATTATACCTAAAAATCCTAGAGGTATCTTACTACATGGTCAAGACAAATTCCCCTATTATATCTGATGTAATGGAAAAGATAATAAAGGAAACTCATATTTTCAATGATGTTGTTCTAGTGTCATGTTCTTGTATCATCAAGGCTTCTCCTAAATCAGATATGACTGTTATATAGGTTGATATTTGGGATTCTCAAAATAGTACTAAGGCTAAAGGTCTTATTAACAGATATTTCAATGTAGGACAGCATATCACAATGATTTATGATACCAATATGAACTCTAGTAGTCTCCAATGCAAAAATTGTTAGAAGTGGGGATATACTACTTTCACCTGCTGTTTATATAGTGCCAAGCACCAGAAGTATAACAGTTCTTACAAAATTGAATGCCATAGAGAGATGGCATGGTATTGCAAAGCAAACTTTAAAACTGATCTCCCTAGGCTCAAAACTAAGAAAGAAGAATCTTGCACCTATTTGTTCAAGTACATCAATTGCAAAGACAAACACCATGCAGACAGCTATAATTACTCTTTCTAAAGACACAGATTTAATAGAGAATAGTATGTAAAGAAATTTCAAGAGCTTAGAGAAATCAAAGCTAACTCAATTTGCTCAACTATAGATAGGAGGTAAATAATGATTATAAATCCCTAAAAATATTTATTCAAGAACCTTCTTAGTCAATCATATAACAAATTCCAAGCTTTATATCTGAAGAAGAAGATATCATAGGAGCTTCTTACCATCCTTCTTAGGTTACATTTACAAGATCATTGTGCATTAATAATGATTATCCAAGAGTTATCACATACATTAATATCAAATTGATCAAGTTATGTTTTTCCATTAAGAAAAGATATTTTTAATCATCAAGATATCAATCTTATCTCCTTCTTCAATTGTGACATTATATATTTCATTATTAACATTTATTTGGATAATTAGCAGACTGCCCTAAAGTATCAAAAGAATACTGAGGTAAATTTGAATAATATTCTAATTATAACAAGAGACTTCAATATCAGAGATAACAATTGGAATCCATTATATTCTCATCATTCAACACATATGTATATACTTCAAGAAATAGCTGATAGTCTTAATGTAAAGTTATCAATATCTATCAATCCAGTATCTACTCAATATGTGAACAACTCTTAAGATTCAAATTTGGTCATAGACTTGATGTTTCTCTGAACTAAGGCAGAGAAATTAACAATCACTAAATCTTATCTGACTTACAAAATCCTTCTGATCATACTTTTTTATCAGTATTTATCATTATTAAAGAAGAATTCATTTAAGAAAGGAAACAGACTATCATTAAGAATAGTAAGGGGAAAAAATTCATCAATGAGCTCAAGATTAAGATAAGCAAAATGGACACAACTAATATTCTTGATACCATTATACTAGAACATGTAACTCAAGAATTTACTACTATAGCTGATTATCTATGAGACAAATTTTCTAAGCTTGCTAACATTACTAGATATTCTAAAGCTTGGTAGAACAAAGAGTATAATAGAGACTTAGCAACCTATCAGGTATCCAGAAAAATAATAGACTGGATTAACTATAAGAAGATAGTGAGGATAGCTAAAAAAGTCTTTTTCAATAATAAAATTTAGGAAATTGCTTTAACTAACAAGAGGCCATGAGATCTTATAAATTGGGTCAAGAAATGAAAATTACCAGCTATAGAAGCCATCAAATTTAACAGACTTCTATGTAATAATTTGGATAATTTGTAGTAAGCACTATATTAATCTTATAATTCAGCTCAAGATTGGCCTATTAATTTGCAACTTCTTAATAAATTCCCCTTGTATCAATGAACAGAATGGCCTCCATTCTCTAGAGCTGAATTTATGATGCTATCAATAAGTATAGTAGTTTATCTACTCTGAGTTCTAATTATATTTCTTGGAATCACCTGAAAGAGATAGTAGGCAATGATAAGTACATTACTAACACTGTCAACATAGCAAATTCTTACATCAATCTTAGCTATTAGCCTTTACACTTCAAGAATTTATCATTTATCATTATTCTGAAGCCTAATAAACCTTCATATGATACTTCTAAGGCTTTTCATCCCATTATTTCTTAATACTGTCACAAACTTCATTCAGCTTGTATCTCCACAACCAGTGGACTGATTTTCACAATCTAAGTTATGCTGGAAAGCCCCAAATGAGGGCTATCCACACATATGTGGGATGTACAAAAGAGACAACAAATGACCGAGATATCAGGCCATCAGTAACTGTAAAAGCTTCATCTGCTAATATCTCATGAATGGCTGAATGGATTCACACGATTGAACTTGCGTTGGAAAGTGCTCATCAATCCATTTACAACAATATATAATACATCTTAAAGTAATAAGTATTGGTAGAGATATAAGCATATCAATGTAGTGACATAATTAGTTACCTTCTAAAATTAGCCTGACAGCTGCTATGACAGATGACAGCTCCCATCAG
>Ga0157357_1000220_pt1 | contig 23756 bp, 22 predicted proteins | sample AttcapACBM1_FD_111485 | JGI IMG/M metagenome (GOLD analysis project Ga0157357, IMG submission 111485) | Fungus gardens microbial communities from leaf cutter ant in Botucatu, State of Sao Paulo, Brazil - Atta capiguara ACBM1 | ecosystem: Host-associated > Fungi > Mycelium > Unclassified ... | reverse complement strand
GTGCGGCTTTCTGTGCCTTTAAACGCCATATGCTCCAGCAAATGGGCGATACCGTTGCGGTTTTGCTGTTCATTGCGCGAGCCGGCTTTAACCCACAGGCCAAGAGCGACCGTTTTCATATAGGGGCGGTTTTCTGTCGCAATGGTCAGGCCGTTAGCCAGTTTTGAAATTGCAAGCGTCATATAATAATTTTCCTTATAATGCCTGGTTCCGCGCTTTTTACCGCTGCCTCTGCCCGGCACCAGCGCCCGGCCACCCATAACGGCTCTTGCTTTTGCCGGATTTCAGCCTAAACTGTTTTACTGCCGTTTCCGGCTGCCGCCGCCGGCAAAAGCAGGGGCAGCGCCGGCCAGCACAGCATCGACCGTGATAGTATTCTGCCAATATGGCCAAATTTTTGTCAACAGGCGCATTTTATGAGCATAATAAACCGGCGCAATCCGGCGTCAAAATTTTTCTATAGAGCCTTTGTGCTGTTACCCTTGCTTGGCCTTTTTGCCTGCCAGACAGCCGCCTCTCGCCGGGCTGAGCTGAAAAAGCAGGGAGAAGAGGCCGTCAGCGCCGCCGATTTGCGCGCTTTTTGCCCGCCGGTGGAATTTACCGATAGCGGCTATGCTTATACTCTTTATGCCGGCAGCCGCATAGCCTGGCAGGCGGCGCTTACCGATATTACCCGCGATTGCCGCTATGATCATGATAAGGGGCTGATATATCTGCATATTGCGGCGGCCGGGCGGGTGGTTAACGCGGCCGGCGGCGGGCGGGCGGCGCTTAGCCTGCCGATTGCGATAAAAATCGCCCGCGGTGATCAGGTTTTGTTTTCTCATTTGTATCAGCAGCAGGTTAAAGCGGGGCAGGCCAATGCCGCGGCGCAGTTTTTATTTTCCGGGCAGGCCGCAGTAAAAACGGCCGAAGCGGTGAAAGGCACCAAAATTTTTATCGGCTTTACACCTTCACCCCGGCGGGCCGCCGCGCCTGACAGCCGGCCCGGGGCGCTAAAACCCCGTCTGGCGCCGAAAGCGGGGGATATTATAATCCCCGAATCGTTTTGACCGCCCGGCCTGCTGCCGGTGCTTACCTTATTCCTGAAATGTGTCTAAAGCGCGGATTGTCGCGGGGAAGTCACTCTGGCGGGCGATCACCGTTTCTACTCCGGCTTCCATAAGATCACCGCTCAGCCGCGGCCGGGCATGACGGCCGCCGGTAAAGCCGACCACCCGCATACCGGCCGCCACGGCCGCTTTGGCGCCGTGGACAGAATCTTCCAGCACAATACAGGCGCCGGGGGCTACCCCTGCTTTTTCGGCGGCAAACAGGTAAATATCAGGCGCCGGCTTGGTTTTTTTACTGCCTGTTTCCGGGGCGGAAAAGATGCGCCCGCGAAAGAGATCATAAAGTTTTACCTGTTCCAGCATGGTTTTAATATTGGCCGAGGCGGAATTGGAGCAAATGCAATAAGGCAGATGCAACTGCCGGCGGATCGTTTCCACACAGTCGCGCACACCGGCAATAGCGGTCAAATCCTGTTTCAGGCGCTGTTTAAACAATGTATCGGCCTGATCCAGCAAAGCGGCGGAAACCGGTTTGTCGGCCGTCTTTTCTATTATCTGCAAAATATCGGCAAAAGACAGGCCGGTATAATGCTCAATCATTTCCTGCTCGGTAATGGGGAAACCGGCCCGGCTTAACAGCTCGGCATGGATCTGCGCTGCCAGATATTCGGAATCTACCAGCACCCCGTCACAATCAAAAATAACCAGTTTAATATTTGCCATAGCCTGATCCCCAGCGTGTCACTCTGCCGGCCGGCGGCGGGAAATAGCGCCTCTCCGGCCGTGACAAATGAAATATAGGCTGTTTTGGGGCAAGAAGCAAAGGCGATAAGCAAAAATAGCCGGTTTTAACGGCTTGTTTACGCCTGCTTAACGGCATTTTTACCGGAGCGCGCCATAATGGCGGCAGGTTTGAGGCGGAATTCAGGTAAAAAGTGAAACTGTATGTCGGTAAAATCAGCATTGCATTATGCGCCCGCGGCGGCAGAGCCGGCAAGCCGGTGGCATAATACGATTATCCGCGGAGATTGTCTGAGCGCGCTGGCGCATATGCCGGCCCGCAGTATTGATGTCGTTTTTGCCGATCCGCCCTATAATCTGCAGCTTGGCGGCACGCTCTCCCGCCCGGATCAATCGCGGGTTGATGCGGTTGATGATGATTGGGACAAATTTGCCGATTTCGCTGCTTATGACGCTTTTACCAAAGCCTGGCTCATAGCCTGCCGCCGGGTGCTGAAGCCGGGCGGCACGCTCTGGGTTATCGGCTCGTATCATAATATTTTTCGTGTCGGCGCTATTATGCAGGATCTGGGCTTTTGGCTGCTTAATGATATTATCTGGCGCAAAAGCAACCCCATGCCCAATTTTCGCGGCCGGCGTTTTCAAAACGCGCATGAAACCTTGATCTGGGCCGCGCGCGAGCAAAAAGATAAAAATTACATTTTCAATTATGAAGCCCTGAAAGCCGCCAATGAAGATGTGCAAATGCGCTCAGACTGGCTGTTTCCGCTTTGCACCGGCGGGGAGCGGCTGAAAAAGGCGGACGGCAAAAAACTGCACCCCACCCAAAAGCCGGAGGCGCTGCTGGCGCGGATTATGCTGGCCTCTACCCGCCCGGGCGATATTGTGCTTGATCCATTTTTCGGCTCCGGCACCACCGGCGCCGTGGCCAAAAAACTGGGGCGCAATTTTGTCGGCATTGAGCGGGAGGAAAACTATATTGCCGCCGCTAAAGAGCGGATAGCCGCCGTGCGCCCTTATGCCGCGGCCGAGCTGGAAGTGCTGCGCGGCAAAAAGGCCGAGCCGCGCATAGCGTTTTTAAGCCTGCTGGAAGCGGGGTTTTTGCAGGCGGGGCAGGCGCTTTATGACAAAAAGCGCGAGCATGCGGCGCTGGTGCGGGCAGACGGCACTTTGGTCTATAAAAATCAGGCCGGCTCTATCCACAAAATCGGTTCATGGGCGCAGGGGCTGGAAAGCTGCAACGGCTGGACATTCTGGCATTATGAAGATGAGGGCGCGCTCAAGCCGATTGACAGTTTGCGCGGGGAAATCCGCCGGCAAATGGCCGCTGCCGGTTAAAGCCGCTGGCCGGGTGGCGGAGCGCCGGGGTTGCAGCCGCCGCCGGCTGAAATTTTATAAACCGGGCGCGCCGGCGGCTGCAGGGAGAGCCGGCAGCGCCGCAGGTTTGACGAGCTAGCAAAGGGGAAGGGGCGTTTCATGTCCGTTTTATGCCTCTCCCCTTTGCTTTGTTGAGTTGCGCCGCCCCGCCCGGCAAAAGCAATAAAGCCGCCCAAATGTGGGGCGGCTTGTTCGTAAAGCGCCACTAATAGCGGCAGGCAGATTTACAGGCTGCCGAATCTTTTCATTTTCGGCTTAAACACAGGCATATCCGGGGGAGGGGCAAATTTACGCGCCAGATCATAACCCGTATGCTCAGGGGCAGGGATTCTGCCGCCATTTTGCTGCTCTGACAGGCGGCGCAGCCTCTCGGCCTCTTTCCGGGCAGGGCAGCCTATAATAGCGGCAGCGTAAAGCCCGTTATTTTTTCCTGAAGGCGGTGGGTAAGGCGGCGGTGATAGCCTTTTTCATTACCGTAGGCAGAGCTTGCCCCGCCAGATCGTCTTGCGCAACCCAAAAGCCCGGCTGCGGCGGCAGCGGCGAATCAGGCCGGCGGGCGGCAGTCTCAGCAATATTCTCCGCTTTATAAACTGCCAGAATCAGGCGGAAATGGCTGAAAATATGGGTAATCCTGCCCTGATAGCGCCAATTACCGGCAAAGGGTGCCCGGGCAAGCTCTGCTTCTTCAGGCGCGGCCGGCGCGCCGGCGCTAAAATAATTCGGCACTTCGCTCATGCCGCCCAGCAGGCCGCGCTCCGGCCGCTTTTGCAAATAGAGCCTGCCGCTGCGGGAAAGCGCGATAAAAGCGGCGCCGCGGCGCTCTTCTCTTTCCGGCTTGGGGCTTTTGCGCGGCAGTTCGGCCGCCATGCCGTTTTGCCGCGCCCGGCACAGCCCGGCCAGCGGGCATTGCCGGCAGGCCGGTTTTTTGATTGTGCAAATTGTCGCGCCCAGATCCATCATCGCCTGGGCAAAATCACCGGCGCGGCTGTGCCGGCGCGGCTGCGGCCCGTTAATCCGGCCGCTATTGTGCGGCACCAGGCGCTGACAGGCAGCGCGGATCGCCTTGCGCGCCGCCGGCAGCGGCGCGGTGATACAAAACAGCCGGGCGATAACGCGCTCAACATTGGCATCAACCACAGCGCAGGACTCATCAAAAGCAATAGCGGCAATGGCGGCCGAAGTATAGTCGCCAATGCCGGGCAAAAGGCGTAATTCTGCCGCTGTGCGGGGGAATTTTCCGCCATAATCGGCCATGATTATATCGGCGCAGGCTTTCAGATTGCGGGCGCGGGAATAATAGCCAAGCCCGGCCCAGGCCGCCAGCACTGCCTCCGGCGGGGCGGCGGCCAAAGCAGCCAGATCCGGCCAGGCGGCAATAAATCGGGCAAAATACGGTTTAACCGCTTCTATTGTTGTCTGCTGCAGCATAACTTCCGCCAGCCAGACACGATAGGCCTGGGCTTTTATGCCTTGCGCCCGGCTTTGCGGAGTGACGCGCCACGGCAAAAGCCGTAAATTCCGGTCATACCAGGCGAGCAGTTTTTCTGCATAAAGCGCCGATGGAGGAGTATCAGGCATAAAATGCACCGGCCGTCAGAACAGAGGAAAAGCCGGCTTTGTAAGGCAAATAAGGGCTTTTGTATAGCCTGCCTTCTGCCGCGCCGGCCGAAAAGCGGGCGAATTTTTTGCCTTTGCCCCTGGTCTGCCCTAATTTTGCTGTTGTTTGGCCGTAAATAAAGCGGCAGCACAAGGCCGGGGGAGGAAACAGGTGCGCCAATATGAAAAAGCAGCAGAATAAAAACGGCCTTTTACCGCTATCGCTTATGACGGCGGGCTTGCTGGCGCCGGTTTTGCAAAAAAAAGCCGGGCTGAATGTGCGCCTTATCCGCAACTGGGCGGAAATTGTCGGCCAGGCTGTGGCGGCGGCGGCCGTGCCGGTGAAAATATCCTGGCCGCGGCAGGCTGATAAAGCCGGGCGCGGCGATTTTGCCGCGGCGGTGCTGGTTATAGCCTGTTTCGGCTATGAAGCGGTGAAACTGCAGCATGAGACAAGTGAAATAATCGCGCGTATTAACCGTTTTTTCGGCTATCGCGCTATTGGCAAAATACGGATAGAGCAGAGATGGCCGCAGCAGGAGCGCAATGCGGCTGCCGCCGTGAGCGCGCCGGGGGGCGCCCGGTCATGGGCCGGGGCGGCGGCCGGGGCGGCCGTGCCGGACTCTTTGCAGGCCGATATTAACGCTATTGCCGATAAAGCTTTGCGCGCTTCCCTGCGGCGTTTGGGGCAGGCGGTTTATCGCGCATAAGGGCAGGGCGGCGGCAGGCTGTTGCGCCGCTTGTAACAGTGTATAAGGGTGAAATGCTGTATTGAAAGCGGCTCAAAGCGCGCGCGGCGCGGCAATGAGCGGAAAGAGCCATAGGAGAAAGCAGATTATGATAGTATCAGGCAAGAGGAAAGCGGTTTTCTCTTTAGCATTGGCGGCGCTGGCTGCCATGCTTATCGGGTTTCGCCCCGGGTCGGCGGCGGCGCAATATTCTGCCCCGGCGCAAGCGCCGAAGCCGGTGGCGACCGTCAGCCGGGCGGCGCTTTTGCGCCCGGGTGAGCTGAAAGATATGAGCGAGGGGCAGCCTAATGCCCCGGTCACGATTGTGGAATATGCGGCTTTGTCATGCGGCCACTGCGCCGATTTTTACCTGCATACCATGCCGCAATTACGCGAGAAATATATCAAAACCGGCAAATTATATTATATCCTGCGGGAATTGACGGTAGAGCCGCGCGGCACTGCGGCCTCTATGCTGACGCGCTGTGTGCCGGAAGACCGGTTTTTTTCCTTTGTTCAGCTTTTGTTTGAAAAGCAGGAAGAATGGGCTTTCTCCCCGGACGGCAAGACGCCGATGATGCGCTTTGCCAAAATGGCCGGGCTGGACGAAAAGGAATTTAATGCCTGTCTGACCAATCAGAAATTGCTTGATCAGTTTCAGCGGGCCGGCGAGCAGGCGATGAAAGATTTTAATATTCGCGTAACGCCGACTATATTTGTCAACGGGCAGAAATATGAGGGCGCCTTGACGTTCAGGGAAATGTCTCTCATTATCGACAAAGCGCTGGCAGAGGAAAAAAAATAAAAACGCGGCAAAGCCCGGCTGCGGCGCCGGCAGGCGGGGCGCTGTATTCCGGCTTTTTGAGGTTGCCGCTCTGCGCTGCTTGCGGCCGGCCGGCGGCGCGGCGGCTTGTGCCGCGCCTTTGGCCGGAGCGCCTGCCGGCCATTATCAGGGGGAAGGCAGGTTAACCGGCAGCCTTTATGCGCCTCCTTTTTCTGCTTTTTGTTCCGCTTGTCTCTGTCCGCTTAAAAGGCCTGTCCTGTTTTTCTTGCTGCCGGCCATAAAATTCCGGCCTGCCTGCTTCCGGCAGGCTTCAATAATCGCGGCCGGCTCCGTTTAAGCCCAGCCTGGCCGGGCTGAAGCTTCATTCCGAGCCTGGCTGTTAAAATATAGCGGTTTTAGTCAAATTTTAGCCAAATTATGCTTTCCTGCCAAAAGGAGAAACACAGCCTGCCGATAATGGCTGCCGGTTCCGCCGGGGCGCGGCTTTTGCTGTTTAAGGGGCCTTATGAGACGCAAATATATTCGCCCGCAATCGAAAGCTGCGCTATGGTCGCTGCGCTGCGGCCGCTTTGCCGCGCTGCTTTTATTGGCGGCGCTTGTCCTGCACCGTTTCGGCTTTATGCGCACGGCAGATTTGCCGTGGTTTGCCGCCATTGCCGCCATTGCCGCGCTGCTCAGCCTGGTTTTGGCCTGTCTCGGGCTGCGGGCTTTGTGGCAGGAAGGCTATAAAGGCGGCCTTTCCTGCCTGAAAGGCGGCCTGCTGGCCTTTATTGCGGCCGCGCCGCTTTTGTTTGCCGGTGTGGCCTGGTTTATTTTTCCGCCGCTTTACGATATTTCTACCGATCTTGAGCACCCTCCGGCTTTTTTAATCTCGGCCCGTCCGGCTGATGCCCTGCCGGTTGGCGCCGCTTTTACCCCGGCCGCGGCCGAAGAGCAATGGGCTGCCTGGCCGCAATTAAGCGGGCGGCGTTATGACGGCTCGCCGGATACGGTGTTAACCGCCGTCAAAGCGGTTTTAAAAGCAAAAAACTGGCCGATAAGCGGTGAACAGGGCAAAGTGGGGGAAGATAACCGGCTGCTGGTTGGCGCTGTGGCCAAAACTTTTGTGCTGGGTTTTGTGTCTGATATTATTATCCGGCTGAGTGATGAAGGCGATACAAGCTTTGTTGATATGCGTTCGGCCTCACGTTATTTGCCGCGAGATTACGGCATCAATGCCCGCTTTGTCGCTGATTTTATGGATCGGCTGGATACGGAAATTTTGTCTCTGCCGGTTGATGAAACACGAGAGTAACAAGGAACGCGGCAAAAACGGCGCGGAAAAATGCGGCTTTTCCCGCCCGGCATATTGCCTTTGCCGCGGCGAACCGTTATAAATCGCGGCGGCTTGCGCTTTCTGCCTGTCAGGCTGCGCTGCATTGGGGTATAGCCAAGTGGTAAGGCATCGGTTTTTGGTACCGACATTCCCTGGTTCGAATCCAGGTACCCCAGCCATTTTTGCCGCCTGAGCGCCGGCAAACCGCGGCAGGCCGGTTTTATAGAAAGCCAGCGCGTTATGGCCGAAGCGCTTTAAAAGCGCAATCTATGCGCCGAATAGCTGCCAGGCGTCAGAGATCTGCCGCAACGGCCGCTCTTGCCGCCCGGTTTAAGCTCTGTTCTGCTCCGGCACATGCCGCCGCTTTTTGCCGCATGGCCGACAGCAGCGCTCCGCCGCTTTTCCCTGCTCATTCCTGTCCCGCTCTCTGCCATTATAGCGGCTTGTTTACAGGATCTTTTTCCGGTTTTCGCCAATAGGCCAAAGGCGCAATCTTAAACGCGTATTGGCCAATGTATTGAGCGCAATCGGCTCAATTTTTGTCATAATAGCGGGGCGATCCGGCGCTGCCCCTCCTGCGCCCTCCGCATAAAACGGGGAAAAGCCAGACGCACAGGCCTGATTGCACATTGAACGCTTTTCAGGCCGTTATTAAGCCTCTTCTGCGCTGCTTTGAGCTGTTTTGCGCGGGCGGAGAATCAGGCTGCTCCAGCTTTTTATAAAACAGCTTTGTTATTATCTAAAAGCCTTATCCTGTTTTGTGAGCGAGCTTTTCTTGCTTTGTAACACAGGAACCATCTTTTATTTACAGAGCCGGGGATCCGGTTTTATATCTGGCTTTTGAGGAAGCTTTTGAGGCGATCGGTCACGGCATTCGGCAGGGTAAAAAGATGGCGCTGATAATCGATGAGTTTTTTTGTTTTCAGGCTTACCAGCATATCGTGAATTTCTCCCAGCATACCGTTTAAACCGGCAAGGTAGAGAGAAACGGCATCGCGCCCGGCACTGGGCTGCAAAGAGCGCAAGGCATCATTGAGCGCTACGCGGCGGCTGATTATTTTGCGCAGCTTATGCAGTTCCTTACCTGTGCCCTGTAGCGGCTCACGCGCCAGAAAACGCGCCAGACGCCGGTTTTCCCGGTCAAGGTAACGCCGGTAGCTTCTTTCTGCCGCCGGGCGATAAGCGGCGAGCCGATAGCGCAAAGCCCGGCGGGGAGCAGGTGACAGCAGCAATAGCAAGGCTAAACCCAGAGCCGTTATTTTGGCTTTTTGCCTGTTTATTATGGCGTCCTGAAATTGCCCCATCATGACAACCAGAAGGTGCAAATGCTGCGGATAGCGGTGGCGTCTGTCAAAATTGGCGCAGCAAAAGCGCATATGTTTAAAGCAGGTGCGCGCTTTTCTAAAAGCGGTCAGTTGCTCGGCATCGGCGGCGCGGCGGCGGGTGACAGCCTTTATCAGGCGGCGAAAGCGGCGATTATCGACATAGCTGTCAAGCAGTTGCAAAGCCATATAGTAGCAGGCCTGTCTTGTCTCTTCCGAGCAGGAGAAATTTATAAACCCGGGCGGAAGGGCGGCTTCCGGGTTTATATTATCATCAGCCTCAATATGGCGGTATAAAATAGCGAGATCAGTCGGGGAGAAGTTTCGCATTATAATCCTTGGATAAAACAGCGCTATTAGATAAAATTTTATGTAAGAAAAAATACCGGAACAGCCCCGGCGGGCTGCGCAGCGTACCGGCTGCGCCTTTATGTTTACACGAATTCGGCGGCGCGAGCCTAACGCCCCGCCTGTTTCTATATAGACAGGCAGGCGTAATTATCTATGCCTGCCAAAACAGCTTACCGGCCAGCTTATGCGGGTTAAAAGACCGGTTATAGCCCCATTGGCGCGCTTATCAAAAATATTAGTGGCTTTTTAGTGGCAGTATGAAGCTTTTGCCGGCTTTTAGCCGGTTCAGGCTGCTTGCGCAGCTTTGCCGCTCCGGCACAGGCCGAGCCGATGAGGAAGGGGGAAACGCGGAGCGGCGGCGCAGCTTTGGCGGTTTGCCGCTAGCGGGGAGCGCTTTGCCGTTTGCTGTCTCAGGCCGGCCTTTCCGGCAGCGGGCGGCAGATCAGGCAGAGGCAGAGCGCGCTGATGATTGTGCCGCCGACAAGCGCGGCAAAATAGCCGCTATAATTGAGGATAGCGCCTTTAATCGGCAGCAGGAAAATACCGCCATGCGGCACAACAATACTGGTGCCGAGCACTAAAGCCGCTGCCCCGGCGCAGGCCGAGCCGATAATCAGGCAGGGGTGAGCGCGGGGCAGCAGGGGCAGCAGGGGCAGCTTTGCCGCCAGCGGGAAGCGCTTTGCCGTTTGCTGTCTCAGGCCGGCCTTTCCGGCAGCGGGCGGCAAATCAGGCAGAGGCAGAGCGCGCTGATGATTGTGCCGCCGACAAGCGCGGCAAAATAGCCACTATAATTGAGGATAGCGCCTTTAATCGGCAGCAGGAAAATACCGCCATGCGGCACAACAATGCCGGTTCCGAGCAATAAAGCCGCCGCCCCGGCACAAGCCGAGCCGATAATCAGGCAGGGGATAACGCGCAGCGGATCGCGCGTAGCAAAAGGGATAGCGCCTTCGCTGATAAAAGACAGCCCCATAATAAAAGTCGCCTCTTTTGATTCCCGCTCTTTTTTCGTAAAACAGCGCGGCCGCAGGTAACAGGCCAGCGCCAGCGCCATTGGCGGGGTCATGCCGCCCAGCATGGCAGCGGCCATAGGCGTATAAATTTTTACCGATAACAGGCCGATAGCCACAGTATAGGCCGCCTTGTTTACCGGGCCGCCCATATCTACCGCCATCATGCCGCCAATCAGCGCCCCCAGCAGCAGGGCATTGATCACGGCGCCGTTACTTTGCTCTTCCAGGCTGCGCACCCAATCGGTCAGGAAGTGGAGCAGCGCCGTTGTCGGCGTTTGAATAACATAAAACATAATAAGCCCGGTTGCCGCCGTGCATAAAAGCGGCAGGAGCAATACCGGTTTCAGCCCTTCTATGGCCGGCGGCAGGCGGATAAAACGCGCCGCTGCCCGGGTAATATAACCGGCCAGAAAACCGGCAATAATACCGCCGATAAAACCGGCGCCGATCTGATCGGAAACAAAGCCGCCCACCATGCCGGGGGCAAGAGCCGGCCTGTCGCCAATGGCAAAGGCAATATAACCGGCAAGAACCGGCACAATAAGCGGGAAAACGCCGCGCGCGCCGATTTGCCATAATATATGGGCAAAGCTGCCGTTTTGTTCTTCCACATTGACACCGCCCAGCGCCAGCCCAAGGGCAATAAGCAAGCCACCGGCCACCACAAAAGGCAGCATAAAGGAGACACCGGTCATTAACGGCGCATAAAAGCCGCTTTTGCTGTTTTGCCGGCTCACGCTTCCGGCCTCGTCCCCGGCTTCGGCGCCGGCGGTATTTTGCCGCTCGGCCTGGCGGATAGCCTTTTGAATATAGGCCTTGCCATTGGCAATAGCGGCTTTGGTGCCGCTGACATAAACATATTTGCCGTCAAAGCGGCTGCGATCTACCTCACGATCGGCGGCGATAATCACCAGATCGGCGGCGGCGATTTCCGGCCCGGTCAGCGGCGTGCCGGCGCCGACAGAGCCTTGTGTTTCCACCCGCATAGGCAGCCCCAGCGCTTCGGCGCCATCGAGCAAGGCTTCTGCCGCCATAAAAGTATGAGCAATGCCGGTAGGGCAGGAGGTAACGGCAATAATAGCGCGCACAGCGCGCGCCGGCGCGCCGGCCTCTGCGCCGGCGGCCGTGCCGCTGTGTTCGGCAGCGCCCGGCGCGGCGCTGCTGCCGGCTGCTCCCGGCGCCGCCATAGAAGAGCCGGCATCGGCCTCCTGTTGCAGCTTTTGCCATAAGGCCGGAGCTTCGTTTAAAATATCCTCACGCCTGGCGGTGATGACAATAGCCGGCAGGCCTTCCGCCCAGGCCGGCCTGGCTTTTGCTTCCGCCTCACTTTCCCGCCCGGGCACCAGCAGCACAATATCCCCGGCTTCGGGCGCCGGCCGCGGATCCGGCGCGGCACCGTGGCGGCAAAGCTGCGCCTCAAGCTCCAGGCCTTTGCTTTTGGCGCTGCGCAGCAGCATTTCCCGCGTCAGCACGGCGAGGACAGGCGCGTCCGCTTCATCAATAACGGCAAATATTTTCATGATACAATCCCCGTTTTTAATAGAGCCGGCGGCAATGCAGTTTTTGCGCCAGCTCATGCAGGCGCGCCGCCGGCGGCAGCGCCGGGCCGACACATTCCAGCTTGGCCCCGGCCCATAAACTTGCTCTTGCGGCAATATTTTCCAGCTCTGCCGCAGTGATAGTGTCTTTATCGGCTGTGTCGAGCAAAGCGCGGACAATACCGGCCACCATAGCATCGCCGGCGCCGACTGTGCTGGCTACCCTATCGAGGCGGATTTGAGCGTGACAAGCCGCCGCCGCGGTGACAAACAAGGCTCCCTCGGCGCCCATGGAAACAACCACCAAAGCAATGCCGGTGGCGGCCAGACGGCGCGCCTGCGCCAGAATTTCAGCTTGACTGGCCAGCTTGTCACCGGCCCATTGCGCCAGCTCGTCCCGGTTGGGCTTAATGCAAAAAGGCCGCGCCGCGCCATTGAGCAGCGCTTTAAGCGCCGCGCCGCTGCAATCTGCTATGCAGCGGGCTTTTTGTCTGCCGCTCTGCCGGGCATAAAATTGCAGAAAATCGGCATAAAAACTGTCAGGGCATTGCGGCGGCAGACTGCCGGCCAAAACCAGAAAACGGCTCTCGGCCGCCGCCAGCCGCCGCTGCAGCTCTGCCACTACCGCCGGCGCTGCCGCCAGGCCGGGCAGGTTAATATCGGTCGTGTCGCGTGCGCAAACCAGTTTAATATTGCTGCGTGTCGCCCCTGCCTGCTCGATAAAGTGATTATCAATGCCGCGGGCGGCAAAAAAGTGGTTGAAAAAATCGGCATTATCAGTGCCCAGAATACCGGTCACTGCTGTTTTTACCCCGCCGGCCGCCAAAGTGGCGGCGACATTAACGCCCTTGCCGCCGGCCATCATCTGGCTGCTTTGAGCCCGGTTAACAGAACCCGCAACCAGACTGTCCAGATAAATTGTGACATCAATAGCGGGGTTGAGAGTTAAACAGGTAACCGGGGCGCTAATCGGCGTGTCTGCCATGCTTGTGGCTGTTGCTTCGCTCATTCCGGCCTCTCTTCCGCCGGCGCTTTCGGGGCGGCGGCACCGGTCTCAGCAGCAGGAGCGCCATGATCTAAAGCGCGCACTGCCGCAGCCGTGTCCTGCGCGCAGGCCTGCCGGGCCAGATCGCGCATATAGCTGAGCGGAGTGCGGCGCAGCCGCGCTTTAACGGCGGCAATATCGCGCGGGGTCATGGAAAGCTCATCAACCCCCAGCCCGGCCAGTAAAATCGCGCCAAACGGGTCGGCCGCCAGGCCGCCGCACACGCCCACCGGCCGGCGATACAGCGCCGCCCCGGCAATAATACGCTCAATCAGCCGCAAAACAGCCGGGTGCAGGCCATCGGCCTGAGCAGCGAGATCAGGATTCTCCCGATCTATGGCCAATGTATATTGCGTTAAATCATTTGTCCCGATAGAGAAAAAATCCGCATGGGCGGCCAGTTTGTCGGCGCATATTGCGGCGGCCGGCACTTCTACCATAATGCCGAGCGGCAAACGCGGCGCCTGCAGGCTTTGGCGTATGGTTTCCGCTATGTCTTTGAGCTGGATAATTTCTTCCACCGTCATGATCATCGGAAACATAATCGATACATCACTGCCGCCGGCCGCGGCGCGATAAATCGCCTTTAGCTGGGGGTAAAGCAAATCCGGCCGGTGCAGCAGCAGCCGCGCCCCGCGCCGGCCGAGAAACGGGTTATCCTCCCGCGGGAGGTTGAGATAAGGCACTTGTTTGTCGCCGCCAATATCCAGCGCGCGGATAATCAGCGGCCGGCCGCCAAGCTGCGCCAGCATGGCGCGGTAGATCTGATATTGCTCTTCTTCGCCGGGGGCGGCGCTGCGCTCCAGAAACAGGAATTCCGTCCGCATCAGCCCCACTGCTTCCGCCCCCTGATCCAGCGCAAAAGCCGCCTGATCCGGCCGGTTAATATTGGCGGCAATGGTGATATTGTGGCCGTCCGGCGTGGTGGCCGGCAGGCGGCGCTGTTCTGCCTGCCGGCGCTGCTCTGCCTGAATTCGGGCAATTTCTGCCTGAGCGGCGGCAATATCGCTTTCTGTCGGGTCAAGCCACAAGGCGCCGCTGTCGCCGTTAATAATAGCCGTGGCGCCGGTTTTTGCGGCGGCCAGATTGCCGCCGGCCGCCGCTATAGCCGGCAGGCCTTGGGTGCGCGCCAGAATGGCGGTATGCGAGGTTGGCCCGCCGCCGGCTGTTGCCAGGCCGCAAATATGCGCCATATCGAGATTCGCCGTATCGGAAGGGGATAAATCTTCAGCGACAAGAATGATCTTTTCCCCTTTGGGCAGGGCGGCTGCCGGGCCGCCCGCCCGGGAGGGCAGCATATTGGCCAGAACCCGCTTGCCGACATCACGCACATCTGCCGCCCGCCCGGCCAGGACAGGATTATCCAGCGCCGCCAGCCGGTCGGCTGTTTCCGCCACGGCCAAAGCCCAGGCTTTGGCGGCGCCGCGCCCGGCCAATATCAGCCGGCAGGCGGCGGCGATCAGCCCTTCATCATTCAGCAGCCCGGCCTGCGCTTTGAAAATGGCAGCTTCCGCTGCGCCAAGGCGGCGGGTTACATCATCAATCACTGTCTGTAACTGCTGCCGGGTTGCTGCCAGCGCCTGCTGCAGCAGCACCCCGCTTTGCTCCGGCGGCAGCGGCTTGTCTTCCACTTCCGGTTCATCTGCCGCAATAAGCCGGATCACGCCGATAGCCAGACCCGGCGAGGCCGGCACACCGATAATCGGCGCCCGGCCTGAGGGCGGCTGCCAACTGCGGGCAAGGCTTTGCGCCTGCCGGGCTGCGGCAAGGCGCGCCTGCTCCTTTTCTCCCGCGCTTAGCGCCCGGACTTTTTGCAGAAAAGCAGCCAGCTTCTCGGCCGCCTGCGCGCCCTGGGCGGAAAAATAGAGATCATCACCGCATTTTGCCCCAAGCTGCAAAAGGGAAACCAGGCTTTTTATGTCGGAAACACGGTCGCCCAGCCGCACTTGCAGCGTGATGCCGGCGGCATTGGCTGCCTCAATCCACAGGGAAGAGGGGCGGGCATGCAGGCCGCCGGGATAATCCAGCCGCCAGAGGGTAACTTCTGCCAGATCCTGCGCCGACGGCTCAGCCGCCGCTTCTGCCGCTTCCGCCGGGGCAGCCAGAACCGTGTGAAAGGCGGCCGGATCGCGCGCGGCAAACAGGCTGCGCAACTGCTCCGGCTGTTGCAGCAGGCGGGTCAAACGGCGTAAAATCGCCAAATGGCCGTCTCCGCGGGCGGCAATGCCGAAAATAAGATAGGCCGTTTCACCCTTTGACCATTCCACTCCTTGCGGCACCTGCAAAACCGCCACTTTATCCGCCTGCACATAGATTTTATCGCCAATCATGCCGTGCGGAATGGCAATACCGCTGCCCAGCCAGGTATTGGCTTCGGCCTCACGCTTGAGCATACTGTCAATATAAGGCTCTGCCACGGCCCCGGCCTCAACCAGCAGGCGCCCGACCGCGCGAATCGCCTCTTCCCGGTTGCGCGGCGCTGCGTTCAGGCGAATCGGCGCCTTTGTCAGGGCTGCCGCAGTAGAATCAGTCTTGTCAGGCATAAATTTCCCCGTTTTTGGCCGCTATTGTTCCTCTCTTGCGGCAGAAGTCAAGCGCCCGGCCGGGTTTCTGCCGTTTATGAGACATAAAGCCGCAGCCTATAGAGCGAAAGAGCCAAAACCCGGCCGGGCCTTTTGGCTCAGCCTGTTGCCGCCGATTCTTTGGCCGCGGCATCGGCCAGCAGGCTTTCCAGCCGGCGGAAGCTTAAAGGCGCGCATTGCTCCATGCCCTCCGGCCGGTATGGCACCGGCTTTTGCGCATAGACCGCGCTGCTGTTATCGACCCCGGCCTCCGGCTCTCCCGCCTGGACGAGGGCGCGCTCTCCCCGGCGATAAGCGGCAAGCCGCGCTTCCTGCGCTTTATGAATACGGCCGATCAGGCTGCCGCTTACCAGGCTTTGCCAAATACCGCCTTCCTGCTCAAAAAAGCGGAATTCTTCCCATGCGGCGGCGGCCAGCTTTTCCACCAGCGCGGCATTGGGCGCCAGCGCCCGGCCGGAAATCAGCTCAGCCGGGGCGGCCTCCCGGGCAAAAATCAGCGGGCAGTTCAGCGCTGTGTGCCGCGCCGCCCGGTTGGGCAGGCCGCGCGGCAGGCTGTGGGGCAGAACCGTTAATGAGGAAGCGCCGCCGGCAAAGGCCGCAAAAGCAGCGGCTGTAGCGCGGCTGATATTGCTCAGGCTGTCATGCCGTGTCATCATGCGCATCGAGGTTTCGATATGAACCGGGGCGGAAAAAGGCGAGGCAATGCCATAATATTCCCGCTGTAATTTATGCCACAGGCTTTGCAGCACCTGCAATTTGACAATGCCGCGGGCAGGATCCTGATCCAGCGCTGCGGCAAAGCCGATATGAGGCAGGGCATAGGCGATATGATGGCGGCCTTCTTCCACCATTTGCAAATGGCTGCGGGCAATCGCCAGCATAATGCCGATCTCCAGCGCCCGGCCGGCGCCGGCATTATGAAACGGGCGGCCGTCTGCCTCCAGCACTATGCCCGGCAGGCCGGAAGAAAAAAAGGCCGACATGGATTGCGGCAATGAAGCTTTTAACGCCGCCAGCGACATTTTCAGCCGGCCGCCGGCGGCAAGGCCGGCAACCGGATCAATGCCGAAAGTAATTTTGGCGGATTTCAGCTCCAGCCGCCTTTTTTGCAAAAATTCCACGCATTTTTCTGTCAGCGCCTGACCGTGGGGGTGGTTGTCAATGCGGATATGCAGATTGGCCAGAGCTATAGTGTCAAACAGCTTTTCCATAGTGTCGGCGCGCGGCGGCAGGCCGAACCCCCAGGCATTATGCGCGCCGGCGAAAATAACGGCAATGCCGGTGGCGCCGTGGCGCAGATCTTCCTCTATCTGCTGCCGGGCGCGGGCAATATCCGGGTCATCAGCGCGCTGCATAATCGTAACCGGCCGCGCTGTCTGGGCCGGGCCGGGGTGAGGTTTGCCTGTATTGCGCGCCGCTGTCATGGCCGGAAAATCCTTCCTGCTGTTTTTAAAATCAGGCCGCGCCGACAGGGCAGGCGGAAGAAATGCCGATCTCCCCCGCTGCTCATGCCGGCGGCCAAAGCTGCTTCAGCCGGTATTATAGGCTATATTGCCGCGTCAGGGCAAGGGTTTGCGTCCGCTTGCTGTTCTGATTTCTCCGGCGGGGGATTATGCGGCCGGCGCGCGCGGCTTCTCTCTGCTGCTGCCGTTACGGGGGCGCAGCCGGCGCCCGCCTTTGCATTGTTGCGGAGCAGTTCAGCGCACAATAATGGCGGCGCCTTCCGGCACGCGATCATAAAGATCAACAATATCCTGGTTAAACATGCGGAAACAGCCGGAGCTGACATTTTTGCCGATAGTCCACCATTCCGGCGTGCCGTGAATGCGGTAGAGCGTATCGCGGCCTTTATTGGCGATATAAAGGGCGCGGGCCGCCATGGGGTTATCTAATTGGCCGTCAAAATGGCGGCGCAGGGCGGCGCCGCGTCTGCCGGCCCGGCGCACCATGCCGGCTGTGGCATTCCATTGCGGCCAGGCCGCTTTACGGTTGATAACAGCTTTGCCTTGCCAGGAAAAACCTTCCCGGCCGATGCCGATGCCATAACGAATCGCCAGATTATCAGGCAAAACCAGATAAAGATAATGCCGCTTGCGGTCGATTACGATTGTGCCCGGTTTTTCTCCGCCGGGATAATCAACCATTTGCCGCAAATATTGCGGATTGACCCGCGCATAAGAGATTTGCGGCAGAATATAGCCGTGATCCAGCCGGGCGGCATAAATGTGCGGATAAAAAAACATCATATCGCGCCGCCAGGCGATCGGCTGGCCGCCTATGGCCATTTTATCGCGCAGATTATTATGCGGCGGCCGGGGAGAATCCCATAAATAGGCGGCTTGATCCGGCGGCATGAGGAAGGGATCGCGGGAATTGGTCGGCTGCATACAGGCCGATACAAGCAGCGGCAAAGCCGCGGCGGGCAGGAGAAAGATTTTGCAGTTTTTACACATGACAGACACGACACCGGGCAAGAAAACAGACAGGCGGCCGCGCCGCCGCGCAACGGCTCCTGATAACAGCAAATTACGCCGCGCGGGGAAAAGTCAAGGGCTGCGGCGGCCGATAGCCGGCCGCGCCGGCGGGATTTGTCTTTATTTTGCCCTGTTGTCTTTGTAAAATGGCAAAGCTGTTCCATAAGCGGAACGGCAGGCATAACAGACTCAGGAGAATTGCAATGGCTTTTGAACTACCCTCTTTGCCTTACGGCTATGATGCGCTGGCGCCTTATATGTCAAGAGAAACGCTGGAATATCATCATGACAAACATCATCAGGCTTATGTGACGAACGGCAATGCCCTGCTGGCGCAATCCGGACTGCAGGGGAAAAGCCTTGAAGACATTGTCAAAGCCAGCTTCGGCACGAATCAGGCGCTGTTTAACAATGCCGCCCAGCATTATAACCATCTGCATTTCTGGAAATGGCTGAAAAAAGGCGGCGGCGGCAAAAAATTGCCGGCCGCCCTGGAAAAGGCTATCAAGGCGGATTTAGGCGGTTATGACGCGTTCCGCGAGGAGTTTATCAAGCTTTCGGCGGCGCAATTCGGCTCCGGCTGGGGCTGGCTGGTCTGGCAAAACGGCAGGCTGGGGCTGATGAAAACCGCCAATGGTGAAAACCCGCTGGTGCATGGCGCCGCGCCGCTGCTGGGTGTCGATGTCTGGGAGCATTCTTATTATATTGATTACCGCAATGCCCGGCCGAAATATCTGGAGAATTTTGTTGATCACCTGATTAACTGGGATTACGTGCTGGAATTATATGAAAAAGCAGCGCGATAAGCTGTTTTTTGCGCCTTATGCCGGCCGCGGGGCCTGAGCGAGAGCCGGGCCGCCGGCATAAGGCGCTTTTGCTTGAGATTCGCCGCGCTTATGGCCGGCGCTGCGCCGGTGCCGGCGGCGGCAAAGCCGGGGAGCGGCCTGCTTTATCAGGCCGCATCAAAGCCGCCGCCCAAAGGCAGATTAGGCCCCATTTTTTCTTTTATAGTAAATTCCTGCCGTTATCTGCGTTATTGACAAACAAAAATACAGAGCTTATTAAGTGAGCAAAGATTAAACCTGCTATTTGTGGTTTGATCATTCTTGCTTAATGGGGCATTCACTTTGATAATGCAAGAACTGTCTGCCTGCTGCAAAAGAGCGGGCGGCTGTGTTCAAGCGCAAACAGAAGCAGGCGGAGACTTTAAAGAAGTCAGGAGAGATTATGGATATGCGGGAGAATGGACACGAGATTAAAAGGGAAGAGGATAACGGCAATCTTATTGCTTTGACAGCCGATATTGTCTCTGCTTATGTCAGCAAAAATGAGTGCGGATCCGGGAATTTGCCTGAAATTATTGCTAATGTTCATGCGGCGCTGGCGCGCGTGGGCACGAACCGGGGCGATGAAATTGTGGTGGAAAAGCTGAAGCCCGCCGTTAACCCCAGACGTTCGGTAACGGACGGCTATATTATTTGTCTGGAAGACGGCAAAAAATTTAAATCTTTAAAGCGCCATTTAATGACTCATTATGGCATGACGCCTGACCAATACCGGGAAAAATGGGATTTAGGCGCTGATTACCCAATGGTGGCGCCGGATTATGCTCAGGCGCGCTCTAACCTGGCCAAGGAAATGGGGCTGGGGCGCAAAAGTAAAAACAGCCTTTCTCAGGTTTAGGCCACAGCATGGCGGCAGCTTTCTGCCGCCGGCTTTTTGGTTTTGCGGTGTTTTCGCAGGGGCAGGCTGGTTCTGCCCTTTTGCATAGCGCTGCCGGCCTGGCTTTTGCTGCAAGTCCCGGCCGCAGTCAGGTCTTAACCGCGGCATTGCCGGCGGCCTTTACCGCCGGCGGCACAATAGCGCTCAGGGCAGGCGGTTTTCTGCCTCAGTGCGGATACGGCCTATCATAGCGCGCAGCCCATTTGAGCGCTGCGGGGTCAAATGCTCTTCCAGCCCCAGACGCGCCAGGTGAGAAGCTGCGTCAATCTGCCGCACCGCCGAGGCTTTCTGCCCGGAATACAGCGCCAGCACAATCGCAATCAGGCCTTTGACAATATGCGCATCGGAATCTCCCCGGAAAAACAAAACCGGATCTTTGGGATCGCCGCTTGTTTCACATAGCAGCCATACCTGGCTGACACAGCCGCGCACTTTATGCGCCGGGTCGCGCGCGCCGGCCGGAAAAGCGGGCAATGTGCCGCCTAGCTCAATAATATAGCGATAGCGATCTTCCCAATTATCCAACAAGGCAAAATCGGCCTCTATATCTTCTATTTTTGCTTGCATCGGACAACCCGTAAAGGCGTTATTAAACTGCGGCGCTTTGGCAGCCGGTTTTTACTTTGCGCCTTGCTTATGCGGCCCGGCCTTTGCCGCCGGTTTGGCGGCTGCGGTCCTGGCGGCTTTGGCCTCGGCTTTATCGGCCGCTTTGGGCTTCAGGCCGGGGCCGGCGGCGGCCCGGCTCTTGCCGTTTGTAGGCAAAGCCCGGGCATAATACAAGAATAAAACAGCTTTTTTGCTTTTAAGCGGGGTTTAACGCTGTTTCTCCCCGGGTTGCGGCGCTTTGGCGGCCGGTTTTTGCTTTGCGCCTTGCTTATGCGGCCCGGCCTTTGCCGCCGGTTTGGCGGCTGCGGTCCTGGCGGCTTTGGCCTCGGCTTTATCGGCTGCTTTGGGCTTCAGGCCGGGGCCGGGGCTGTCGCCAGCCTGGGGGCGGCTCTTTTCCTGTTTGGCCAGATAATGCCCGGTGTTTTCTGCTCCTTTATGCAGGCCGCTGCCCAGCCATTGATAAGCAAAGGCCGCGCCTTGCTGCGCTTTTTCGGCCATTAGGCCAAAGAAGCTTTTGCCGGTTTCACAGCTTTGCGGGTTGCGGGCGCAAAAACCGTCTATATCCTGCAAAAAGCTGCCAAAAGCTGCGGCAGTGGCCAGCATGCCGACCGTCCGGCCTTGCTCTTTGCCCGTTTGCGGTGCCTCTGCCGGCAGGAAAAAAGACAAAATAATAAAGAACAGGCATAAAATTATCCCTGTTTTGAACAGCAACCGTATCACGTGCTCAGTCTTTCACTTCAGCTCTGCCGGTTTGATCAAACGGGATTGCAGAGAATGGCGATGCCTATAGAGGCTTTATCATTAAATTTACCTTAAAAATCTAAAATAGATATGAAGACAGGGCGAATCATCAGGAGAGCGGGATATAAGGGGCTTGCGGCAACAGCGAAGGCAGTATCGGGCAAAGTCATGCAGGAAAGCGCAAATCAGGATATATCGCACAGCGCCGCTGCCGGCAAAAAAGCCGGATTGCCCTGGTTTGTGCGCGTGTTACTGGCGCTTGGGGCTGTGTTTGGCCTGCTATTGCGCTATATGTGGCGTCTGGCGCGCAAAAACCTGCCTTTGGCGGTGGGGCTGGCGCTGTTTGCCGGTGTTTTTACGGCCACGGCTTATAATGCCCTGTGGCGGCAGAGCCGTGTTTCCCGCCCGATTTTATTTTCTACCCGGGTTGATAAAACGGCTTTGCAGCGGCCGGGCGGCGGGCAGGGCCGCCCCTTTGTCGCCAAAGCTATCGGCACCGGCGCCCGGGCGAACAGCGCCAAAACGGCGGCGGCTGTCCCCGGCCGGCAACAGCCGCCGCGCGATGCTATTGCCGATGTTATTGCCGCCCAGGTGAAAAGGGTGCCGGCCGGCGCGCCGCGGCCGAAATAGGCCGGCAGATCCGGGCCGGATAATCGGGCTGCCTCTCTTGCCGCCGGGCGGATTATCAGGCATAAAGGCCGCTTTGCAGGCAATGGGGCTGTATATGCGTTTAACTTCCGGTTTTTGGGTGGCGGCCTTTATGCGCGAGCTGCGCCGCCGGGGCGGTTTTGCTTATCTGGCGCGCCGCGGCGCCGAGGAAGCCGGGGCAATTTTTGTCTGTTATATGCCGGCCGGCGGGCAGGGGGTGCTTTATGGCCCGGCACCGCAGATTTTTTATGATGAAAGCGCGGCAGGAGGCGATCGGCTGTTTATGCGGCTGCTGGAAGGGAGCGCGGCTGATCTGCAGGCGCGCTGGCACAAAGAGCAGGAATTTGACCCCGATATGTGGCTGGTGGAGGTTGAAAATTGCGCCGATCCGGCCGAGGGCGGCCTGCTGCGCCAGGCCGCCGGGCAAGATAAGCCGCGCCCGGCCAAAAACGGCGCAGAATAGCCGATAAAGCAGCCTAATATTCGGCGCTCCGGCATTTGGCCGAGGCAAAAAAGCCGGCCACCTGTTCCTGCCAGTCTGGCGAGGGCAGGAGCGCCCGCAAGACGGCAAAATTATTGCCGTCATTGAGCGCCGTAACCGCCGAGCCGGCATAGGCCGGCGGCAGATTATGCTTGAAATCCATCATTTCCAGCGGGCTGACGGCAATCATATCCAATACGCCGCCCGGCGCCGTATTGCTGTTAATGCTGTAAATATTTTCTCCCCTTTGCGTATAGATAGAAAGCGACCAAAAAGGCACATTGCCGGCCGCGGTAAGGCGCGCCGGGCTTTCTTCCAGGTTAAAGCGGCATAATTGCAGGCGGAAAAACGGGTCGGCCGTTTTGCGTATCGGGTTTGCCGCCGGCAGATCGACAAAATGCCAGGGCGTTGTCTCCCGGATCAGCCGGTTCCATAAAAGTGAGCTGCTATGCGGTAACACCAGCAGCAAAATAGTGAGATGAACAATAACTGCGCCGATAAGCCCCAGCGCCAGAGTATAAAGCAGTTTAGCCACAATGCCTCTCCCGGATTTTGACCACAGAGGGCATAACAGGTTTGTTCAGGCCGATCATTGCCGTTATCGGCGTGTCATAAAGGTTAAGCTGGAGCGCATAAGAGCCGGAGGGCACGGCCAGCCAGTTGCCTTCCTGCATGCGCGGCGAGGCAATAAGGCTGAAGGCGCCCGTTTCATCGCGGATAATATCCTGCGAAAAAATTTTGTCCGGCCGCCGGCCCGGCATCATGGCCGGAACGCGCTCTTTATCTATGGCATAAAGGGTAAAAAACCGCGCTTCCGGCGCCTGGCCGTAGACAAGATAGCGGCAGCGGCCGCTTAATGCCTTGCCTTCATCATCATGATCACGATAAAAACTTAACCCCTCGGCCCGGCCAAGGGTGATAGCGCCGCGCAGCACAGAGCGCGCCTGCACATAAGCATCGGCCTCTTCTGTTTCGTCTTGCGGCCAGGCTGTCCACAGGCCGATCTGCACCTTGTGAAAGCCGTTAAAATGGCGCAGCGCATAATGCACGCTAAGCCCGCCGCCAAACCCGGCGATAAGGGCGATAATCAGCAGGCGTGTCAACAGGCGCGGCATAGGCGGTCTCGCTAAAGGGCGGCCGGGCGCATGGAGGCGCAGCGGCAGAGCCGGCCGGGCAGCACAGGCCGGCAGAGGAAAATATAGCGCAACACGCCGCAATAGAAACTCTTGCCTGTTTAGCCGCTTATCAGGGCGCCGGCGGGTGGCGGCTCAGCCTTGCCATTGCCTGCAAATGGTCTTCACATATCTGCTTCACCCGCTCTTGCAAGTCGGCAATGCGGGTAAACAGCCATTGCAGTTGCAAAGCGGTGATCTTGTAATGCGGTGAATAGCGCCCCTCAACATAGGCGCGGCGCAACAGCTCAAAGCAGCGCTTATAGGCGCGCTTGTCAACAGGCCAGACGGAAGCCAGCTCCGGTGCCAGCCCATTGGCCGCCCGCCGCAGCTTGCCGATATTATGCAGCTTGGGGCTGTAAAGTGTCAAAGTCAGCAGCAGGCAATGATAAATAGCTTCCGTAGCTTGATGCGCTTCAAAAGCGGCCTTCCTCAGGAAAGTATCCTCTGTTGTATTTTGTGCCTTGG
>Ga0157357_1000219_pt1 | contig 23801 bp, 14 predicted proteins | sample AttcapACBM1_FD_111485 | JGI IMG/M metagenome (GOLD analysis project Ga0157357, IMG submission 111485) | Fungus gardens microbial communities from leaf cutter ant in Botucatu, State of Sao Paulo, Brazil - Atta capiguara ACBM1 | ecosystem: Host-associated > Fungi > Mycelium > Unclassified ... | reverse complement strand
CTCTCAATCTGGACGGTATTTTCTTCAACAGCAACAACATCTTCGAGGAGGCCGAACCTTTTGTCAACGCTTGTCCAATCGGTCCTGGTTCTAGCTTCGTCTATGATGTCGACCTTGACAAGAACCAGGCCGGTTCTTTCTGGTATCACTCCGAATTGAGTGTGCAATATGTCGATGTAGGTGCTTCAGGAGATTATGGTGTGCCTGACACACCTGACTAATGGAATGAATATAGGGATTCCGTGGGCCTCTAATCATTTACGATCCTGAGGACCCTCACAGGAGTCTGTACGACATTGACGATGTTAACACTGTATGCCGAGTTTTTCTATGCGACCTATTTGGAGAGCTCATTACGATATATATAGATCATTCAAGTTGGTGACTGGTGGCAGCAAACCACACCTCCACTCCTCGACAGCTACGTTGCTACTGGTATTGTTCCCGTCTCTGACAGTGGTACCGTCAATGGTATTGGTCGTTTCAATGGAGGACCCGAAGTTCCTTGGGCTGTCATCAATGTCGTCAAGGGCAAACGCTATCGCTTCCGTATCATCAACGAATCTGCTCGTAATGTCTTCACCATCTCCATTGACAATCATGATATGAGTCAGTATATATATATGTTGTGTTCTTGGCGCTAATCAAGAACACTCAGCGGTTATTGCGGCCGATGGCATTAACACCCAACCTCAGACTGTCAAATCTGCTGAAATGCTTGCTGGACAACGCTACGACGTTGTTGTACGTGCCTTGTAAGAAACCCTAAAAGTGATTCATGACGAGTCAATCAGGTCAAAGCCGACCAGCCAGTTGACAACTACTGGTTCAATGCTCCTTTCGTGGGTGGAAATCCCACACGCAATCTCAATCGTATGTCTTCTCATCTGTGAATAATGCAATCGTTAAACGAGCTTCCACAGAAAATGCTACTCTTTCTCGTGCTATCTTCCGATACGCTGGTGCTCCTCAACAGGACCCCACCACTCCTATGACTTCTGGCCCAGCAGATGGTGATCTCATCGAGGCTGACCTTCGTCCTTTGGTACCGACAAAAGTTAGCGATCCTGATGTTTCTCTCACTTTCGACCTGGTCATCGTATGTTCCAGTCCTAGCCATCGTTTTTCTCCTCTAGACAGTAATTCTCTCATGTTTTTAGACCAGTGGCCAGGCTCAATGGAACATCAACGGAGTCTCTTACCTTTCACCTGACGTTCCAACTCTCGAGAAAGTCATTGACGGTGCTACTGAAGCAGGGGACTTCAACGTTACTGAAAACACCTTCATCCTTCCCGCTGGAAAGACCGTCCAAATTAGTTTCACGCCTACTGAAGATGACGATGCTCACCCATTCCATTTGCACGGCGTAAGTCATGAGTTCATGCATGAGGGATCTATAACGCAACAATCAATCAGATGCCTATGCAAGTCATCAAATCTATGACCAGTAACGAGACCAACACTGTCAACCCAATTTCTCGTGATATATGTTCCTATTTCCTCTCAACGTAATGCCAGATACAATCATTTTCCCAATTAGGTCGTTGGTGTCGCAGACACTGGCACCATCATCCGCTTCACGACCGAAAGCACTGGTAAAATTGTCTTATATGTTTGCGAGAGTGTGTTTCTGATGCCTTATTTACTAGGACCTTTCATGTTCCATTGTCACATATTCTGGCACAAATTTGCTGGTCTTGCTTCAGTCCAACTTGTTGACCCTCAAGGTACTCGTGAGAATGTTGAAGTCAATCAAGCATGGAATGCTCTTTGCCCAGCGTGAGTTCATTAAAGGAGCTTGTTCAGGTCTTGGTCACTGATGTTGGATGTTTAGTTACGATGCTCTTCCTGCGGAACTCCAGTGATCAGTTGATGTTGATTGGTTCAGGACTGTCATAATCATTTAACAATGTTATTCAATCCATGATCTTGTTTACGAAAATTCGGCAATATTGTTTGAGGTGCCTAAAAATTCGTGCGAAGAAAACACGTGGTAGTGCGGTCGTACTCCTTGAAAATATACGTAAGACTCGAGAATGTTCGGGCCAACAGAATCACGAGGCTGCAGGGGGTGTGAGCTTTGGTATTCTATGAGACATTGATTGTAGTAAAGAGGAAATTTTTTCTCTTTGTGCATTTATTGAACACATATTTTTTGAAATCAGCAATTCCATGGGCTATTGACCCATTGAAAGATAAGAGGATGCATAAATCTGTATATCCAAGGTTGTCATATCACAAATATCCAAACCTGTGTCCTGTGTTGGTGTTAGGGGTGATTCGCACTCACCGAGGATATCTGCAAATATCTGCAAATGTAGCATGGAAGACAGAACAGATGATGTGACTTAGCAGATATGGAGACAGAAGTGACTCAGAAGTAGTGCTACATGGATGACAACCTTGGCTTCAATGAAAAATGTTGCACCTAGCTGAATCTCATCATGTTTTCAGAAGAGAAAGGTTTGGATAGAACTTAGGATGAGTATGGCACAAATACTACTACTACTATGCATACTCTGGGTTGTTGGGCATCACAGGGATTGTCATTTGGAACTCCATGAGATTGATGAGGAATGGAGAGGCTTTAGTCCTCAGGTTGATGGGTGATTAGGACAGAGTGTGATCTGTACCATAAAAGGGTACAGATGTCAGATGCAGTTGAATAGTATGTGACAGTTGGAATGGAACATAGACAGTGAGTATAGCTACAGTATAGACAACTGAGAGCTACTTACCAAATATTTTCAAACTGTTGGTGGAGAGCTGTTAAAGCAATATAAAACAAGTGAATATTACTTCAACTAATTAATAACAGTATATCTACTGGGATTTATATATCCAGGATGTCTATATTACTGATCTATTGCTATAGTATACTCTGAGCCCTTATTTTTAATCTTTCTTTTTCCTGTTTCCTAATCTTATATCTCTTTTCTTTTCCTTTTGATGATGAAGGAAAATATGACCACTGGATATGACAATACATGATGGCAGAAGGTGCTAAAACAATATTGTCAGGTCACATAGTACATGCATGTTGTCCTCATAGTAGACACATGAACTTTAGAGTAGAATAATTTGAATGTGTGTACAGACCATATACACTAGTATATATTTTAGTAATAAAGTGAGGACTCTTGGTTGAGTTTCTCTTGTGATCCTATAAGAGATACCTTTGAATTACTATTTGAGTTTTAGCCTTAAGTTGTTAGGATGACTTGTTGTTAAATTGGAGCATAGATGACAATTATAAGATTCTAGAAGCCTTAGAAATCACTCTAATAACTCAGGAATCATCCAGTAAACTGTGGACAACTGTAAATGACTAGAAGTCAAAAACATGTCCACAATATGTTGTACATATGATCAGGTGACATAATAACTAAGTGAAATATTATTCCAAGTCTAAGTCCACATTAGCTATGCTAGAACTAAGAAGATCACTTCTAACACTGGTGGAGTTCATGGGGTTTAGTGAACTTTCACAATCTCCAGAAAGTTCTAAGTATATTGATTAAAGAAGTACAAGTGGCACTTACTTCCAGAGAGAACAGAATGAGACCTTTGGGAGTGACAACTATCCTAAATACTACTAGAGTACATTCTAATCTGGTGAAACAACACTGACATAACTAAAGAATGATAGCACCTAGATAATTAGAGACTCTGGTGAAAATATCTAGAATATTGTCTGGAAATGGCAGATACTTATCTGATGATTAGTGGAACATGAAGTGATGTTACTGAGATATTGGCAGTAGTTAGAATTAGAGTACAAGTATGATGGAGCTAATGTTATGAAATCTGTAATCTTGGCAATAGATGATAGATATCACAATATAATATCATATACCTATTTAACCCTATCATGGATAACACTTTCCTAGCATTTGATCTGCCTCAAATATCTGTGGAAGAGGATATTTTCCTTCCTAGTCTACTCATTCTCTTTTGGTATGAATTTATCTGGTTCCTTCTTATGTCCAATTACTCCATAACTGATTATGTGGCTTCTCATGACCTCTATGGAGCTCTGGACTTCATTTCCAAGGACTCTAGTGTACCCAGTATAGTTATCTATCTCTTCCAATTCTTGAATATAGTCTTAGTTACTAAGTACTAGTATTTAAGATGCCTAGCTACTCTGTAATTCTTTAGTTTGAAAATCAACTAGTGTAGTGTACTATTTTGGGTGTTTATGCTCAGAAGTCCAACTTTCTTCATGTTTTGCTTCTTATAAATATTCTCTTCCTAAATATGACTACCATAACATGTAAAGGCACAGCATATCTACTGAAGCTAAGGTTATTTAGGATCTACATCTGCATATGTTAAATAATATTCCTATAACTTAATACAAAAGTAGTCTTTTATCTTTACTCAAAGGCTTAAGTCATAACATCTTGAGTAGTAGTATATAAATAAGAATCTTTTTTTGTTCCTCTCTACTTAAGGCCTATATAAATATACTAGAATAGGAACTAAAAATAAAGACTCAAAAAATAAGTATATTGTTAGAGAAGCTGGTGAAGTCTGCAGAGTTTAGTGAACTTTCACAATCTCTAGAGAATCCTAAGTTGTATTTTTCATAGTTATCAAGTACATAACTCATCTTCAGGAAGTTTTAAGAAAACAGGATGAAGTTTTCCAAAGACAATAGCTATTCTAAATACTTAGGAGTCCATTCTAATTAGATAAGACATTAGGTGGAATATTTGCTAACCTAATCAAAAATGATGGAGCTGGATGATCAGGAACTCTAATGAAGAGACTTTGAATATTGAAAAATGGTGGAATCTTATTGGCAGTAGCAGGAGAGTGTGAGTTGTTGTAATTATAAATATTGGTAGTATTTGTAACTCAAATTTTGTTCAAGTAGCAGATTATCATAGAAGACTTCTGCTTTCTGACTTCTGGTTAGAACTCTAACCATATTTAGATATACTTCCCTATCTGTGATAATTTATACACAGATTAGCCTCTTGTATTTCATCTCCTGATAACTTGTTATCTAGACTCCCAGTTATCTTATATTTTAGAAACTATCTCTATAATGTCTTTTTAGTTAACTCTTATACTATTATTCCTTAGCCACAGTTCCAACTGGAGACTTAGTCTAAGTATAAGACTAAGTAGATACTTTGTAGTCTCCAGTCTGAAAATTGACCATGATTTAACTAAGAACTTTCTTCTCACTTCTTCCTGATCATTTGAAATTATAATTATGCAATAGGCAGTAGGCACAGTACATAAGTTGAGTATCAGGTGCAGTTCACACTAGGAGTAAAAGCCCACAGGATTGGCTCAGAAATGCAAACTTATAGAATGACCTTGGCTTCAGCTTATGTGCTGTGCCATCTGTCTGTTGTGTGGTCACAATTTCAGATGGTAGGATAAAGTCTAAGATAGAAGTGCTGATTGGTATGTCACCATTGAACACCAGAGATCAAGTTCAATAAGGATTATCTTTGTCAATTATTAGACAAGTGAATTACAATATAACTACTAGTCTTATATACAAGTACTAACTATAGAAGATGCTTGGGGTTTCAGTGGTATAGCCCCTATTGTCCTGAGCAGAGGCTTCAGTGGTGGAACACTAATAGGAGTACAACTCTGCCATGGAAGACTGAGTCAAATAGAAGTATTCCTGTCATGAAAGATAGAATCTCTAGATTGTTGCATTACTACCACAAGAGTATGTTATAAGAAAGATGGCTGTTGTGGAAGACATGCTTGTAGATTAGATGTTGACAAGACAGTATCACCACAGAAATATATTTTCTGGATGGGTGGACTTGGCATATGACATTGAGGCCAAGATTATTATCTAAGATTATATTGCCCATCTATAAATAAGCTTCCAAGCTTGATCTATAATCCAGATACTTATCCAATCTCATAGATTTTCACATCTGTTTCCCAAATAAGTTTCTATACTTGATCTGATCTTTTTTCTATATAACTAATCATGGATATTCACTCAAAGCAAGTTCCATTCTACCTTGTCTTCACCTATCCTGCTATTCTCTTAACAGTATCTTGACACAGATCTCTTTATATCTACTTTCTCTTTCAGATTGCTGTGACTCAAAGCAGAGAGTACTAGTTGGAAATTGATGCTTTGAAAGTCTACTAAGTGAATAAACTGTGAGGCTGTAGAATTAAGCTAGTGAAATTCTGTTACTCAGTCAGATATAAAAATGTCTGCAGTGTTCTTTCACAAGTTTGTTTCTAGACCAAAGCCAGTACTTTTTTGCAATGTTAACAGCTATCCAAGATCTTTTCTATCTCCCACTCTTCTTTTCCATCAATCATGATCAGGTCTGGAAAGGGACTAGAACATCTTCTGGAGATTAGGTTATCAAAAGCAGTAGTAAGCTTGACCACTATAAATACCAGATATAATCTTTGTAGTGTGGAAAGGAGCTTGAGACAGTATATTACAAAATAAACTACTTACTTGTTTGTGATATCTGAACCTTGGGTATACTCTCAGAGGTTTAGGAGTGATTCAGAAGTTTAATAATAATAACAATGATAATAATAGATAATAATTGATCAAAGATAAATGATAAATGATAAATGATATTGTTAAGTCTGAGGTCTAATTCTCAGACACAAAAGTATATATAAAAGAGTAATAGTCTGTGTACAAGCTGTTTCCATTACATAATTAATACTTGTACCTGATGGGGCTGTCATTTGCTATAGTAGATATCAGGCTAATTTTAGAAGGTAACCACATTGATATGCTTGTATTTCCATGTATACTGATTTTCATATGATATATAACATATTATCAGAAACAGTTTGATGAGAGATTCCAATACAAGTTTGATCATGTAAATCTGTCCAGTTGTTTCTGAAATAATAGCCAATAAAATTTATAGTTACTGATAGTCTAATATCTCAGTAATCTGTTATCACTTTTGTACATCCAGGATATATGCAAATAACCCTTATTTTGTTGTAACAACTAACACTATGATGGCAAGATGTACACAAACTTACATAGAACTGATATATTTCCATCACTTTTATATTGAAGTTTACAAAAGAAACTTGACAGAGTCTCTTCTACTACAACATACACTATTTATACTAATATATCATGTCCTGTGCTCTGCACTAGTTACCCTACCCTAAAGCTATATGTTTCATCCATAAGTTCACCATGTTTTAACTATAAAACAAATATGTTATAACCATATCTTCTGCCTTCATTGTACTATAACCTTCTACTATCTTCTATACCTATGCCATCATCTCATGTGACATAGTCATGTGATCCTCCATCACTAAATAAAGGAAAGCTAAACTAAAAGAAAATCATAATAATAAAAATAAACTCTGTAAAATCAAAGTAAAACTATATTAAAAGAAATGGAGTCCATGGGTGTATTATAACATATTTGGGGCTTTCCAGTGCAACTTGGTTTATGAGAATTGGTCCATTAGTCATGGAAATACAAGTTAAATAAAGTTTATAACACAGTATAACATGAGTTCTACTTGTTTCTCTACTATGTAAGATCTGAGGCAGCAATGAGACAACTTGGTAGAATGGCATACTCTGTAGATATCCTATCATAGACTGATTTCTGAGACTTCTAAAAATTTCCACTTCATAACCTTAGATAAGATACTTACTAGTTTTAGAGATACTTTTACATCTACACTTACTCATGTACAGATCAGCCTCTCACATTTCACTTATCACCTAGATTCCAGATTATTTTATATCTTAGAAACCATCTCTATAATATCTCCTTAGTTATTCTCTATATTATTATTTTCTTAGCTACAGTTCTGTTTACAGAACTCAGTATTTAAGACCAAGTAGATACTCTGTAGTTTCCCCAGTCTGGTAATTGACAAATCAAGTGAGTTGCTTCTTTTCTGTTATCTCTATCTCTTATTTGAAATTATAACCATGTAATAGATAGTGGCACAATATATAACTTGAGGTGAAGATTATTATATATATAGTTAGTCACAAGTTCACAGATAAGCTTCCATGCTTGATCTACAATATGGGTACCTCTACTTATCTTATAGATACCCACATCTATTCCTAGATAAGTCCTAAACTTGATCTAACCCCTCTTCCAAGCAACTAACCATAGATATTCACTTGAAGCAAGAACTATGCTTGATATGTCCAAGAAGTCTAGAAATATCTTATTACCAGGGCAGAACACCAAGATAGGAGAGTATATCTTTAGTTATAGTATTTGGCCATATCTTTTTAAAACTTGCAAATAGCAGATCTTGCCTCTTCTAATGTAGATTTCATACAATTAGTAAACTTCAAGACACTCTCCAGCTTTGATCTTCTTTGGTGAGGCTCAAACCCTATCTATGGCAATCATCCTATGTTGAGAAGAAACAGTAGTTGCTGTGTGGGAGAGTATACATGATTGTTGTGCTGAAACTCTATCAGCAGAAAAAGACCTTGCTAGTTACTCTACTACTCATTAATAAATATTCAGAGATATTGCTTGAGCTTTTGATTCATACACTCTGTTTATTCATCTAATTGAGGATGCTAGACTGTAGACAAAGCAATTTTGACTCTAAGTATCCAGTAAAGTTCCTTGGTAAAGAATACTACAAACTGTAGTCCTCTATCCAAAACAACACAAATGGGAAGGCTGTGAAGCTTCCAAATGTGGTACAGAAAGAGTGTAAGTTGGAATGAAGTGAGCTCTCTTTGAAACAGAGTCTACCATCATCATTACTATGTTGAACTCTGCAGACTCAGGGAGTTCTACAATGAAGTTGACATTGATGGTTATTTACCTTGTATTTGGCACAGACAGTGGATGTAGTTCTCCTAGAGGTAAGTGATAAATAGACTTGGTCTGTAGACATAGATCACAAGTACTGACATATTGGCCAATGTACCTGAATATTTGAAGCCACAAGTAGCTCTGCAACACCAGTTCCAGAGTCTTCTAATGCTTGGCATGCCCAGCAACCTTTGTATTATGATGAAGGGAGACAATGTGCTGTCATAAGTTTGAGACATTAGAAACATAGACCTTTCCCCAAAAAAGAAGCAATCTATCTACCTCTGACTATTCAGAAGACTGTATCAACTTGGAGAATAATTGACAAAGTTCTCTAGCCATGCAGACTACTGGTTTCTCTTACTGATCTTCTTTGTTACTCTAGTGAATATCTGTCAGAAGACTGTTCTTCTTTTTCAAATGCTAGCCCTTCTATTACACATATTGCTAGAAACTCTGGCTTAATTAAGATTACATCCTCATTATCACATAAGCCATTACTATGGTTTAGCCTTTAAGACAGTATATCTGGCTTTCTTATAAACTTATCTGGACAATGATGTAGGACAAAATCAAACCTTGCCAGATATAATGACTACTATGCTTGTCTGCAGTTAAGATTTTTGGTTATTCTAAAGTACTTCAAGTTCTGATGGTCTGTCCAAACCTCTTGTAAGTCTGGATAGACTTCACTTGACTCAAACATCAAATACTGAGTGCTCAAGGCTGTAATGCTTAATATAAGAGTAAAAAAGCATCACAGAGGAAACTGTAATTGTTTAGGTAATTATGTAATATATAATCAATAATATTACCAGGCAAGAATAGAAAGAAAATATTGTCTGGCAATGAAATTATACTAAAGGCTGAAGCTAAATATTAAGTAGTAATCTCCAGGATTACACCTCTATAGAATTCAGCACACCTTCCAAAAAATATCACTACTCCTCTAAGGCCTGGATGATTGCCAGCATTTCTTTGTTGTTAATTCTATAATTGCACTCAACAGAGGAGAGAGACTTGTTAAAGAATGCCACTAAATGTTACTTATCATCTGCTTTCAATTCTTGAGAGAAGACTGCTTTTGTTATATAGTCTAAGCTATCCACTTTAATATAAAAGGAAACAGTGGTATTTACAATTTGTGTAAAATTGTCAAGAAAGTGTCAAAAAGAGTAGTATCAGGATAGAATGAAACTTGCCTTGAGTAGATATCTATGATCAGTTGCATAGGAAGGAAGTCAGATCAAGTATGGAAACTTATCTGGAAAACAAATGTGGAAATCCATGAGATTGGATAAGTACCTGGATTGCAGATCAAGCTTGGAAGCTTATCTGTAGATTGATAATGTGATCTTGAATAACAACCTTGGCCTCAACTTATGTGTTATTCATACTGCTTGTTATGTGGTTATAACTTCAAGTAATAAGGTTTCAAGAAAGACTAACTAATAGTTTAGTTAGAGGAGTAAGAGAAGGAGTTATCAAATTTCTGGGTAATTATCAGGTTGGATCTTAGTTGGGGAAGTAAGAGGTAATTCTTAGTCAATTTCCAGATTGAAGACTACAGAGTATCTACTTAGTCTTATATACTGAGTCTGTAGTCAGAAATATGGCTAGAGAAATAATAGTGTAGAAGATAACTAAGAAGACATTATAGAGACAGTTTTTGGAATATAGGATGATCAGAAGTTTAGATAATGAGTTTCTAGGAGATAAAACATGAGAGGTTGATCCATGCATGAACAATCATGGATGCAGAAGTACATTTAGGTAGTTAGAGTCCTAAATAGAAGTCAGAGAGTGGATATCTCAGAAGTTAGTCCATAATAGGAATGCTATCTTCCACTTATCACTAGGCTTGATACAAACATTGTTGAATCTCCAATGAGCATCTAGCTTAGTGAAATAGTAGACTTCTTAGAGTTTGGTGACTAGTTCTAGAATCAGGGAAAGTAGGTACTTGTTCTTGATAGTCATTACATTAAGAGTTTTGTGATCTTGTACCAACTGAAAAATGCCATCCTTTTTCTTGATAAAAAAAACTGGCATAGCCATAGAAAACTTAAAAGAGTGTATCTATCTTGTATGAAGATTCTCAGCAATGAATACATCCAGCTCAGATTATTTTACAGAGAACAAGAGATATATCTTAAATAATTTGGGCTCAGCTTTGGAAACTATTTTAATGGCATAGTTCTACTTGTGAAGTGTATTGAAATCTTCCTTGATGAATACTCTCAAATTACTGAACATACAGGGGGATAACAGAGATATTGTCTTTGATCTGGTTCTAGTAGAAGACCTTTAAGAAATATTGAGGAAGAGCTATATAGCTACTATGTGAAGATTAAAAGCCAAAGATTCTGAGTACAACTAAGTCATATCAAAATGATTACCTAACTCTTCTTGGTATTTGGCAGGGATCCATAGAGTTTGAGATCTGTTCTTCCAATCATTCATCAAAATGAGAAATAGGTCTGATCTATATGAATTGAGAGCTTGTTCTCAGTATTTCTTAGTCTATTAAATGTCTTGACAACTAATACAGTATAAGGGACATTATGTTATAACTACTTCTTCTTTTTGCCAGTTTATCTTGAAGTTGTGATTCTTTAGCTATGTGAAACTGAAGATAAGGTCTTGCTTATCTAGGCTAGATACTACAAGTAAAGCCTGTTCTGAATATGACTGATAGTATAGGTGTCATAAACTTCATTCAGCTTGTATCTCCACAACCAGTGGACCAATTTACACAAACTAAATTACACTAGAAAGCTTCAAATGATGGCTATCTGCACATATGTGGAATGTACAAAAGTGATAACAAACAACTGAGATATCAGACCATCAGTAACTATAAAAGTTTTATTGGCTATTATCTTATGAATGGCTGGACAGATTCACACAATTGAACTTGCATCGGAAAGTGCTCATCAATCCATTTCTGATGATATATATTATTTCCCAAAGCAATAAGTATTGATAGAGATACAAACATATTAATGTAGTAACATAATTAGTTACCTTCTAAAATTAGCCTGACATTTGCTATGACAGATGACAGCTCCCATCAGGTATGAGTTTTGATCATGTAATAGAAACAGCTTGCACACAGACCATCACTATTTTGTATATATACCTCTGTGTCTGAGAATTAGACTTCAGACTTAACAATATCAATTTTCATCAATTTTCATCCTTTATCATCTGTATTGATCTTAATCATCATTGTCATCATTATTGAACTTCTGAATCACTCCTAGACCTCTGAGAGTACACTCAAGGTTCAGATATTACAAATAAGTAAGTAGTTTATTTTGTAATAGTAGGATTACACCTATTACCTCTAATATCTGGCTATCTTTATTAGAAGTTCTATTGATATTATGAACCAGTACAGACTTTGAAAGTCTGTAAATATTCATGTAGTATTTTTCTACAAAGTTTCAGTTGATGAAGATCTCTGTAGCTCTAGAGTTTACTAGGACTTGTACAAAGAATAGTTGAGAAGTATCAGTGGTTTTAAGAGCAATAGATGTCAAATGCTATTCTTACTTCAAGTAAATATCCATATTTAGTTGAATTGAAAGGAGTTAAATCAAGTATGGAAACTTATCTAAGAACAAATATGGTTATCTATGAGAACAAATAAAGTATCCAGGTTACAAATCAAGCTAGAATTCTTATCCATGGACTTGTGACTGAACTTTGGATAATAACCTTGGTGTCAGAGTTGTGAACAATAGACTTGATTTTATTTTATTTTTCTTTTATTTTATTTTATTATCTGTTGAAGTTTCTTTTCTTTCTTCTTATTTTTGACTTAAGATAAAAGTGTAACATGATATCATGCATGACAGTCACACAAGTCACAGGGTTGTCATATATGTCATGGTCATAGTCACACAATCAGGTGGCATAGAGAAAGTTATAGAAGATTCTGGAATAAATGACATCATACAGCATGGCAACAACATGTTGATCTTATGGCAAGCATATGTACCTTAGGGTAGGATAGCTGTAAGGTGTGCACAGACCATGGTCTGTAATATATAAGGTAGACTAGTTTGTACTTGGAACTTTATTGAGTTCTTTTGTGTTGCTCAATACAAAAGTAGTCTTTCATCTTTACTTAAAGGTTTAAAGTCATAACATTTGGCCTCAACTTATATGTTGTGCTGCTATCTGTCACATGGTTATAATTTCCAATGAAGAATAAAAGAGTTAAGAGAACTTAGAAAAAGAAGTGAGACATTGTCTTAGTTAATTACTAGACTAGAGAAACTACAAAGTATCTTCTTGGTCTTAAATACTAAGTTCTATAGTCAGAACTATGGCTAGAGGTGTTGTGACTTAAGTCTCAAAGATAAGATGAAAGTACACTCCTGTATTGAGTAATACAAGAGAACTTGATAGATTTTCTAAGTATAAAGTATCTATCTTATATATATAATACTTATATATTCTGGGCTAATAGTCTGTGCTATACTAAACCTAGCCTACTCTAAAGAGCATATATATAACATACTATATGATATCATTGTTCTAGAATCTTCTATATCCTTCTATTGTGTCACATGATTGTGTAACTACAACTGTAATATGTGTCATGCTTCTATCATGCTTTGTAACTTGTGTGACATTACATCACATGCTCTACCTAAGTCTAAAATAAATGAAAGTGAAAATGAAAACCAAAAATAAAATAAAAAAGAAATAGAATAGAATAAAGTCAAGTCTATTGTTCACTACTCTGACAAAGGGAATTGTAGTGTAGAGAATAACTAAAGAGATATTATAGAGATAGTTTCTAGAAGATAGAATGATCTGAAGTTCAGATGATAAGTTATTAGAAAATAAAATACAAGAGACTGATCTATGTATAAGTAAGTGTAAATATGGAAATATATCTAGAACTGGTTAGATTCTTATCTAAGATTATAAAGTAGAAGTCTTGGAAGTTGGTTTATAATACTAACCCCACAAGTAACTTATTATAAACTTAGACTTAAGGGATGAAGTGAAAGCACAACTCTTATATTGAATAACATAAGAGAACTCAATAGAGTCCTTAATACAGAGTAGTCTACATTATATACTACAGGTTGTGGTTTATATGCCATCTACTCTAGCCTATCCTAATACTACATGTATACTCCATAAGATTAACATGTCTTAGCCATATTGTTATAATGTTAGCTATTATAAATCTCCTTTCCAATCTTTTTATGTGATATCACATTACCCTTTCTGCTTAGATAAGATAAGATAAGATAAGAAAAAGATAAGAAATATAAAAGTAAAAAGTGTTTTATGTCTATTTTTACAATTTTTGACATAACTTATCTTCTATAGTAGTGTCATATCTTTTTAAACTCTGTGATTACTCACTCTTCTACAGTGGAGTTTACTTCTATCTAAACTCTACACTTAGTTAGTATTTCTTCATGAATTATTTTAAACAAACATTTGTTCAGCTGGGCTTAGACACTGACCTCACTTAATGTAAATAATCACTAAATTATGTAATAACATCACTTTAGTTTTCAAGTGTTTTAGACACTTATTCTAGTATTTAAGAACTAGTAGATACTCTGTAATTTCCAGTCTAATAATTAACCATAGTTCTCAATTAAAGTTTCTGCTACTATTAACCCTAAACTCTAGTATGGCAACATACTTTACTTCATCAGTACTCTCTCTCTCTCAAACTTTGTTTTATCTTCTGAAGTTGTAAACCAAGTGACATGTAGATGGTGTAGCATATAAGCTAAAGCCAAGATTGTTCTGAAAGCTCACAACTTTATATTCCACACTTGTTGAACTTCAACTAATACTATGAACTTTAGCCTTCAAGTATAAACTATGTCTAACAAGATCAGTGGAAGTATGTTATCTATAGTCTTGTACAGATATAGTCAGATTGGTATGTAATATTTATAACAAGAAGTTAGGAATAGACTCTATGAAATGAATTATTAGGAATAGTAAAAGAAATAAATGCAATAGGATGAGGAGAAAAATATAACTAGGATGAGAATAAGAGAAAGATAAAACAAGCTACTAAGGTTAGTACAAGAGAAAGTCATACAGAGAGCAAAGTAGTGGAAGAAAACAAGATGATAGTTAAATCATTACTTCTTCTATTCTGTTAGTAACTAGTACATTGGAGAGGAAAAATACACAGCAGCATGAAACAGTGTAAACAACTAACAACCACTTACCAATAGTAAGATTGTTAGTAGAAAGCTTTCAGATATAAGCAATGTAAGACAAGTAGTATAACTTGAACTGATTAATAACAATATATCTACTAAGGTTTATATATCTACAGGATATATTACTAATATCAATACTAATTAAGAAACAACATATGTAAGATATATATTGTCTATGTGTAAGTAGCATATAGACTGTACTAATAAATAAATAACACTTGAGTGACTCATTTGTAAATGAGTGTTATACATCATCACATAGTCATGCTGTGCTGATTGCAGTATGAGTATGAATAAGCAAAATGTTTATTCAATATAGTATTGTTAGAAATTTTTAGGCATAACATATAAGTTGAAACTAAGATTATCATTCATATTGCACTTTCTATTACAGATCACTTGGCCCACTTGCAGATAAGTACTCCAATGAATCTAACTTCCATATAATATCTATAGACTCCTCCAATGAGTGTGATTCACATCCAACACCAAGATATTTTTTAGAAAGCTGCATAGTATAGAAGAATTGGACTTTCACAAAACCTTTTTGACTTGGAAGTCCAGGGCTGAAAGTCAGTGTGTATTAGCAGCTTTTTAGTATTGTTGTTGAGCTATAGAAATCTCAGACTTGAGAGTACTCTGGAGTTCATCAAGATTAATGGGAAAGTCACAAACAGTCACAAACTTAAGAGAAGGCTATATTATGATCAGAATATACTGAGATGTTTGGATGGTAACCTTTACTGGCAAAGAATAGGATGATACTGGTAGTAGTATACTACTAACTGAAAGCATTGTTGTATATGAACTCTGCTAGCAGCTCAAACCAATTATCTTGTTAGTAGTTACAATATACTTGGAGATATTGCTCAAAAATCTGGTTGGTATATTCTGTTTGCTTATCTCCTTTAGAATGATAACCAGAGATGAAGTGGAGACACATATCTAGAGCTGTCCCTGGAGACCAGAAAAAGTCAGAGGTGACACGTGAGCCTCAAATTCAGCATAATTTTTCATCATGCAGAATTTGGGCTGGCTATCTGAGTAGATGATCTACATGCCTATGTCAATGTCAATAGATGGATGTGCTTTTGCCTTGCTGTCTCACATGTTGTCTAACCTTCTGTGTTACTTTGTGCGGCTAAATACGCCAATACGCCTTCCTACCGACTCTGAAAACTGTTCCCTCATAGATCAAAAAGCTCAAATCTCCGTCGATACTATCATTAGAGATTCCACCAAAGTTTCTGAGAAGACCACCATTAAGAGATCAGTAGTTGGCCGCCATTGTATCATTGGCAAGATGGTCAGGATTGCAGATTGTGTATCTGTCATCGAGGATGGGTGCATATCCACAATTTCATTTCATTGCTTTGGTCAGATCTCTTGTCTGTGCCAAACGTCAATTGCATTTCGGGAAAAATCGGTCTCAAAACAGAACTAAACCGCTGTATCACGCAAGCTGGTTACGAAAGTAATGCAGGAGGTTGGGTGCCTCTATATTCTTGCGAAGGCCTGTGACTGACTTGCTATGGATATCATCATGAATGAGAAACTGGAAATTACGGACTGGACCGTTACCAGTATCACAGAAATCGAGGACGGTTCCGAAAAGAGAAATGGCGATGAATCATGGAAAAACTTCCATCGAGATAAACGAATAGGTGAATGTATAGGCATCTTAAAGAAAAGTGAAATTATCCACTCTGAGAAATCTGACCAGGCATCTGATTGCCTAGGCCTTGGGAGAATCGCGCACCACGACCACCTCGAGTGCCTCCTGTAATTGGAATTTGTTTAGCACAAAGTAGGACTGAGTGCAATTACTTACCCCTTGTACCTCGAGTTCGCTCACCGCGGCCACGTCGTTCCTGGAGTTGCTCCCCGCGCTTCTCCCCTTTCGTTCCATCCAAACGGTCGGACCACACGTTGTTGGAACCAAATTTGCTATCTAATATTTTCTCGTTTTGTTCAACCATGTTCCCTATTTTTTCCGCGATTGTTTGAGCAAGTTGTTGAGGTGGAGTCAGCTGGATGCGGTGGAATACAATAACCCCTGATGACTGATCCAAAGAAGCTTGCAATTCCTCATTCCAAATCATCTTTGAGACGATTGATGTGACAACCCTTAATGATAGGGAGAATGTACGCGACAATAAGGAGAGCGAGAGCGTGCTGTACTGAGAAGCGCAGGCGAATAAATAAGTTCGAAGGCCTTGCTCCTGTATGCGTCTAGATAGATACGCTGATAAGAATCGGCGAATCGGCGAATAAGTTAACATACTTTGCGAGCATCTCTTTGGCTGCCTTTGGTTCTGACATGAGGTCCCATGTTTGGATGTCTTGGACCAAGTCCCGACACTTCATCCAATCACCATCTTGTAACGCCTTACTTGCCTGCATGATGTGGTCCCTGGTACTTTCTGGAGGTCCCGCGAAGACTTGTCGATCGGCGAAATCTAACAATTTTCGGAACGGTTTACAAATCGCCTTTCGTTTTTGTTCTTCTGAGTCAATACTCGCGAGCAGGGGAATTTCAATCAACATGCTCGAGACAAGGAAAATTGCCTCCAAAAGCTCCATGTTGATATGCATATGGAAGGGGAGCATCCGTTGCTTCTCAGCTTTCTCTTGCTCGGGGCTAAGGACTTGAAAGCGTTGCTGGTGAACACCCTGAGCAAGCAATTCCTTCACTCTCTGGGTGGCGAAGATTTCCTGTAGGGTTGTATGGGCCTCCCTAATTAATCCAGACCTGAATGCACAAAGTCCCAGCTGAACAATTGTACGGTTGTATAGAATTTGCGTTGCAACGTCTGCCGAATGGATTGATTCCTGAAGATGCGACATAAGCAGCATGTCACGAGCAGTGTAAAAATCGTTGTGGAGAGCACAGTGATAGATTTGACTGAGCATGGCTCTGGTGCGTAACAAACTGTTGCCGGACTTGTAAAGGTAAACACACAAAGCGTGGATAAGGGAAGAGGAATCCTCAGCGTCTGAAAGAATATTCCTTGGTTTGATTGCTGATGCTTCAACGGCAGATTCTAAGGCTTGAATCACCAGAGTCGGCTGATTGAATTTGTCATCTACCACGAAAGAAGAAGTGGTGAGGCATACCTTAGAATAAATAAGCTCAAGTCGCCGCATGGTCACACGAACAAGCGATTCCTCCTGTTTCGTCTTCTCGTAGAGTGCCTGGGCTCGACAAATAGTACGATATAGGACTTTCTCATCCTTCAGTCGCTCAACGTACTCAGTTCCATGTGGATCAATATGCTGCAGACTACGCGTAAATTCGTCGCAAAGTCGATCAATGAAGCTGATGAAGCTGCCCCAGATCTGTACAAGGCCGCCTTCCGATTGAGGGGTCCGCTCAATGAGTTCGTCGTAGTCGTCAACAATTTCTTGAATTGAATAATCAGAACTGGCAGAGATAATTGAAATCAATTCATCAACTTCTCGTTGTGCTGCCAGCCACAACTCGACCGGCATATACGAAGAAGCAGAGGAACTATAATCGAATCGACATGAGATGAGGGCAAGAAGTACACGAATGCGTTGATAAGTAGTTGTCGAGACTTGAAGAAGTTTCTCAAGAATGCGTATTTGTTCTGCTCGGTCGGTATTCTGGGTCAGTTGATCAACAAGATGTACCAGATATCAAAATGAAAATTCTCCCACTTTCTTGCCTCTAGCTTCCTGGACTGCTTGGAGAGTTTTAAGGACGCCCTCCGCGCTGATTTGTATGACACGTCCTCCCTTCCCTACGGTTGCGAAAGCATCTTCGTCCTCTTGTCGACTTACGGCATGGACTGAGGTAGACATAACAGGTTGTACAGAAGTTGAGAATGCAATGGTAGCCCGATAGTCTCGCTCGAATGCCTCTGGATCCTAGGCGAGATTGTATAAACGAGCTTGTACAAGAAATATGAAACTCACATTTTTGAACCCTGCAACCTCCGACTCATGCTCTTTGAGCGCCTTCTTAGTCTTTTGCTTCATCGCTGTCAGAGCCTTGGCTTTAGTTGCATTCAATTTCTTTTTTGCATCTTTGTCTGAAAGTACGTTTTGAACAGCGGTATCCAGGCTCAAGAGCATTTGAATGTAAAATGGAGAAAGAGGCTCGGAAACGTTCTGTTGTCGTTGTACCATCTTCAAGACTTTATCATATTCTTATTTGCCTATTATCAAGAGTGTAGAACCCGGATTGCTATTGGTAACATACCGGAAGAAATTGCAACCCAATCGTCATTCTTCAAGCCATTGTCAATAACTCTTCCTGAAGCCTCCATCTCCGCAAGCCTTCTTTCCTGGGCACTCAAAATCCGGGTGGTGGGTTTATCTTGATCACCACTCTCCTCTTCATCGGACTCATCTCGAAGAGGTAAGCCAGGGCGCCGTCGTTGCGGTCCATCACTGTCGTCGCTTTCACTTTCCTCTTCGTCTGATGAGCCATTTGATGAAGTAGAGCCCGCCGTGCGTAGGAAGCGGGACATGGCTGATTTTTGGATGGTTGTGGTTGGTTTTGGAGGTGCCTCATCACCGCTGCTCATGAGCTCATCTTCAGATTCTTCTGTATCAGAATCGGAGTCGCCTGCCTGCCTAAAGAATCGGGACATAATGAGTCAGAAGGATAATAGATATCCTCCAAAAATTTAGTGTCCCAGCAATGACTCAGCAGCCTTTTTCCCACACCTCGTATCCCACGGTCTAAACCTAGCCACTTCATAGGCTTTCCTCATCGAAAAAGAGCTCTCAGTCCCTCACTTCCTGTTACCCAGCCAATAGCTCCACTGACTGTTAACTCAAGCAGCATTTTTCTGAATGAGTGTCAAATCTGTACGACTGCACACTGGGATTATGAGACACTAATTAATATGAGGTAACTACTGCCCCTGCTCAAGTATGTGAAGAAAATGTACAAGTTTGAATCCCCTGTTTTGTCTACAGCTTGAACTGGTACATTTCAGAAAATTACTATACATATTCAAAGACTACCTCCACTGGAGCCATTGATAGTGCTATGGTTGGCTTGTCCAGAGTACATCTCAGCAGCCTTATTAGCATACCACTGCTTGTCAAAGCAATGGCACCAGAAGGGACACTTGTTGTCATCAGCAGAGTGGTTACCCTTGCAATTCAAACACTTGAAAGTGTAAGGGTAGGGTACACCAGCTGCAGTTATCTCTCTAGGAGGGTTAGACTTAGTGTTAGCCTTATAACACCAAGCTAGGAACCTGTGGTTCTCTGCTCTGTAAGGACCACCACATTTCTGACATTTAGTGCTTTGAGCACAACAGGCATGTATTGGATGTTCCCAGCACCAACAATTGCATATTGGACAACCTTAAGTAGTCCCTTGGACTGTAGCTGTATGCTACCCAAAGTTAAATGAGTGGTTAATAAGTGTTTTTCCCTTTGAGCCCTTTTGAGAGTTCCAAATGTCAATCCAAATTACTGACATGTCAGAGCTAAATGAGACCTTCATAATACAAGGTATAGAGGCCAGTGTGATGCTCTCAAAGAGAGAAGAGCAAGAAAGAGCTTCCACCACTTGGGCAGGAGTAATAGGCAAGAAGGATTTAGAGTCCCAGTAGGGAACACCTAAAATCTTCAGAAATAACTTTGACTGAGGCAGCTGAGACTCTACTTCAATGGCCTTACTGAGACCAGCAGTCTTCTTCAACCATTGCTTAGTTACCTTCAGCTCTGCTGCAGAGGCAACAGAGTTGGTAAACATGGATACATCATCTCATGTCTTGCAAACAGACTCAACTCTAAGCTTAGAGCAAGCATTAATCAAGCCCTTGTTACAGAACTCAACTGCTAAAGTAGTAGCAAGATCAAGTGTAATCAAGACTTGGTGCCTGGTAGGCTCTTAGATCATCATTTTGAGTATCCTAGAGACATTAGGATGACTGGGGCTTCCTTGAGAAGCATTTTCACCACCTAAGCTAGCCTGGTGCATAAAAATGATTGTAGCTTGTAAGAGGTTAGGAAATATCTCCTTAAGCTATAACAAGTGTAAAAGTTCTCATAAGATGAGGCAGAAGCAAATCTTGGAGTTTGCTGAGTAACATTGGCTTTTGCAGCCTGTGTAAACAGTTTGACCTTAGGCTTAGATTTAGAGGCCAAGAAAACAGGTGGAGGTACCATCTGGTCTTAGATAGTTCTAGAAGTCATTATAGCTGAGCTAAAATGAGTTGTTGTAGGTTTTGAGGCTGAATGAGTTGATTCAGCCTTAGGGAGAGGAAGAGCTCATGAAATGAGCAATGTCTTGCTCCTAGAGTCAGAGAAATATAGAGAGGAGAGGAAAGGAGTTTTATCTTTTTTCTTGCACTTTTAGTTAGTAACCAGAGTGAAAGTGACTTCTTCTACCTATGGTATATTAAAAACCATCTCAACATCAGGAGAAGGCATTGGAATGGGAATAGGACTATAGACAGTCCTCATAGCCTCTATAAGAGTGAGAGCATCAGGTTGAGGCAAGATCTTGAAGTGATCCCAACTAGCCTCAGAAATTGTCTGGAGTAAGTTCCAAATATAAGAGCCAACTCCCAAAACAATAGGGAACTGCTTAATATAAGGCCCTCCAAGGGGGTGCTGCTTAATAAAGCATACAAGATGCTTAAGAGAAAATGAGAGCATCTTGGTGCCAGTTTCCAAGTGCCCAGAATATCCAGATAGTAACAAAGCATGGTATTCACCATTCCAGAGCTCATTATTGTGAACAATGTTTTGATTTCCCAATTAAAAAGATGACTCAGCTGATCCATGGATCATGTTGAGTAGTCCAAGTATAGGGGTTTGGGGCCCCTGAGTGCTTTCTGGGGTATTTTTACTCCCAAAAACCATATTGTTGTCCTCCTCAGCAATAACCTGGTCATTCAAGCTCAACATAAATGCTTTTCCTTCAGGAATAGAAACAGGAAGAACAGCTGGAAGCTTCAGAGAAGACACTTTTTTGGAAGAGAGCCTGCCTGTTGTTGCTCTTGGGGTTGTAGGTGTTCTAGAGTCTAGCCCTATGCTCTCCTCCTCACTTTCTCCTGAAGAAGATGAAGAGAAGACCTCAGGAGAAGGGTTTCTTGAGGCAGAAGAAGCAGAAACACTCCTTGAGGAGCATCTTGCAATGCAATGAGTATGAAGTCTCTCTCTTAAATGAACTCATTTTCCAGCCCTAGAGCTAGCTCTGGAAAATAAATTAAGTGAGTCTGGAGACTCACCAACACTATTTGAACTGTTCTGGAACCCAGGAGGAAGTGTGGTGATTGTGAGTGATTTTTCCTGATTTTTTGGATTAACTATGGTAGCAGTTAAAGGAAAAGAAGTAAAAGATGTAGAATTGAGGCTCTGGCAGGCCTCATTCCTATTTATCTTCATCTTAAGAAGCTGGTAAAGCAGTCCTGCCTTAGGACTGCTACTTTTCCTTCACAACATGCACTGATATCTCCACTTAGTGCTAGAAACTCAAAGGGCACTCACCCCTATCCACAATCACTTGCTCTCTTAAATAATGCCCAGTGTACTCATTTGAAGGGCCCTCTCTTGGATACTGAGGCATCACTTACTCAGTCTCACTGAATGCTTCAATCTCCTTGATGCTGAGGCTACACTAAGTTGTAGGCTGCTAGACAGCTTCCTTGAGTGTATCTCATTCCATTCCTGTAATTATTCAAGTTTCAATGATAGCAATGCTCACTTGGAGTCTCTTGACTATCTTTGTCTTAAGGCCTCCTCTTATTCTTCTACTCTTGTTGTTGCCACTGATGCAAGTACTATACTCCTCAGAAACATATAGGCTATCTCTGCTGCATATTTCTGAAGACTAGGCCACTAGGTGTTGTCTTCTAAGACCCCAGCTGGTAGAACAACTGCTCCTGATGCTGAGCTGTTTGCTATAAGACTGGATGTCTCCAAGGCCACCAGTATGAACATTAAACACATAATATCCATAACTGGGACCAAAAGGATAGGTCAATATAAGATGGGAAACTGGAGTAATAACAATCTGATTCTAAGGAGATGATTGGTTAAGGGCTCAGTCTACCATTTAATATAAACCCATCTAGCTGGATCAGATTCTGGGAGGCTAATTGGTTAAGGGCTCAGCCCACTATTTGGTATAAACCTGGCTAGTATACTAGCTGGAATAGGAACAGGACACCCTACACCTCTAGGTTGTATGACTTAAAGGTAGTTAGTCATACTGTGAAAACAACTTCTAGTCCAAACCTGTTCTGAAGTACTTACTAAATTGGTAGGTAGCAAGGCAGTAACTCTGGACAAATTAGGGATCTGTGCCTATGTCAGGCATAGTTCACACTGGGAGTGAAAGTTTGCAAGATGGACTCAGAGATATGCAGACTTGTAGAATGACCTTGGCTTCAGCTTATATGCTACACCATCTGTCTGCTGTATGGTCACAACTTCAGATGATCAGGAGAAGTCTGAGATAAGAGTGGGTGCTAATTTGGTGTGTCACCATTGAACACCAGGGATCAAGTTCAATAAGAGTTTATCTTTGTTGATTATCAGACTAACAAATTACAATGTAACTACTAGTCTTATATATGAGTTCCTACTATAGGAGATGCTTGGGGTTTCAGTGGTATAGCCCCTATTACCCCAAGTGAAGGTTTCAGTATTGAGACACTAATAGGAGTAACTCCGTTATGAAAGACCGAGTCAAATAGGAGTATCTTCACCATAGAAGACAGAATATCCAAATAGTTACAGCACTGTCATAAGATGTGTTGTGAGAAAGGTGGCTGCTGTGGAAGG
>Ga0157357_1000218_pt1 | contig 23817 bp, 19 predicted proteins | sample AttcapACBM1_FD_111485 | JGI IMG/M metagenome (GOLD analysis project Ga0157357, IMG submission 111485) | Fungus gardens microbial communities from leaf cutter ant in Botucatu, State of Sao Paulo, Brazil - Atta capiguara ACBM1 | ecosystem: Host-associated > Fungi > Mycelium > Unclassified ... | reverse complement strand
TCATACAGTAAAACCTCTTAATGAACTCAAAGGAAAGAAAGAATGGAAATAAGAAAAAATATCAAAATATTATAACTTAAGCCTAAGAGTTTGGCTGAAAGAAAAAACTAATATTATTAGGTATAAAAGAACTCAGTAAGGTTCTTAGTATAGGATTGTCTACTTTATATATCTCTGGTACATGGTTTGTACATATCTATATCTAGCCTACCCTAAATACTATGAGCCTATATAAATAAAGTCATTATATCTTTTATGATATATGACATTATTCTTCTATGACATCATATGATGTTGTGACTGTGACTGTAACATGAGTATTTCACATAACTATTGTTACAGCTTATCATGGTATCTTGTTCCTTCTATCTTTAGAATGAGAGAAAAAGAGGAAAGAGAATCATAATATAGAAAAAGTCTGAGTGAAAAATAGAAAGACTTTATATAAGAAAATAGAATAGAAAAAGAATAAGTCCATCATCTTAGCTTCTGATACAAAAGGCATTCAAAGAATTAAATAACAAGATCACCAATTAACTAGTACTCATACTTCTAAAGAAAGAAGAAAAATTTAGAGTGGAAACCAATGCTTTAGAACATGCAATTGGAGGAGTCTTATCTCAGAAATAGAAAGGGAAATGGAAATCCATCACATTTTTATCAAGGATAATATAGCCAGCTAAAAATAATTATGAGATATATGACAAAGAACTACTAACCATAGTAGAAGTCTTAACAAAATGAAGTTAATATTTATTGGATACCATAGAAAAGTTTGAAGTCTGGACAAACCATGAGAATCTCAAATATTTCCAAGAACCACAAAAGCTCAATGGACAGCAAGTAAAATGGTATTTGAAGTTGCAAGACTATGACTTTATTTTACAACACATCTTGAGAAAAACAAATATAAGAGCAGATATTTTATCCAGAAAGAATTAAGTGAACACAAAAGACAACAACAAAGATATAAAAATGTTCAAGAATAAGCTATAAATAAGATGAATTCATATGGAAGCAAAAGTGATAATACTCAGAGGAAACCAAGTGGTAAAAAAGATCATATTATTGAAGAAAATTTAAAGAAACAACATAAGAGAACAGAAAGTGTTAAAAGAATTGAAAAAAGATAACAGACAAATATAGGAAGGCAATAAAATAGTCTATATAGAAAGAAGGATATATGTCCCAAACAACTAGAAGATATGAGAGCAAATCCTATGAGATAACCATGAACCAGCAGATATAGAACATCTAGAACAACAAAGAATGCTTAAGTTAATCAAGAAGAATTATTGGTGGCCAGTGATAAGAAGTGATATCAAGAAATATATCCAATGTTGTCAAAAATGCTAGCAAAATAAAGTACAACACATGTAAAAGGCAGGGGAACTTCATCCATTAGAAATACCCAAAGGACTATAACAAGAAATCAGTATCAATATTATTGGACTACTTTCCAAGTTAAACAACAAAGATATAATTGTGGTGATAGTGAATTGATTTACTAAGATAATTAGGCTTAAGACAACAACTATGATAGTATTATCAAAGAACATAGCCAAAATCTACAGTGATGAAATATGGAAGATAAATGGAGTACCATGAAAGGTTCTCAGCAACAGAGAACCTCAATTTGTCTCATAGTTCATAAAAGACTTAGGAAAGAAAATTAGAAACAAAAAAAAACATTATCCATAGCATACCATCCTCAAACAGATAGCTAAATAGAAAGAAGGTCAAATCATTCTTATAACAATATGTCAATTACCAATAGGATGATTGGATAGAATGGTTATCAGTGGCAGAATTCCAATATAATAACAAGAAACACACAGCTACAAAATACACTCCATTTGAACTAAACTTCAGAAAACACCCATGGAAAGGGGTCCTAACAGTGAAGACAGAATTATCAAAGCTAGAAGATTTTCTTGAGAGACTGCAAAGAAGTTAGGAAGCAGCAAAAAAGTCAATGGAAGTGGTAAAAGAAGCCATGAAGAAACAGTTCAATAAAAAGAGATGGAATTTACAAAACTTGAAAGAAAGAGATAATATATGTCTGGGAGCTAAGAATATACATTTGAAATGACCCTCCAAAAAGCTAGACTAAAAAAGATACAAATCTTTTTGAATCACAAAAGACATTAGTTAAGAAGTATTTCAGCTGAAACTACTAGAAGGATAGGAAATTCACAATGTGTTTAACAAAGACTTGTTAAAATAATGCAAGAAAACCCAGTTCAAGAAACAATACATAGATCCAGCACCACCACCAGATATTATTAATAAAGAAAAAGAATATGAAGTTGAGGAAATATGGAATCATAGGAAATAAGAACATGACATCTAATTATTGGTTCACTGGAAAGATTACAGAAATAAGCACAATCAATGAATAGTAGAAATAGGATTATCACGTACCAAGAAGACAATTCAAGATTATTAGACAAGAATTTTGGGTCAAAACCTATAAAAGAAAGAGATAAAATCCCAAATCAATATCTCAAAGTTATACCAATACTGAGAAATTCATTCAAATGGCTCACCAATTTATCACTTCTTCATTGCCCTAACTTTATGAGGAGAGGTCATTATAGGACCTACAAAGAAATTGGACATATCCTATGTGATTGGAGATTTAGTGTTCTTGGACTAAATTCATAAGAACATAAATGTTAAAATGCTAAAACAGAGATATTGTTACAAGTGTCTTCTCATGTCTTATAGGTAGTTGCTTCATAGACAATGTGTGTTGGGATTTGTTTTACTTCTGACTTATTATCTGCTGTGTCTTGTTATTTCCTCATGTATGATCAATCAGTATCTTATATAGTAGTAGAGGCTTCCTCATATTTCTCTTATTTATTACTTCAAAAATACCATATGTATTCCTCATTGTCAATAGGTATATATAGCTGTAGATACTATCTTGTATTCTTATACTTTACCAATTAACTCATTTTCTACTCTTATTCAAGTCTTTGTCTAAAGTTGCAATCTAAGCTAAGCTTAAGAAAAAGATTTTATAACTTTAATATAGCATATAATAGACATGAAAATACTTGTCAGAAATCATAAAGAATATACCATAATACACAAAGACTCCTTGACAATCCACTGTCTAGAATAATTAAAATAAATAGAGTCAATTATCCAGTGGGAAGTGTAAGAGAAAAAAGCATAGAGCAAATTTTCTTTTTCTTAGCACAATATACAGTAAAGTCTCATCCAATTTCCAAAAACCTTGGAAATGTTGCTAAATTGCCAGATGATATTCAAAAGAAGTAGCTTGAGTTCTATCTTGAGAAGTTGAAATTCTCAAAGATAGAAATTTCTAGGAAGTTGTGACTTTTCTAAGAGACAGAAAGTGATTAAGAATCACTAGGCATTCAACATTAAGTCTGATAGTCATTACAGATCTTAACTTATTGTAAAATAATTTTCTTAGATTAAAAAAATCAACTTTGATAAATTATTCTCTCCAGTTGTTTACTATGAGATGACATGTCCATTCTTGGCTGTTACTGCTCTTGAAGATTGGAATATCTATAGCATTGATATAAAAACTGCTTACTTGTATAGTGACCTAAATGAGGAAATCTACATGGAGCAGTCTGAAGGTTTTAGACTATCTAGCAAAAAAAAGAAAGTCTAGCAACTTTACAAAGCATTGTATAGTCTTAAACAAACTAGCTTATCTTGGTAGTGAACTATGACTAATTTAATGTTAGTTCTAGAATTTAAGTAATATAACTGATGCTAGTGTATACTACTTCATTGGTGAAATGACTAGAGAGTTTGTTATAGCAATTAATGTCTACTTTATAGGTTCAAAAGATTTTCCACTCTTTTTAGAGTTGAAGCAAAAATTTATAATGAAATGAAAATGTCATGACCTTAGAAAAACCAAAGAGTTTCTTGGAATACATATAAGTTATAATCATAAGAATCAAAAGATCTTTATAGACCAATTTGAGTACTTAAACAAAGTTTTAGTATATTTTTATATATAGCAGCTAACCTAATAAGTACTCCACTACTATTAGGCTATGTGTTTAAACCTAATAATAAACAGTGTGACTCCAGTTTCTATCAAAAGTACTAGCAATTGATTAGATTTCTAATATATCTCTGATAATTGGCTTATATACTAATATAAGATTTGCTGTAGTCAAACTTGGCCAAAAGATAGAAAATTCCTCAAATGAGTACTATCAAGCTGGATTATACTTCTATAGATACTTACTCAATACTTGCAAGTATTAAATAGTCTATAATAGACTTAGTAGTAAGTTTGTTGTAGTATACTCTGATTTAGATTGAGTACAAAATCCTAGATCTTGTAAATCTAGGACTAGTTACTTTATTCTCATAGCTTACAGAGTAACATTCTGGATAAGCTACCAACAAAAGATAATAGTTCTATCTTTAACTGAGACTAAGTATATGATTCTTTTTAATTGTGATTATCAACTCATTTAGACAAGAAATCTTCTTAATAAAATTGGTTTTGATCTTCTGACTTCTTATCTCTATGGTAACAATCTTGGTTTATTTTTCTAGAGATCAAATCTTATATAAGAAAAGTACTCTAAGCATATTCTGCCAACATCTTGACTAAAAATCTTGGCCAAATTCTATTCAATTATTTTCATCAATCTCTGTTATGATTTAAACTCAGGTGTCAGAGTAAAAAAGGAATCTTATATTAGTTAATACAAGAAAACTTAGTAGAGTTTCTAGTATAGATGTGTCTATTTTATATATCTCTGGTACATGGCCTGTATGCACTTTATATCTAATCTACTCTAAATATTATAAGTTATATAGATAAGAGTTATCATCTTATATGATGTTGTGTCATGATATGCTTGAACTCTAATATTTTATTTTAATTTTCTTTTCTTTTTATCTATTTTTCTTGATTTTATTTTATTTTTCTTTTGGATAATAAAGAGGCATGTGACCATGATCACATGATGCAATGTCATAGGTCTGGAATATAGTAGAAACAACTGGAACAATGACATTAAGGGTATGGTTACAGCATGTTTATCTTGTAATAATAGTATAATAAACTTATAAATGATACATATACTTTAGGGTAGGGTTATTTATTACTAGTATGGACTATATATCTATTGTATAAATAGTGTAGGGATATATTAGAGACTTTTTGTTGAGTTCTCTTGTAATTTTCATAAAACTCTTGCTTTTATAAGACTACTTAGTTGTCAGAGTTGTAAACTATAGACTCTATTTTATTTTCTCATTTTATTTTTTCTTTTAATTTCTTTTCCATTTTATTTTATTTTTGACTTAGGGTTAGGATTTTAGCATGATGTTATAGTTACAACTTTAACATAATCACATAACATAGAGAAGGTTATAGAAAAATCTAAAACAAATGATGTCATATAGTATAACAATAATATGTTAGCCTTATAGAAAGCACATGTATATTAGGGTAGAATAGTTGTAGTGTGCACACAGACTATGGTTTGTGGTATATAAGATAGACTAGTTTGTACTTAGAACTCTATTGAGTTCTCTTATGACTACTTAATCTAAAGTTGTTCTTTGGTCTAACTCTTTGAACTTAAGATCATAATTAAGAGGGAAGTGTTGTATTCTGCTTACCAAGTATTTGAACCACAATCAATAGTATGACTAATACAGTAATTGATATAAAAATTTTACTTTGAGTTTAATACACTATCACTTGTTTTATCTTGCTCTTACTACTAAGCTTTCCACTATAGAACTTACTATTGGTAAGTGGTCATTAGTTGTCCACACTATACTATGCTGCTGTGCATTTTGTTCTTCCAACAGTTAGCACTTATATAATCATCATCCTGTATTCTCTATTATTATTAGGCAGGCCTTTGTCTTTTCTAGTAAATGTTCTAGATGTTTCTATTAGGATTTCTAACCACCTAGATACTATTATTTCTTGGTTATATTAGTATTATTCTGCTAGATTGGAATGGACTCCAGAGTATTATAGAATAGTTGCCACCTTCAAAAAACCTCATTCTGTTCTGTCCTGAAGATGAGTTCTTCCCTGTACATTATTCAGACAATAAATCTTAGGTTTCTCCTGGAGTTTGAAGTGTAAACTCTGTGCCTCTACACAGTTGCTCTAACAGCACCATACTGCTGTACACTGTTTCTTCCAACAAAAACAAGGTCCTTGAGAGGCCTTTGTTTAATTCAGGCAGCAACTTGGTATCATTCCATTATCTCATTGGGTAGGAGTGTCAAACTATTACAGTTTCAATGAGTTTCATTTTGTATAATCAGCCACTCTCACCTGTATTTGAAGTAAATCTTCTGTATTCTTGGACATACAGTGCATGCACATTTTACCCTGCCACACATAAAATTTGTCTACTGCACATTTATTCCAGTTTGTAACCTTTGTTATGGATACTATAATCCTCTTACCAGCCCTTGATCTAACAAACATTAAGCACAGTGGGGCCTAATCATCTCACGCTGACTAAATGTCTTTGAACCTGAGACTTGATTTGAAAGGCTATCACAATAACATCTTGTTCACTTCAATCTGCCAAACGAGGTCGGATTTGTTGTCCATAACAGAAATCAGAGTATCTAGCTGTTCAGCAAGTCGGTATCTTAGATAAGAACGAAGAAAACAATTGCAGGTAGCCTTTGATGCCATTCAACGATTTTGGATTTCGAGCTCTCTTGTCTCAAATTAGCTGTACAGTATGTCCAGCAAACTTTTCCCACCGCGATTCGGAAGTCAAGTCGTCCTGATAGTAGACCACCTTGCATTTGAGCCTTGCCAATTCAATGATGCACCTAAACAGCTCGCATATGAATGCTACCATGTCCAGAGATCTTCATCGCAGTACAAGTATCTTCGTTACGATAAGATCACCCATGTTTTCAGCATTGACGTATCTCCGCTCAAATCGAGTCAATATAAAGACATGTTCCTCGTGTCCTTTTAGTATTCAGTCAAGAGTGCTGCACGGAAATTTGAATTTTTATCGGTAGAATTAGTGGAATATCTAAAGGAGTAATTTAGCGTGTAACAACTTCATCACTTGATCAGCCTCCCTGTCAAAACATAAGAGCTACTTATGGACATACCTGAGCAATCAACCTTGAAAATCCCTTCATTTTTCCGCATTCATCGATTGCATTCCTTGCTCTTGCAGTCCTCAGTATACCAAGCTCATGGAAATTCCTCAAATACCTGACGAGGATTAAACAATCAACAAAGATGGCCTACAATCATCTCACCGGAGGCAGGTCTCCTCCTTAAATTCAGAGTATAGCTTCCGGTTAAATCTCCTCTGAGCGATCTATCAATCAACCAAGCTGAGCGCAGAAGTGAGAGCTCACCTCGTTTTTTCGGGCATTTTCTTCGTACAGGTGATTTTGATGTATGAGGAAGTGATCTGAAAGAACATAGAACGACATCCCAGATAGGTACATTTCAAAAAGACACGCTGCCTTGTTTCCACCATATCCAACAAACCTCTCGTCGCACCTAGTTTCGCCATTGTGACCGGTGGTTCACGTTCGAAAGAAAGAAACCATACCAGGGAGGACCATCCTTCCGAAATATTGTATAAGGTTCATAATAAGACTGAAATTGTGTGACTTTGTAGACCTCCCCTGGCCTCGCGTTATAGTACTTGTCGTAGTCGGTACTGTTATGGCCAGGTGGCCAAGTCTCATGAAATATTCCTATTTTGCGCTCCTTTACCCGTTGTACAAGATCCTGTCCGCGCTATTCGTGTTCAACTCGAAAAAATTAGAACATGAGTATACCTTCTTCGATTGTGGGAACACCCTGTAATCCCTCCCCTCTTCGTACTCGACGTACTCAAATGCCGGAATGACAAATGCTGCCATCCCACTCGTAAACATATTCCTCACTTCACTTGCACTAGTACTCATAATGGTCCTCCTCAAAGCCTCTCTAAACCTCGGAGTGCAGAGGTAGAAGTCCACATCGAGCATCATAACGTATTCCGTCCTAGCGAACAACCTCGCAATATTTCTCCACGTGTTAAACTGTCTTTCAAACGTGTCCAATACAAGGTGCACATCAACGTATGCCGCCATGTTCGCTGTCGTGGTATATAGATGATGTAGGGATTCCAAAATTTGCGGGATATTTTCCGTGACGTTGTTTATGTGAAACGTCACTGATATAGGACCTGGTATATGCGACAAGGAGGAAGTCAATTTCAGGTCCTGGGGATGTTGAATAGCGTACCTTGATATCGCTCCACCAAGCGTGTCAGAGTGTGGAATCTATTACTTGTGATAAGACTCGTTATCGTTACATCCTCCTTGTGGAATGCACCAGAAGCACGATAATAGTATGGTATGATTTGACTTGGTTTCATAAGACGCGGAAACGCCTTAGACAATATTATGCTCTCCTCGATAGAATGGCTTCCCAGGATTTGTGATTCCAATGTTATTTGTTTGCCATGCGTCGACTCCAACCACGGAGGGGAAGAAAATTCTGGGGTAGATTTCTTGGAAGAGGAGAACGATAATAGCGCGTTGGTCGTGAACAAAACAGAGATCCCAACATAAATAGCAAGACAGATAGTCACCGCCTGTTGGACATAACAGGAAAAAACAGGCATGAGTCAGTCCGTAGTGAAAGAAGTTGAAAAACAAGTTAAAAATAACTACGCACACGGATGTATTGCTTCCTGTTTTGACCAAATTACAATCATCTACAAGACAACATTAAGATCTTGTGACAGTAGCCAGTGAAATGGCACCCGTCAACGCTGCATCATCTACAAACAGTACGTGCTTGAATACAAAACCCCTCTTGGCCAAATCCTCCAGAATGATCGCTCTATACTCCTCTACACCCACCAATGACCCACCAAATGATAACACCGCACCTCTTGGGTCAACCAGGCGCGGTTTCTCCGCTGTTGGCATCCCAATCACTGTCACAGCGGTATCCACCAACGCCTTAGCACAGGTCCTCAGCACATTGACTGCCAATGGGTCGTTGTCCTCGAACGCAGCCTCGAACACAAGCGGAGAAAGCGTCGAGAGCCTCTTTTCCCTGGAAATTTGCTCTTGCGGTGTGTCTAAACTGGCAACAGTACTAGAAACTGGATCAGGGAGGTATACACATCGCAATATTTCCAAGACATTCGTAATTCCAAACCTCTTGAGAACCCTGTCCCGTAAAGTACTAGGGCTCGTCTCTCCCTGCTTCACAGACGCCTGGTCATGTACCAGCAAGATCTGGCGCAGGGCCTCCCGACCAACATCGAAGCCTCCTCCTTCATCACCAAGAATCCACCCCCAACCACCAGCACGACCCAGCTCAATAATGTGACCTTGTTCCTCTTTGAATGACACGGCAATACATCCAGTACCCGAAATGATCGACACAGCGCAAGAGACGTCATTGTAGATTTTGATAGGCGCGGCAAGAAGATGAGTGTCGTTGGTGACCAACAAACTGGGGCCAATGGGTATAGCTACAAGTGCAGACAGGAGCTCAATGACACTACTGATCACGGCCGACGAGTCGGCGCCGGAAGCACCAAACCATGCTGTGTTAAAAGGCGAAGGTCCAGTGGGTGGCAAATCAGAAGGCAGGGACGCAGCCTCGAGTGCTTGTGCTACAGCCGTTCTGACTGCTTGTATATACGCATCGGCCGTGAGGTAAGTCAGATTAGAAGGCCCAGCATATCCACGACCGACGACTGTGCGGTCTGAATCAACAATCACAGCAACCGTCTTGCTACCGCCACAGTCGACACAGAGAAAGTAGGCCATGGATGTGGGTGTGGTAGACATACAGACACATTATCATTATCGAGGCTAAGGGGCAGACAGATCTCGACCCTGGAAGCAGTGGTGTGCCGGCCCTAATTTTCCCACGGAAGCAGGGTATATATAGGCGCGTGTATTCTCAGGCTCCTCGTGCGGCGGCACGGCCATGCATTTCCCCATGTTGCTCATAGCAGTGTGGTCTCTAGGCCAGTCACGCGGTTGTTCGAGTGTCAGGCCGTGCTCTGAGTAAATTCGGACATCTCAGTACCCTCTTCTTTAGTGCTCCTATGTTTTTGCATAGAGAATGGGTCGGTAGTTCGTACATGCACCGTAACAAGACTAGCCATGTTTCTAATTACTCGCTTTCAGCAATGAGAGCAGCAATCATCCTGTCGAGAATCAGCTTGGTATTGGATGATGCAACTACAGCAGAGAGATAATACCGACCTATACAGGTAATAGAAGAAGCAAAGAAGGTAAAAACCCAATTTGAAAAAGGTCTCTTTCTTGTGACCGCCCAGAGTCCTGAAAATTTCAGTAGCATCATACATATGGCTCTTTTTCCGGATCCTGTAAAAAGTCAAGTTGAAATCCTGTAAACAGATCACAGCACAACTCACTTGTCAGCGTTCCAGAGCACTAGAGGAAGGTTGAGGATAAATGCGGTCCATTGACCCGAGATGAGGAAAATTACAGCGAGGAAGGTGTGGGCAATGTTTTCCGGAAGAACAAACTCAAAAGGACATGTGTCAATCTGCATCGTCGCGTCAAATACATACACAGGTCCAACATACCTGGTTCAACTTGTTGCAGAGGTCAATCGGGTTGATATAATCGCACTCTAAATCCGAGAACATAATGATCTTGAAAGCAAGTGTCAGCCTCATAAGGAACAGGATGTGAATCAGAGTACTCACGAAGAACACCATGCAGAACAATAACCCAGCCGCCATGAGTACCGCGAACAAAAACAACCAGCCTACATGGCACCGAAGGCGAGGACAAAGTCATATGATGAAGGGCACAGGGACGACGTGTTGAAAAGGTACTGTCAGTAAACAAAATCACCAGAAGCAACTGCGGCAAGTACGCACCTACACTCCCCATTTTGATATCCCAAAAATTAAAAAACAGAAAAAGGACCGCTGGAGTTGAAAAAAAATTAAACAGAGACAGCAACGAAGCTTAGGGATGTGAGCTAGAGTCTAGATTGGACAGATACAGTAGAGTGTGGGTAGAAGGACGACGCTAAAGAAGGGCCCTGCAACACGCCAGCCACCGCTTTCAATTTGACAAGATGGCCCGCGTGACTGATGGCACAGCCGCTGAATTCTAAGCAAGAAAAAATATATATATCTTATCCATGAACATCGTGCTCTGCCCTCATACTGGGCTGGACGCAACTCGTAAACCGAAAGCGCACTTTTGGCATGCAACTGAGAACAACCATCAACGATCCTGGAAAGACTCAGTGACGCGATCTATGGTTATCCTCCCTCAGGTTGTATCTACGGCTTAGTTGTAGTAGTTTATTCCTCAGCAATGAGGGCGGCGATCATCCTGTATATCGGCACATATAAGAGGGGGTTGATTGAAGAATACCATGACAGGGGATACATACCGGTACAGGTAGTAGAAGAACGAAAGGAGATAGAAGCCAAGTTTAAAGAAAGCTTCCTTTTTGTGTCCATCCAATGTGCGGAAAATTTCTGTCGCATCGAGCATGTGGTTTTTGTTGACAATTCTGCAGTTGTCATATGTCAACACAGCCTCCTTCCATTGTGGACAATGCCTCACTTGAGAATATTCCATGCCACAAGAGGAAGATTAATTAAGAGTGCCATCCATTCCATACTCAGGAGGAACAGCACTGTGAGGAAAGCATGTGCAGCATGTTCTGGTAGGATGAACTGTTCATTCGAGGACTGTGAGTTAGTGTGATGTATTATCAGTCGAATATCGAAAACACCTGGTTAATTTTGTTACACAGGTCAATGGGATTGATATAGTCGCTCTCCAGGTCCGAATACATTATGACCTGAGCAATAGAATCAGCAAATCGAATGAATTCGGAGGACGTATTTGGTATGGTATCGTGGAGTAAGAAGCCAAAGACAAGCTCACAAAAAAGACCATGGTAAATAAGAGTGCACCCGTCAATAGCAGCGCGAAGAGGAACAACCAGCCTAGATGACACGGATATGGTACAAGCACCGTCAGATTTTCCTCAAGGGGAAAAATACGAACACACCACTTGACATGATTTCTACTGGCGAGTCGTTTGTTCAAACCGCAAACGGGTCAGACGCAGCTTAGGTGAGGAGGAGCATCACTCCGGTGCGTGACTGTTGTTCACGTCACAGTCACGCTCAGCATTACAGTGGGCGATGAAATTCTACCCTGAGGAGTAACACACATAAAACAGCTGCAGATTTGGATACCAAGAGTGAGGAGAGATAACATAAAGTAATACTTTCAAGAGAGAGTGGAATAAAAACAAGAACGAGGCGCTATGGGACACCATAGCAAAAATTATCCGCGACTAGTCAATTTCCATTTTACCAGCACCACCCTGTCGCCCACCACGCCGCCCATTACGACCACGACCCCTTCCACGTCGTACACCCCGACCCATATATTCAACAGGGTTTGATCCTGGAGGAGCAACCAACACTTGTGCACGAGGATCTTCCTTAATGATAGAATCTGATCGCAACTTCCTGTTCAACCATCAACAGCGTATTCTCTTGTCATGAAAAAGATTTTAAAAATTCACGATCCAATTTCGCCACCATCACTCATAAGTACATCGACGCTCCCCTCATCACGCACCAACCCCAGCCCATCTGGCCCGCCTAGCCTGTTGCTGAGTGTTGTACCCGAATATGTGGTACCCACGATCCGTACAGAAAGTGTCTTCCCGTCTGCTTGCTGGTTGTGGAATTTCTGCACGGCGGAGGTCGCAGACGTGGTCGACTTGAATGTCAATCTAACCTTCACGTCATCTCCACCCTGAACGAGTTTTGTCGAAGAAATGACACCACAACGCTTGAAGATGGCAGCCACATCGTCAGCTGTGGTACCTGATACCAAACCACTGACTTCAACGACATTGCCTTGCAAAGAACCAGCACCTTTGATGGAGAGGCCTCCTGATTCCTTTGTACCGGTCGCTTCACGCAATGCACGCTGCGCGAGGTTGTTGAAGTTGGCCCTTGGGGCGCCTGTTTCACCGAGACGCGCGGAAAGAGAGTTTTGAGATTCGTAGAGGTCGTGAGACCATTGGGCGTCAATATCGCCTTTGGGGGGCCGAGAACGGCTCTGGCATTGCCGGTGTCGGAAAATCGAGTTTGAGGACGTAGAATGAGAGAATACACACGTATGGGGTTGAGGAGCGACCTGCGGACTGACTGGATCTTGTACTGCGAACTGGTCCAGCAGCCGAGCTGGGCGTGATGTTCATACGCTCGAGGAGAGAAGCCATGGCCGCTATTTCGACAATACCAGGGAGAGGACTTGAAGAAGTGGCAAAGGGGGTGTTGGTCTCTGTTTGGCTCTACCAAATAGTGATGACCGGTCATCACTATAGCGGCAACAATGTGACCTCCGAATTACCCCGCAATAATATGCCCCAGAAAATCTATACCTCCCATTTACCGCCTGTGTCTCTTGTCGCACAGTCCATCTTCACTTTGCTTTTCAGCTCCAATGAACCGACACTTGTCGGGCCCTTTCTTGCTTCGCAACCTGCATTTGTCGACGCCGACACTGGCACAACTATCACACGCGGTCAGCTCAGAGACCTTGCGCTTCAGTTTGCCTTTGGTGTGCGTTCCGTCTTGAATGCTAAGCGCGGCGATGTAGTCCTTGTCTATTCACAAAACTCAGTCGCCTGGCCCGTCGTTGTCTTTGGGGCTGGTATGTGCACCTGGCACGTCTTGGGATTTTCTTGATAGTATCTGTTATCTCTCAGTGGCAGCAGGCTTGATATGCACGTTGGCCAATCCCGCCTACACTTTCCGCGAACTCGCCTTCCAATATACCGACAGCAGTGCCAAACTTATCTTCACGAGCGAAGAAGGTCTTCCCACCGTTCGCAAGACTTTCCAAGAGCTCGGACTGAGCAAGGAGGAGGGAGACAAACGCATTGTCGTGCTTCCTCAAAGCTTACAATGGGCTGGAGGGCCTGATGCCCCGAGGCGCCCCGAGGCCGCTGGCCTTCTTGAACTGAGAGACTTGTTGAGGAAAGGCACACTCCAAGTGGAGGAGCGGTTCGATGGTGAGGACGCTCACGAGACTGTTTACCTTTGCTATAGCTCAGGTGCGCATTTTTGATCGAGATATTGATACCCAGATTGTCGATTAACATTTCTTCTAAAATATGAATATAGGAACAACTGGGAAACCCAAGGGTGTTGAAGTGTGCCTGGTCACTTCTATACTGTCTCCAATTTGCTCATGGCTTGTTACTTCATCGACAGACAACACACAGAAATTTAACTTCTATGCTCGCAATGTCGAAACCAGTTTTTCCACTAATTCATGTGTCCGATAGGGTACTTGCGATATTGCCGTTCTTTCATATGTACGGTGAGGAACCCATATGATACATTGGTTTTTGAAATGGAGCTGAGGATTGATATTCTTCTTCCTTTCCCAGGTGCTGTCAAGCTCATGCTTTTTCCTTTCTTCTGTGGCGCCGCTGTAATTGTTATGCATCGCTTTGACCCCATTGGGTTCTGTTCCAACATTAAAAAGTATCAAATCACCTTTGCATTGGTTGTTCCTCCTGTTCTTGTTCTCATGGCTAAGCACTCTGGTAGGCTATTTCACCATTTTCATACCTCTCTAACGCTGTTGCCTCTAGCTGTCGACAAGTACGATTTCTCGACTCTCAGGGTCCTCTACTCAGGCGCCGCGCCACTGGGAGCTCCTTTGGTGAAAGCCGTGTGTCCACTTGGATCGCTTCCCCATTGATCTTCTCATAACTTATCGTTTGTTGTAAAATCTAGGTCAAAGACCGTCTAGAAGCCAAGCGCACAAATGGACTTCCATTGTATATTATCCAAGGTTACGGCCTCACCGAAACTTCGCCCACAACTCATGCCCTATCTGAAAGCGGCGCCCACATGGTTGGAAGTGTTGGTCACATACTACCCAATCTTGAAGCTCGACTTGTCGATGCAGATGGTGAGGTCGACGCTGAAGAGGGTCAGCCCGGAGAGCTATGGCTTCGTGGGCCTACTATCATGAAGGTTTGTTTGTTATCTGTACGAATTTATGAAGGGTGCTTTGTACCGGAGTCTAGGGTTATCTCAACCGCCCCGATGCTACTAAAGATGCCATTACCCATGATAAATGGTTCAAGACTGGCGATATTGCGATTCGGGACAAAAAGGGTTACTATTATATCGTCGATCGCCGTAAAGAGTTAATTAAGTACAAAGTCCATACAACTCATTCATGCGTTTTTATGCATTCTGACTATTTTCCTTAACCAGGGTTTTCAAGGTCCGCTGCTTCCCAGTTTCCATTGATTGAAATACCGATCCCCTCCGACAGTACCTCCGGCAGAACTTGAAAGTATACTCCTCACCCACCCAGAGGTTGCCGATGCTGCTGTCATCGGTGTACAGAGTGCGAAAGAAGCCACCGAGTTACCTCGAGCGTATATCGTCCACGCAAGACCGGAAGAGTTCAAAGACGAGGCCCGGAAGATCACTTTTGCACAACATGTGAAGAGCTGGATTCAAGGGGAGGTTGCAAACTATAAATTTCTCAGAGGAGGTGCGTCTTAGTTTGTTTCTAGATCCTTACACAATGGCAGTGCTGAAGGGTTCGCCTAGGTGTGGTGGTGATTGATGCCATACCGAAAAGGTATCTATCTTTTCGCTGGTTTTTGGTAAAGTCTAACAGGAAGCTTCAGCCCTTCCGGAAAGATCCTCCGCCGTGAACTCCGTGATATTGCAAAACAGGAGCTTGCAGGGCATGACCCTGCAGATGTGGAGGCCAGAGTCAAGCTTTGAACTGAAGTTTCTATTGACTTAATGCCCTACTTCAAAACACTGACAGTTTTAAATCTGTTCATTGTCAATGTATTAATTGATAATCTATATATACATTATATCTGGACACCTTTGAGTAGGCTCAAATCTATGGGTATGAAGTTAGCAGTCAAGGACATCAGCATGAAAAGAGAAAATCAGAAGTGTCAAGTTCTGATGCATTTCCTCTGATTACAGAGATACATCCTGAAGAAATTCAAAATATACAATGAAGCATCATTGAAGTTAAAAAAAGGACTGACAACTCACTCAGTACAAAAATCAGACTAGAATCTCGAACAACAAAGTTCAAAAGAGGAGGAAAAAATATAATGTGGGATCTACGCTGACCAAGAGTGAGCCCCATTGTGTTGAAGACACGCTAAACGCGAGCCAACTATCGTATAACTGTCAATTATGAGCAACGAAGTGCTGCCTCTCAAATAAAAGTCAGCGAACACCAAGAACACTCATATCTTCGCATTCCTGATGCTGTTCACCGCCAACTAGTCTTTGAGAGCAAGCTCAGAATGTTCAAGCAGGCACCAATAGTGAACATGCGACAAGATGCACATTCAACACAGGACAACCTGAATTCTTGAACTACCACTCAGTCCATGAACTGTTCCGTTTGGAGCCAGTCGCTTTCCATAGAAAGACTGAGGATATGTTCTGTGATCTCCGGGGACTTTCCCCACAGCCAAAGATTGAGAGCCTGGAATGACTCTCTGTGCGGAAGCTGCGATAACGATACTTTGGACAGCGCAAGATCGTTTGATGAAGAAGAAGAAATTCTCGACTATAAAAAATTACTGGTTGGGTTTCAAGCTCCGACACTCGGCTAAAACCACGTTGGGGCCGGCGGCAAATCGCTGACGCAGCCTAACTTTGTGCGTATTAGGTAAAGTGCCTTACGGGACAGCGCCTAAAAGTCGTGACTCGTGCACAATCTACATTTTGAATATCGACTTCTATCGCACTTATGACTACTGGCCAAGCTCAACCTACCTCTCAGCAACAACAAAAACAAGTCCGGAAACCACCTTTCGCTGACTGGCCAACAATAAAGATCCTCATTCCTCCTCAGGGTGAACACGTTTGCTATTTCTGATTTAGATTAGAATAATGACCTGCAGCTTCGTATCCAGGTCGATTCTCACTAGCCAATGATGAATGGTGTATGACGTACTGCTCGCAATCTGTTACTGGACGCATACACGGCAAGGAGCCGTACTGCCGTTCGTTATGTGTGCGAAAGGTCTTTCCGCATGAGGTCCGTAATGTCATCACGTTCAAGCGACACAAACAAGCGGATCAAAGTGGGAAAGCAACGTACCCCCTGCCCACAGAAGGTCAACCAGTTAATCTACCTCGCATATTCGGTGGGAAACCTCCAGAGGACACAGATAATTCAAATTATAAACCTCAACCAACCCCAACCCCAAAGAATTGGGACGAAGGACTCTATATTTGGACTGCGAAAGGACGGATGGCTGCTCATGAGAAGATAGACTCTATGTCGATGGACTTTGAGCAACAGCGACGAGTCGTAGAAATGAAGGAGCGGCGGAGGGAAGTTTGGCAGGATTATCAGGAGAGTCTTCAAAAGAAAAATGATGCTGACAATGAGGATGTAAGGATGTGGGTTGCAAATGTTCCGCCTCGGCCGTTGCCAGATACAAGGTGTGTTCCTCCTGTGTTCGCAGATGCAAGGCAGACATTGAACTTTTGGCACCGCAGCCCACAGTCGCTTCTTGTGCCCTTCCCTCCCGATTCCCAACCCTTTTGGGGAAGGATTCATAAGTTATTGGCCCCTTCTGTTCATGTCCTCGGTATATTGAAGGACAGCTTCAAGTCGGGCGAGCAGACCCAGTTCGCTCGACGTGTCTGGGAGAAGGCACAGTCAAATGAGCCGTTTACACTTGCAAGTCGTGCTCTCAGTCATACCTACGAATTATGGAAGGAAGGGGATGATACAGCTGATGAAGGAGACGATAAGAAGGATTCTCATTAACATCTTTAGAGCTTGAAGATGCGTTGGGCTCCTGCTGTGCGGATTAGACTCTCACACTGTCATCTGATATGCACACCACTTATTTTGGAGATTTCTTTCTGGTACCAATGCATCATACTCTTAGTGTACTCATTCCCATTCTGCTGTATAGATACTTAGACAGATTTGTTTAATATTATAGTTCAGGACTCCTTATAGACTTCTTCCCAGCTGCTGGGATGTCTCTTATTGTGGAGTTCTTTCAAATTTCACTTTATATGTATGGTAAAATAGATATGGATGTGATGGGAAACTCTAATTACAAAGAAAACAAATGTATCTTGGACACTGTTGTAGCTACACTTGCAAGTGAAAGAAATTATGTTTATATTGAGAAACCTATTTTCATAAGAAATTGTAGAAATTAAGAAATTGTGGAACAAGGAAGAAGAAAAAGGATTTAATAATTACAATAGATTTGCAATGCTCAGTAGAGTAATAAATATATTCTGCTACAACCTAAACAATAGACACATGTTAAGAGAAGTAATGGTGAAAATTGGGCTGGAAGATAAAGAATTGATACACAAGAAGAGATGACAGTGGAGGTATTGTTAGATAGTAGTACGATAGGTTTGGTTATAAGTTCAGAATTTCAAGGATTTAAGTTAAAGAAAATAGAAAGACTAATATATGAGAAATATGGATGGTTCTTTCAATAAGGAAGAATCTATTAAGCATATGATAGAAATGAATATTTATTATCAGGGACATAAAAAAAGGATAAAGATTGATATAATTAGAAAGCAAAAGTAGAGTGTAATTTTGAGAATATCATAGCTAGCTTACTACAATCCTGAAATTAATTGGAAAACAAGAGAAGTAAAAATAATGAGATATCTAGAAGAATATGAAAAGTAGGAAAAGTCAGGATAGCAGAAGTAAAAGAAAAGGAATAGAAGAAGAAAAAAAAAGGAAAAAACAATAAAAGTAAAGAAAATAGCAAAAAAGTAGGAAATTTGGAATAAAAAGAAAGATCTGAAGAAGAGGTTAAAAGATTGGTTCCTTAAAGTAGATCTATGTATTTGGAAAGAAATCAAGTGAGAGAATGCTGACAAAGAAGGTGTAGGATCATACAATAGAAGTAAAGGAAAGATTTGTACTGAGAAAGAAGAAGATATATCCATTGTCAAGAGAAGAAAGAGGAGAGGTTTGTAAATCCATAGAAGAACAATTGAGGAAAGAGTATATTAGACCCTCAAAGTTGTCTCAAACAGTACTAGTATTTTTTGTAGAAAAGAAGAACAGTAAGAGACTAGTACAGGATTATAGATATTTAAATGAATAGACTGTAAAACAATTATCCTTTGTCTCTTATTTTGGATATTGTAAAAATGTTGGTATGAAAAAAAGTATTTACTGAATTAGACTTATGCTAGGGTTACAATAATGTTTTTTTAGACTTATGAAATTTCTAGTGATATTTCAAATAATAATAAATGAGATTCTACTGAGATTAATCAATACTGGAGAAGTAGCAAGTTTCATTAATGACATTATAGTAGAAATAAAAGAGGAAGAGGTGCATGATGAGATAATAAAGAAGGTAGTAAAAAGGTTAGCAAAAAAATGACTTACATATGAAACTAGAGAAATATAAGTAGAAGATCAGAAAAGTGGGATTTTTGGAAGTAGTAATAGGACTAGAGGGAATTAAGATGGAAGAAGAGAAGGTGAAAGGAATATTGAATTGGCTGACTCCAAAAAAGATCAAGAATATACAGAAGTTTTTAGGACCAGCCAACTACTATCAGGAGTTGATTAGAGATTTCATGTCTATAGCCAGACTACTGTATAACTTAGTTAAAAAGGATCAGAAGTATAATTTGACAAAGAAGTAGAAGAAAGTATTTAAAAATTTAGAAAAGATTCACAAAAGAACTGGTGTTAGCAGCACCAGATTTAAATAATAAAAAATGAGAATAGAAGTAGATGCATCAGACTATCCAATAAAAGAAATATTATCTATAGAGTATGAAAATGAGAAATAGAGATCTGTGGTTTATCTCTCAAAATATCTCAATAAGACAGAGAAGAACTATGAGATTCATAACAAAAAGATGTTAACAGTGATTAAAAGGCTGTAAAACTGAAGACATTTGCTGAAGAGTACAAAATTCAAGTTTGACATCTGAACAAACTATAAGAATTTAGAATATTTCATGAAAGTATAGAAATTAAATAGAAAACAAGCTCACTAGACATTATATTTGTCAAGATTCAATTTCATCTTAAAATATGTGCCAAAAATAAAAATAGAAAAAGCAAATAGACTTAACAAGAGACCAGACTGAAAAATAGGAGTAAAAAAGGACAATAAAAATCAAAAATTAATTTAAGAAGAATAGATTCATAGCTTAGCTAAAGTAGTAATAGAAAGATCTGAAGTAGATATAATAGAAAAAATAAAAATAGCTAGAGGCAAAAACAAGGAGGTAATTGAAGTAGTAGAAGAAATAAAGAAAGTAAAGATAAAAGTATTAAAAGGAGATGAATAACAAGTAAAAGAAGAATTGATATTAAAAAAGAAAAAGTATATATACTAAAGGATAAAGAGTTGAGAGTTGAGATAATCTGGTTATATCATAATGTACTAGTAATAGGACATAAAGATAGATAGAAGACAATGAAGTTGGTGGCCAGAAGTGACAAAAGATGTGAGGAAGTATATATATAAATATGATATGTGTTAGAGAATAAAGAACTGTATGGAAGTACCAGTAGGGAAACTAATAGCAGATAAGGTACCAAAAAAACTGTTAAAGGATATTGGTAATACTGTAAGTTCATATTCACTCTACAGAGACTTAGTTACACTCCTAGACTGGTCATTACCTAGACTAGCTTCTAATAGACTGATAACTGTCTCTATCTTATTTTGATCTCTATTGTCTAGTCTGCTATAGTAGTACTTGTTGTAGCAACCACTCGCTGGAACGGCACTTGTGATATGCTGACTTCAGCAAAGCTCTTAGTAGGCTATCTAGTAGTAGAAATTACAAGAGAACTCAACAAGGAGCCCTCACTACATTGCTTCTCTATTTATATAAATTACATGTGATCCGTGCTACAACAATATTATTCTGCCCTTATGTCTATGCATCATCCTCATGTCCTATTACTTATCCACATGTGTTTTCCTTAAGGCCACCATGCTTCCTACATGTGCCCTGACATCATACTCTTAATCTCTGCTATACATGTGCACACCATGAGGAACCCTTGTTCCTTAATGTCATCCCTAACCCTAACTCTAATCTAGACTCCTCTCGATCCTTCTAGACTGTTAGTCCTTCCAGACTGTTCTAGACTCTATCATATAACTTCCAAGTCACGTGTTCTCCATCTATTGTAGATTAATAATTACTACTGTCCTATATCTGTTCTAACCCTAACCCTACCAAAGTCTGTCCACACACTCATCTTATAACAGTACTATAGTTATTTAGCTGTAGATATTAATTGGTCAAGTGTACAGACCATGTGCTTGGACCATCCTACTATAATATATAAACTTTATTACAAAGTTATTACTAGTAGTAAGAAAAGATGTAATTTTAGTAGTTTGTAATTGGTTGTCTAAAAATAACACATTTTGTAGCAATAACAGAAGAACTGGCATGGCTATTTAAGAATAAAATATGGAAGTTACATGAGTTGCCAAAGAGTATGATTTTGAATAGGAATTATAATTTGTAGCAGAGTTGATAAAGAAGTTAAATAGAATGTTGGATATTGAAACAAAGTTGTCAACATTATTCTATCCACAAACAGATGGCCAGACTAAATAAATAAATCAAGAACTGAAACAATATTTATAGTTCTTTGTTGATTACAGACAAAAGAATTGGCTAGAGTAGTTAGCAATAGTAGAGTTTGTAGTAAATATAAGGTGCATTTAGCAACTAAAATGTCTCTGTTTATAACAAATTATAGTAGAGAAATGAGAATGGGAGCAAACGTTAGAAGGAAGAAAAAAGTGAAAAAGATAATAGAGTTTGTGGAAAGAATGAAAAAAATTCAGAAAGGAGTAAAAGTAGTATTAAGAAAAGCTTAGGAGAAGATGAAGAGATAAATAGATAAGAAAAGAAAAAAAGCTGAGAAATAGAAAAAGGAAAATAAAATGATTTTGAGCATAAAGAATCTAATATTCAAGAAAAGACTAGCAAAGAAATTAGTGGATTGATATATTAGTCTATATATCATTGATGAGATAGTATTTACCAATGCAGTCAAATTATAACTACTAACTTCAATAAGAATTTATCTGGTTGTAAACATTAGTCAAGTAGTAAGATATAAAGAGTATGTAGAAGAACAGAAAGTAAAAGAAGTGAAACTAGTAAAGATAGATAGAGTTAAGAAATAAGAATATTAAATTAAAAAAATAATAAAAGAAGTTGTGAAATACTTGATATGTTGGAAAGTTTTTATAGCAAAAAGTGACATATGAAAGAAGAAAAAGAAAAGAAGACTTAGAGAATGCAAAAAAGTAGTAGCAGAATTTGAGAAGAGACTTAGTACAGAAGTAAGAAGGCAAGAAAAGTTAGATTTGGTAGAGGAAAGAGACTTCAGAAAAAGAGAATTACTAGAGAAGTATATAGCAAAGAAGTTATATAGATAGAATAACAAAAGTTAGAAAGGAACTGGTAAAAATGAAAGTCAGTTTTTCTAAAGGAGAAATCTTGAAGAAAAGGTAATGTTAGAGTTAAAAACAGTAGACTTGGCTTATTTTATTTTTATTTTTATTTATTTTCTTATTTTAAACTTAGAATAAGATACTTTAAATATTATTTTATTTTATTTTGGTTAATAAAGAGATATATAATATTATAAGTTTAGAATATAATAAAAGAAACTAAAACAATAATGTTAGTGTATATAATTATAGTATACTGTTCTTATAATGTATACAAGATAGACTTATAAATGATACATGTAATTTAAAATAGAACTTGTATAATAGTATATAGTATAAGAATATATCAGAGACTTGTTATGATCTCAAGATTTTAGAGTGGATTAAGAAAAAGAACCTTGTATAGGGTTTACACAAGAGAATTCAATAGAGTTCTTGGTACAATGTATCTATCTATATATACTAACTAGTGATGGTTCATGCTCTACTATATTTAGCCTATCCTAAAGACCATGTATTAGCCATAAGGTTAATATGTATTATATACATTGTATGATATTATTGTTTTTTGAACCTTTCACCATGTTTTATGTGACTATGTGATTATGTAACTATTACTGTGACCATGTCATCTGATGTGACTGATGTGTGACTATGTGATTGTGATGTCACACTAAATCCTAACCCTAGCTTTTAAAAAGAAAGTTGAAAATAAAATAAAAATGAAAAAGAAAATTTAAAAGAAACTTAGGTCCAAACTTTATAAGTCTGACAAGACTCCTGGTTGAGTTTTATTGTAATTCTCACAAAACTCTTTATACTATAACAGTAGAACTCAACAATCTTCAGAAACACTATATTATATAGTTTTCTGATTCTTTATTTTTTATCATTCTTAACTAACAGTTACTATGACTGTTAGTCATCCTTAATTTAAAAGCTAGACTCTAGATGTAGATAAGAGCTAGCTGTTCAGTATAAATAGTAGTAATTAGACCCAGACTACTGTTTAGATATAACTCATTGTTTAAGTAGGTAGTATTGAGTATTACAAGTTCATTATAACTTGTTCATACAAAGTAACAACATTATTCAATAAGAAAGCATCTAGAGTAGAGATTTTCTTCTTAGAAATAATAGCCAGTGTTTATTAGAACAGTAGCTAGTAGGATAGTAAACAAGTAATTTGTTATAAGACAAAAGTGTGAACAGACTTTGGTAAGGTTAGGGTTAGAACAGATATAGGACAGTAGTAATTATTAGTCTACAAC
>Ga0157357_1000213_pt1 | contig 24032 bp, 25 predicted proteins | sample AttcapACBM1_FD_111485 | JGI IMG/M metagenome (GOLD analysis project Ga0157357, IMG submission 111485) | Fungus gardens microbial communities from leaf cutter ant in Botucatu, State of Sao Paulo, Brazil - Atta capiguara ACBM1 | ecosystem: Host-associated > Fungi > Mycelium > Unclassified ... | reverse complement strand
TGCTATAGTTGTTACCTTAAGTCTAATTATCTTGGTAAATTGATCCAATAATGTTGATGCTGATTTCTTGCCATGGTTCTTGAGTTATTTCTAATGGATGAAGTTCCTCTGTCTTTTTCATGTATTGCACTTTATATTACAAACTCAAGATCTTAGAGTAGATCAAGAATAAAAACCTTGTATTAGGTTAACATAAGAGAACTTGATAGAAAAAGTCTGTACAAGATTGTCTATCTTATATACCTAAGACTAATGGTCCATACTCTACTACTTTAGCCTACCCTAAATGACCATGCATCTGTTTTAAGATCAACATATGTTAAATATATTGTATAATGTTATTTCTTCCAGAACCTTCTACCACTTTCCATTGTAATATGTGATCATGTGACTCTGTGACTGTGACATGTAATGTTACATTAAACTCTAACCCTAGTTCCCAGAAAATGAAAATTAAATTAAAATGAGAAGAAAATTGAAAATAAATAAAGTCTACCATCTTCAACTCTAATACTTTATTTTACTGGCATTTTTGACAGCAATATACATATTTCTTAATGTCACTTTTTATTTTTGGCTACCAATAGTTCTTCTTAATCAACTTAAGTATTCTTCGTTGTCTTGGATATTCTATATCTGCTGGTTCATGGTTATCTTGTAGAATTTGCTCTCATATCTTCTAGTTGTTTGGGATATATCTCCTTCTCTCTATATAAACTACTCCATTGTCTTTCTATGCTTGTCTGTCATCTTTCCCTAATTCCTTCAACACTTTCTGTTCTCTTGTATTGTTTTTTTTGAATTTCCTTCAATAATGTGATTTCTTTAAGCATCTTTATATCTTTGTTGTCATCTTTTGTGTCCACCTAATCCTTTCTGGATAAAATATCCACTCTTATATTCATTTTTTCCAGAATGTGTTATAGAATGAAGTCATAGTCTTGTGACTTCGAATACTATCTTGTTTGCTATTCATTAAGCTTGTGTGGTTCTCAGAAATACTTGAGATTTTCATAATCTGTTTAGACTTTAAACTTCTTTGTAGCATCCAATAGATATTTTGTTAAGACTTCTACTATGACTAATAGTTCTTTGTCATATATCCCATAGTTTCTTTCAGCTGGCTGTATTGTTCTTGATAAAAATGCAATGGGTTTCCATTTCCCTTTCTATTCCCAGGATAGAACTTCTCCAATTGTGTGTCCTAATACATCAGTTTCTACTCTGAATTTTCCTTCTCTCTTTGGTAGAGCAAGTACTGGCTAACTTGTGATCTTGTCCTTTAATTCTTTGAATGCTTTTTAATGTTTTTCTTCCCATTTCCATTTTTTTTTGAGTTTGTTGAGAGGTTTTGTCATATGACTGAAGTTCTTGATAAAACATCAGTAGAAATTTGCAAATCCTAAGAAGCTTTCTACTTTTTATCTTAGTAGGGGTTTTCTATTCTTTGACAGTCTTGGCTTTGTCATTTTCCATCTGTACTTCTTCTCTCCCAACTACTACTCATAGTATGGGATATCTTCTTAGCATCAAAGTCACATTTTGATTATTCAAAGTAAAGGTTATGTTTTTCCACTACCTTCAAAAACCATATTGTTCTTTCTTCCAGTTTCTTTTTAGTCTTGGCAGGTATAATGAAGTCATTCATATAATTGGCCAACACTCCTTCATACAAGAGTTCTCAAAATATACTGTTCATCATCCTTTTGAATGTGCCCAGCAAGTTGCATAACCCAAGGTATATCACTTTAGACTCACTTTAGACTCAAATAGTCCCTTGTTTGTTAAAAATGCTGCTTTCCATTTGTTTTCTTCTTTGATTCATACATTGTTATATCTCCAGATAAGATCCAATTTGTTGAAGTACTTGGTGTCTTTGAGCTTGTTAAGTACTTTCCCAATTAAGAGTAGTAGTATCTTATCCTTTATCATATGCTGGTTTAATTTCCTGTAGTCCTGTACCAATCATAATGATCCATTCTTCTTTGGAATGTAGAAATATAGTGTCACATATCATGAACTCAATTTCATAATTAGTCCTGCCTTGAGCTGTTTATCCAACCATTGATTTAGCACTTTGTCCTCTTTGACCGTCATTGCATAAGCCTTGGCATTTAATTCCTTTGGTGCCTCTTCTATTAGATTTATCTCATGGTCTCATTCTCTTTGTTCAGGTAACTTTTCAAATTTATTTTTGTTGAATAAAAATGGGTAAACAGTCAAATATACTCTGGTAAATCTTCTGGATTCGTTGGATCTAGTTTCTTCTCTATTTCCTGTTGTCCTTTGTCCTTGTCATCTATTTGTTATAATCTCTTGTGTCCTATATTTTCTTGGGCATTTTGTAAACTGTATTGTTCTTGTGTTCCAGTTCACTTCTAGATTGTGCTTGACCAACTAGTCATATCCCAAAAACATGTCCATACTATTTAAATCCATTACTGCTACATCTATCCATTCCATATATTTGTTAATCTCCAGTTCCAGTGGCACAAATCCTCCATTCTTGGTTCTATCTGCATTAAAAATCTTGAATAACCTATCTATTAGTCCTGTCTTTATCCATTTTTCTTTTACTAGTTATTTATAAATTCTAGTATAAGTGCATCTTGAATCCACCAGTATTTTTAGCTGTAATTCTTTTCCATTTGATGTTTTGATGTTTGTTTGTACATTGAGTTCTCTTTTCTTATTATCTCATTGATAAGGAATAAAGTATCAATTTATGAATTTATTATGTACAGAGGTTCATCATACCATGCCTACTCCAAACCCCTGACAAAACCCTCCTGTTCATTGTCATCTTCATTGTCTGACTCTTTCTGTATATTTCTGTTCTTCATTTTCTGTTCTATTCTACAGTTCTTTGTTGGATGTTCCACTTTATTACACTTGTAGTATCTCCTTGTCTCTTATCTTTGTCATAGTTGTCTTTGGATTTCCTAATTTTCATAGGTGTTTCTCTGCCTCCATAAATTATTTCTGTTCTAGTTCTGTAATTGTGTCTGCTCTCTGTGGATTTGTATCCTTGTCCAACTAAGGTAATTGTTATCTTCCATTCCTTCAAAGTCTCCAATGCCACTATGGGTAGGTATCCTAGTATAGTCTTGATAATATCACTCCTAATATTCTTCTTTATTAAAAAAGATTGCATGTATATGATCAGTTTCTGTTTTCATTGCTAATGCTTTGAACTCAATTATAAAGTCTACAATATGTTTCTTTCCTTGTCTGAATATTTTAATCTTCCACTTAGCATCTGCTACCTTACTCTTATTGCTAAATGCTGTCTTGACTTCTTTGACAAATTTGTCCCAATTTTGGATATCATCATCATCTTTCATCTGATCAATCTTCTTCTGGACATAAATCTCTACAATGCCTTCTCTAAGTTGGGCTAACACTGCTATAATTTTATCATCTGTTGCTATGACTCTGTTGCTTTTGAGAAATAATTAGATTCCCCTCTACCAGTCTTCAAACTTTGTCCAGTCACCATCAAACTACCCTAAGTCTAGGACCATACTCTTCAGCATTACTGCATGTTTCAATGCTGCTAGTGCTAGTACTGTTACTGTTAACATAATCTCTGGTGATTCTGGTTCAGTTGTTCTGTTCTTGTCCAAGGTATATTCTTTGGTGATTCTCAATAATCTAAGTATTTCTTCAAGTGCCTCAATATTGGTTTCTTGATGTTGTCAATCTGTCTTATCTGTTTGTAGATTCTATTACAATAATTAGTTTTCTATAGTTCTTCAATAGCCTAACTTTTATAATGTTCTAGTGGCCTAACTATTAGAGCAACTAGACAGAAACATGGAGTTTGCACTCTCCAGGAAAAACCTAAATATATACTCTTGAGAAAGTACAATACAGCACTTATCTCCAGAAAAAACCTAAGAGAATAGAATGAGGTTTTCTGGAGGTGATGACTATCTTAAATATTACACTGTTCATTCCAATCCAGCAGAACAATACTAATATGTTCAAGAAATGATGATATCAGAATGGCCAGGAACAATAAATGGAAATATCACAGACTTGTACCAAAGTCTCAGTATGGGAGTGGCAGGTCCAAGTGCAATAAAGTTTAGGCATGGAGTTTGACAAGGCTAAAGTGAGAAGGTCAGAGTCTGCTGCTAGTGTTTATTTAAGAAAGTTCAGGCATAGAGTTTATCAGCAGAGTTTGTGCATGAATGTCTGCAATAGAGTTTGTAGTCCTCTTACACTAACCACTATGCACTTTTCTTTTGCAAGGTGAGCTTGATGATGCTTTACCAAATATTATGACCTTAAGCTTGGCTTAGGTTGCAACTTGGTCAAAAACTTGAGTAAGAGTGGGAAATAAGTCAATTGGTAAAGCATAAGAATACAGGATAGTATCTACAGCTATATATACCTATTGACAATGAGGAATACATATGGCATTCTTGAGTATACAATGAGAAAAGAAATGAGGATGCCTCTACTACTACATGAGACACTGACTAAGCATACACAAGGAAACAACAAGGCACAGCAGATAATAAATCAGAAATGAAACAAATCCTAACATATGTTGTCCATGCAGCAAACACCTGTAAGACATGAGGAGGCAACTGTAACAGATTTCCTGGAGATCACAACCTCTGCTAAATTCCATAAACTTCACCCAGTTTCTCTGACAGTGTAGGCATAAAAGTATTCTTCCAACTTGGATCATTATTATAATGGTGGAGATAATACTTGGATCTGTGATAGGAGGTGTTGTCCATATATCTTGCATAGTATAGAATAAAGATTGGGGAGAAGAACATTCCTTGTTACAATTTTAAGCTTGACTTAGATTACAACTTAGACAAAGACTTGAGTTGTTACAACCAATGTTTCATGCTCCATAGGTGGTTACCATATGGACAACATGTGTTGGGGTTGTTTCTTAACTCTGACTTAATTATGCTGCATCTCACCTTTTCCTCATTATATGATCAGTTAGCACCTCATATAGTAGTAGAGGCCTCCTTATGTTTCTCTCATGTTATGTTCACTTCTTAGCATATTGTATGCTCATGGTCTTTAGGTATATATAGCTGTAGATACTCTCCTGTATCCTTACACTTTACCAATTGATCATTCTTCCCTTCTCTACTCAAGTCTTGCCTAAGCTGCAATCTGAGCCAAGCTTAAGGTCATAATATGAGTAAGGGAGGAGAGAATGACCAATTGGTAAAGTGTAAAGATACAGGCTTGTATCTATAGCTATATATACCTATTGACCATGAGAAAACATAATGGCATCCTTGATGAAACAATAAGGAGGAAGTGAGAAAAACATGAAGAGGCCTCCACTACTTTATGAGGCACTGATTGATACAACATGAGGAAGATGCAAGGCATAGTAAATAAAACATGAGGTAGAATTGCTTGTTACATTCCTGTTGATTGATTTGTCTTGAGCAACATAGAGGATTTGATACAAAGGCACCTGAAAGATGCTCACTCAGGTGAGGAGCAGAATTTGCCCCTGAGTGGGTCAAAGAATTGCGGCAGGAAAACACCATTGAAGAAAACTATAAAACCAAACAAGAATAGTCCCACTTTATCAATTGTCAAACACACAGTTCTCTACAGCTATTTCAGTTAGAATCTATACATCTGCTTGTTATTGTTGATGATCTTGAATAGTCACACAGGAAGCATAAAGGTTACAACAGCGATCATTGATGCTATCCTACAACTTCGACGGGTGCACCCACCGCACACGTTGCTCATATTGTTCCTGGAGTACTCGTCTCAGTGTTTTTCCACTCGGTGACTTTGGTATCTAGACACGAAAATCAAATTCAAAACAGGCAAAGGTGAGTTCAGCACAATTAACTCACCTCAGAAACAACTTCTATCCCACCTCGCAGCCATTTGTATTTACTCAGATTAGTCTGATGCCAGGTTACTAGTTCCCTGACTGCTTCAGATACCCCAAGTCCCTTTCCTGCCTCACTTAGGACAATCCATGCGTGAGGCACCTTTCCGTCATCGGACCGACCTCCATTAACTCCGGCTACAGACACATCAGCGATCAATTTCTTAGGGTGAGACATCAGAACTTCCTCGATCTCCATTGGAGAAACCTGAGCTCCGGAGACCTTCAGGGTATCCTGATTGTCCCAGTTGTCAACCAAATGGATATGATGGCAGGATTAAGACCTACCTTGACGCGATCTGCAAAGCTAGAGGTAAATGGGGCCAAACATCAGAAGTGCAAGGATGGAATGGAGTAAATCCCGAATCAATAACGCACTAGAAATATTGGTCTTTATCGACTTTGAATTTGTCCCCTGTCCGAAGCCATCCACCCACAAAAGTCATCGCGTTGGCTTCGGGATTGTTCCAGTATCCCATAACAACGTTCTCTCCGCGAAGCCAAAGCTCACCCGCCTCGTCCCAGTCAGCTTCAGATCCATCATCACGAACGATCCGAGCTTCCATTCCAGGAAGCAAGATTCCAGAGGCATTGATATTGTCTTTACCTCTCCCATTCAATATCCCTGGATGAGGCTGGGACAGAGCGGCAACTGTCTGAATGAAACATTTTATTTCAGACTTTTTCGGCGGACTCCAAGGCACCTCGACATACACACTCAGATAACCCATATCCTGAAAGGAGCAATAAACATATTGGATCACACTGCTGAAGTCTCTGGAATAATGGGAGAAATTCATTACCTTCAGTAAAGCGGACTGCCTGTTTAGACAACGAAGCCAGTTTGATAGCAAATTTGCGTGGAAGGTATGCCCCTACGCAGACAAAGGTGAGTACTGAACTGAAATCAACTTGGTCTATCATTGGGTGGGCTAAAAGCTGCTGTACCATCGATGGTACGAGACCCAGAAAGGTAACCTTATACCTGTTTGATTCCATTAGCAGTTATCACCTTTGTAGGCTGGCACCTACTTCGGTATAGCCTCTATAACTGCCTGGGTGTCCCATCGAGGGAGGATGACTAACCGGGACGGGCCAAGGAAAAAGCGGAAACAATAGGCGTGCAGTCCGGCTGTGTGGTGTATCGGCAGATAGGCAAGTGTTGTAGATATCCCATCGTCCGTGAGAGGGGTCGAAGTCTATAAAGGAATCAACGAGTAAGTTTCAATACTGACATAATCACTTTTCGAGAGCTTACCTGGCCGAGCTTCAAAAACTCTTCCAGACCTACGATTGCCTGCCTTAAAGTGTAGATGATATTTCCGTGGGACACCATGACAGCTGGTGGGGTTCGTCAGTATCAAAATGCTTGGTTCCAGCAAACGTTCGTCGGAAAACCTTTAGGCAGTCCAGTAGTTCCGCTCGAGAATACTAAGTAACCAAGCGTGTCCTTCGACACTATGCGTACTTGTTCTTCTGGAATTTGCTTATTCCCGACCCTCCTTATGAGAGACTCAACAGATACTGTATCTTGTCCGGAAATGTCTTCATTCATGAGATATATCTCACGATCTGAAATCCCAAACTCGGTAGCCATAGAGAGGACTCGAGATAAATATTGAGGTGCAACAAACAGCCGAGTGACTCGAGTAAGGGAGAGAGCATGTCGCAACTCAAAGGGTGTCGCATAGCACGAAATAGGAACAAACGGAACTGCGATTTTGAGAAGAGCAACGATAAGAATCACGTAGTCCTGTCAAGCGGGCAGGTAAGTGAATTGGAACTCATTCTAGAACAGCAACAGCTTACGGAAGAGTTGTCACTCAAAATCCCAATTCTCTCTTTACTTCCTGCTTCCAAACCAAGCCCCCCCAGGGACGTGGGTCCACCGAGGGCCGTCGCTAAGTGATTAATCCTTGCGCATAGCTCCTTGAACGAGTATTTCTTGCCCGTATGGTATTCTACATGTGCGGTAAAGTCGGGCCAATCGGTCACACCTGGACGGCCGGCCAGTACTGAATATGCATTGAGCAGAGATGGGTTTTGAGGAGGATCCGGATACAGCGATTTGAGATGCATTTTGTTGTTACAGCACTGATCAGGAGACTTTCAGTCACACGGTGAACGATTTATTGTTTATCATATCACACATGTAGTACAAAAATACAGTCTGTGGGACTAAGACTCTAGGAGATGTTTCGGGAGACCACCTAGATGGGCTAGGGCTGGAGAAGTTAACAGAGTAATTGTTTTTGTAACTCAACTGGACTGCAATCAGATAAATATACGATTCAAATAAACATATGACTGGTTCCAGGAACCTGTGTGACGAATATTAGAAAACCCTCAATCATCATGTCCCACTGGGCTGCACCAGAAACCCTACGGAACTTCAAATTCGAAAGGATTCTGCATGAAGATTCTCTAAACCATCTCGTCGTTTTTCTCGGCTCTTTTCCTGATCTTGAAGGAGACGGCAGTGATATTCAGGCTATACTTCGTTTGGAAAAAACTGCCTTCGATCCTGCCCAGATACCAAGCATTTTTAACGCGCTCAGTGGAATCGAGAAAGTAAGGCTCGAGCAAAGCACAGATATTGTACGCAATCCAGTTTTATAGTCGTGATTTGAAGTAATCGTAGGACTTGCATGACATCAGTATACCTGGATGTTCGGCTGGCTAGGCCCTGGTCGAGAACAAGACCTGAGAATCAATATAATATGCCCTGCGACAGATGTGCATATTAGGAAGGTCAGGTTCTGGGCTTTTCCAATAAGTTTCTTGTCCAATTTGTAAAAAATACAGTACACGAAACAGGAACGGCTGATCGTACGTGAAACGCCGGAGCTCTACGAAAAACTCGTCAAGCCTTATATCCACGCATTCCCTCCCTCGAGAACACAATGGTAATCAATAATCCGACTCTAGTCAATAAGCATTGACTTCCTACAAGGGTAGAGAATATCCTTGCTGGTGGTTCAGAGCAAGAAAAGGTGCTCGTCTCGAGCCCCGATTTCATGATCCTTCCGGACATGAAATGGGATCTCAAGACCATTTCTTCCCTCTATCTTTTGGCGATCACTCAGGATCGGAGCATTCGCAGTCTCCGTGATATCAGAAAATGTCATCTTCCCCTCCTAAACGACATCTATAATGAAGCCGAACGGGTCGTACAGCAGAGATGGGGCCTTGGGAAAGGCTCACTTCGCATGTTTGTCCACTATCAACCAAGTTATTGTATGTTCTGTATCCCCTACTGATCCTAAGCACTCACGGTAGTTCCCTAGATCATTTCCATGTACATATCGTCAATGTCAACTATGATGGACTACTGGGGATGAGCGTCGGTCAGGCTCATTTACTTGACGATATAATATCTCTGGTGCGTAGAAGTTGAATCTGCATGGTTCTTGCTCACACAGTGTAGCTTGAGCTAGAGACCGATGAAAATTTGGGCGTCTTTCAGAAAATGACATTAACGTATGGTTTGGGAGATCAACATGGATTGTATGAGGCATTTAAAACGGCTTCGATATGAACAGCGTCGCTCGCGAAGTATGCATTCAGCCTAAATGAGAAAGCTTGAGACGATGTTGAACTAAACAATGTATAGTGCTCACTGTAATCATTCGTAACCAAGGATTGCCCGACAGTGAAGCTGGGGCATGAGCCGAAAGTGGAACTAGAATTCTAAATGCCACAGGAAATCATACAAAGAAACTATAGGTACTGCATTGAGGTCATCCATGTTGTCAGAAATAGTCAAACGGACTGTAGATTCAATGTGCTAATACAATTCAGCAGCAATCCTGTTTATCTTACTGCCTACCAAGTGGCGACCATACCGGATTGTTAACCTGTACATTGCCCACACCCCCTTCATATACGTTATCAAGTGTCAGTTCCAAGTCTGGTGCAATCGTTGCGTTGGGTGTCATAACCCATAAAGCAACGGCCACGGTATTCGTTCCACGGTAGTTTAGGATACCCTCTTGAACCGGGAATTTGGACTGAGGTCTGCATGGAGGTGTCAATACTCAACGAACGGGAGTCGTTCCAGTTACTTTACTTCCAGAAAAACTCACCCAAGATTACCAATTCGCTTGCCCATCATCCATCCGTTCACAAATAGATAAGCACGATATGGTTGCCCAAACTGTTCTCCAAATGTGAAGGACATCATAGCGTCTATATCACGAGGAATATTAAGGTCAAATGTGGTCACGAAGAACCCTACCCCAGCCTTTCGATCAGGCAGGCCTTGAGCGAAATCACGCTCTGGCCAGTCTGTAGTAGAGAATCCGGGTAGATGCCAGCCTTTTCGTTCACCAAATAGTCCACCTTCGTTGAGAACACCTAGGAGAATAATTATTATCTATGGGAAGGAAGGAGTGGGATTGACTACACACCCCGAGTCTTGTCAGGGAAACTAACGTAAAAGACATAAGATGATCTAACGTAAAATCCGTCACTCAAAAGCTCACCCTTTGTAACCACCAATCTTCCCTTGAACCCTCCAGTCCCCGAATTGATTACCAGCTATACCGAAGCCGCGAATACCACGAGGACTTTTAATCGTATCCGGGGTCGCTGTGACAAAACTTTGCATATATTGTATTCACTGCTTCAAGTTGTTGACTTACAACCAGACTCGGCCAGACCCATGTTGTCCTACTCAGTTCTGAGAGTTCGCGCTTCAATCAAGGGCGGGATACGCACCTGAACCACAGTGACAACATTGGGTCCAGGCTTCAGTGCACCGGTAGGGATATTGAACTCTTTATCGACTTCTTCTATGTTATTGTGATTGCTGGTGGAGCTTCAAGGCAACCATTGGTAGTGCGAGAGCTGCACAAAAAGCAATACTCACTTGCCGAAAGATGTTGCCAAAAAGACATCATTCAACCATACACTAGCAGCGAAGGCTGACGTTCACTGAGTCAACCATGTTCCTCCCATCAAATAGTGCAGGGCATACCTTCACCCCCGTTGACCGACAGATTCAGGCTTCTTTCTTGCCCACTGGAGTTGAAATGACCTCTCCAAAGCACGATATTTTCACAGCTTCCATTCGGCATCAATCAACGATCCCGGAGCCTTAACAGACAGAGTATACTTACAAACCATAATCACATCCATATAGAATTCTTCCATCTCCGTATGCAGGTTTGACAGGAATATTTGTTGTTATCCTGTTCGCCAACGTCCAATCCACATCACTAAACGTATCGTCATTCACCTCAGGCAAGCTATCCTTGAATCTCCATCCAGTAAGCTTCGGAACTACGACACCAGTCACATCATTGCGTAAGGACAGTTCGCCGACCAGTGAACCATCAACTGCAGAGGGTAGCATTCCCTGTGCGTCAGTAGAAACCAAATCTCCATTCCACGTGACCATTGTAACAGTCTTGGGTCCGATGACAGTCAGGTTGACACCCTCTTTCAGGTCACCGATCAATGCAAGGGTTCGGCCTGCTGAGTCCAGAGAGGCGCTGCGAACAAGGTGGGGCCCACCAACAAGGACGGTCTGATTGGTGCCAATGCCCCAGAAGTTGCGTAACGGATCATCAGCTAATCCAGGAATAACGGGCACCCAAAATGTAGCTGCCGTTGTCGAATCGGCATAAAGAATAAGCTGAGTATCAGAATCGTAAATCGTGACGAGGTCTTGAAGGCCTGCAAGGACGATAACTGTCGTGAAATTGCTGTCATCATTAACCTGAATCTGCGAGGAGGAAGGCTGAGCAAGGTTCGTGGGTGTTCCTGTGAGCTTGATGGAGGCTTCATGTTGTTGCGTAGAGTTTCCGTGCAGGAAAAGCACATCACGTCCCTCAATGATGCCGGCGAAAAGGATAGAAGCTGTGGAATAAGCAATTTCGGAGGCTGAGCCGAATATGTAATCAGTGACTATGACCTTGGATTCACGCCCCCCAAGGGTGATCGCGCTAGCGACAGTAGGTATTTGAACAGTGCCAGCATTGGTAGTAACGTTCAACTTAAAGGTGATGGTGTTACTATGAGAAGTCAGTGAGTCATCAACATGCAAATAATACTACTCACGTAGAAGTTGAATCTCCCTGTCTGGCAATGAAGAACTGGGTACCGGTGTCGAAATTCTTCAGGAGTGTGACGAAAGCATCATTGTTGGTAGAGACGGAAAGCCCGGTGGACGAGTCTGCAACCCAATCTGTCTTGTAGAAATCCCGGGAGCTTCGTAGGAAGAGACTCTGACGCTTGAGCTCGTCGTACTTGGTCGTCAGGTCGCGAGATTCTGCGATCTGTAAGCCAAGGAATAAGAATGATGGGTAATGAAAAAGCTGCCGATACTCACAGATGCACCATAATCATAGGACGTGTAGACTCCAGGGAAAGCAATACCACCCCAGGACGTGCCACTAAACATCATAAAGAATCAACAACGAAAAAGAGCAACGAAAATGTCAGTCACGTACCCATAAAGCATGTAATAGTTAATCAACTTCGCATTGCTTGCCCATAAGTTAAGATTGAAGACAGACTGAAACTCTGGCCCAGTCAACTGTCTGCAAGGTTCGTATCCTAAGCGCAGCGTAAGTCAATCTGGCTGCAAAGCAACAGAAGGCCCGTACCAGGCGCTGTTGGACCCCATGCATCGAATGAACCGCCCTGAAATTCTGAAGAGGTATGAGTAAAATATTGAGGAAGCGGGCCGCATTCCTACCTGGGATATACCATGCCTGAGATGGATTAACGTCGGCATGATATTGATGAAAATTCGTTGGCACACCCCTCCAAACGGTAGGATTTGAACAATCGAAACCTTGAGGATAGGAATCCAGTCTATAATTGATTTTGGCGATCAGTATGCAGCATCATCAACAGGTAATTCGTACCCATATAGGTCTACTGCACCCTAAAATCCATCCTAGATAAACTATGAACCCAAGAAGCATATATACACTCACAGTCCCGTTGATGAAATTCCTCCCCTGACCTGGATCGTTATATGTCAAAGGGACTACTATGGGAGAGTCATGGTATGCTGCTTCCAACTCCGCAAAATATTCGGCATTTGTAGCAGGATTTTGGGAGTATTCATTATCAATCTGAATTGCTGGATGTATGTTAGCCCCTACGAGTTATCAAGATCAGTAGGCTGGACGTACCAATAACTGGACCACCATTTGATATCTGATTCGGGGCTGTAACATTGATAATACCCTGGATATAGTCTTGCCATGCAGCCTTCCAATCTGTTGCGCTTGTGCGGAGGGTGCCGGCAACTTCCGTGGTTGCCCAATGAGCAATTCCTCCAGCCGTGGTTTCAGCATTGATGTACTTGATACCATCACGTCAGTGCGACTACAAGGCACAGGATAAGAAAAACTCACAGGTCCTACAATGTTTTGTGAATCGAAGCTCGGGGGACTGTGAGCTAAACACTTACCTGGACGCAAGACAACCCAGACACCAGCTTCTCTTGCCGCGTCATACAGAGGTTGGAGGGCACGGAATCCATTGAAATCCACAACACCGGGAGCAGGATTGGTAAGGCCCATGTGAACATATACACTGACGCTATTCAACCCAGCTGCCTTGACCTTCTGGAGAATATCTGGCCACAGTGACGGAACAGGAAGCCGGAAAGTATGAAATTCACCAGAGCTGATTCAAACTCTCAGAGCACCAATTCCCCTGGATGGCGATGACTTACTAGAGGAATACTCTCTGCCCTTTAAGAAACAGACTGTAGTTGTCAAACTGAACATCAGGAGTTCTGGCATCCATTACGCGCTCGATGTTTGACGTCCTCGCATGGACTATCGAGGACACCGAAAAGGACATCAACACAAGTAGAACCGTCGCCAAACAAGTTCCCGTCCGCAGCCAATTGGAGCCTTCGTTCCCTTTCATCTTGGAGTCTGTGGTATGCAATGCGGGATATGAATACGGATACTGATCCTGTCTCCCACAGCCGGGAGATTTCTTGGATGACTTCCAGGACCACGTATTTGTAGGTGGAAGCGAGAAGACCGAGTTGTTCTCCAATGAGACCCCATGACCAGACTTTTCCTTGATAGAAGCAGGCGAAGAGGGTAAATTACTATCGCAATTGTCACGTCCGGTTAGCTTACGGTCCACTGGGAACATGAGCCATCGATCGAAACCTTAGTCTTCAGTAAGATACACACCTGGCCCTCGAGGGACCCAAGAAAAAGCAACATTATAATGTCGAGAGCCGCCTTACTGCCCCTTCGTGGGAACAGTTTTTAGTCCATCTCACTCACAGCTTCTCACAGCTTCTCACAACTTTCTCACAGAGCTTCTCACAGATCACAGAACATGAATGCAAAACCTCTATATATACAAACCAGGATTACATCCCTGTAACTAGAAAACGAAAATCAATAGCTACGATACAATAATAAAATGATAATAATAACATCCATCACCTTAGAACCATAATCCAGTATTTCTGAAATAATATTAATGGTCAGACAGATGTGAAAAGCAAGAAGGGCATACTTTTTCCCAGGATGAAAAGAATTATACGGAGAATCTTCTTTCGTGTAGAAATAGGCACTCTGAGGTGTATCAAGGAGCACACTATTTCCTCGGCTGAGCTGCGGAGGAGTGATTTCGTCCCAGCCTTCAAGATTATTGGGACCCATACTGGGGATACGAGTCCCCAAGTGAAACATGTTGGTATTGTTAGTCACATTGCCCTGCTCCTCTGTGCCTCGACCGCGGACTTGACGACGTGTATTAAAGCTATAATCGAGGCCGACATGAGTGAGCAACGTCAGGAAAAGATGCACCTAAGTCTTACGTTGCCAGAAGGGAAATAGCGTATACTGAAACGCTATCAGCGATATTCCGTCGAAAGCTGAAGGATTACTTACGTTTACTAAGGATGAAGTAAAAGGCAACGAAGAAAAGGTTGGCGTTGGAGGCAATATTGTACTATGGCAAAATAAAAATAAGCCAAGTACCATCCGTCACAATTTTGTGACTTACAAGGATGACAGTAATCATACTGATAGTACTGAGAAAATGCGAGGGCATAAGGCAAGCAAGCACAGATAAGCGAAATTCACCGCTGGAAACTCACCTTGTCAGGGCACCCGTATTGATTGCATACCGACACAACATGTTTACGAGGGAATCAGAACTAATAAAAGGTTGCTAATTGGTGCTGGAACTGAGAATGGAAGTCAAAAGTAACACACGTCCTATGTCCCGTTCGTAATCTGTTCAGGAAATAGCATAACGTCGCGGCGGTAACGATATCAGTGAGGACACCTGTTCCAAGTGAAACCGTTCCAAGAATCTGAAGGGACATAAAGTGGAAGATCCAGCAACCAAGGGACTAGCGTACCTGGATTCTGTGTGCAGCGAAGATACTTGGGAGCGCAAAACTGCGGAAAATTTTGAGCACCAGTGTCGACTCTAATCGGAGCAGTACAAACGCTTTAATAGAATATGCTTCAAAAGCGGATGCAGATTAATATCAGCCAAAAACATATCAATCTCAAACTCAGACACGTACTAATAGCCAAGCCCAGTTGTGCAAAGGATAAGAAGATCTGAAATATGGTTTTTAATGTCATCCTAACCGACCTCGAAAGCTAAAGACACCGCGTACAATCAATCCAGTTATCCAGTAATTACGCCCACTGACTATCACCGAACGTCAGATCAGCATTTTGATGAGGTATTGACTGGAACTCTGACTTACACCGCCATACTCTCAGACCGAAATAACTGTAAAGACTATAATCAGAAAAATCAACTCAGCACCTCACGACGATGCCTACGCTTTGACAATGGTTCCCACGATTGACTGCAATCCAGGGTCAGTTTCCATATTGATGACTTTGCCGGATGCTTACCCCGATTAGAAGTACAATCTAAGGTTCGTTCACATGAGTGAAGTCTGTATTAGGGACGGTTAACACGTACAATCAAGGACCTGTGACAAGGATCAATGGACTGGGCTCGACGAAAGAAGTTTTTCAACATACCATTTCATCGATGCTTGCATCAACACTAACCAATCCCCCCAGTTCTCGATAGTATAGAAATATACAAGATGTCCGATGAACATCTGATCTGCTGTTTCCAAACACCTGGAGACATCTCAGTGAATGTGAGAAGTTGCAGCTCGTACTCTACGAACACTATGGTAACCACCTATGCTCGAATCAGTACAACTGGGTGCATATCAGAATCAAGACTCACAGTGAGCTTGAAGATTAATTTATCTAGCGGGTATCCACGAAAGTAGTGGAACACCTGAGTTATCAGGATTCCATACAACACACACGCAAAGGCGAATCCAATGAACACAGCTCCCAGAGTATGGTTGATCAATGAATGTTCTGACACAGCGGCCATATCTGCGAACGGGTCCTGTGTTCTGGGAGTATGCGAAAGACTGAACGAGAGTCAGAGAAACAGAGAAAAGACGATGTGCGCAAGGACAGCTGGGAACAAAAGATTCAGAAGCTTATTTTTATATCAGGACACATGAGAATCTCAGTGATGCTTCTTGGCTGCCACTGGCTGCCGTGGGCGTATGACCTCTTGATACGTATGACCTCTTGATACGACGGTCGCCGGAAATTTGGTCTTTCACGCGGTGGCCTCGCGACGGCATAACAACACCCCAAGCCGGTTTTTGATTACCGAATCGCACTGCGATTGCCGGAAGCAATAACGTGGGGAAAATCGGTGCCGTGATCGCTTACCAATGAGCGAGCGGAAAGGCCTCGGAAATTTACCTCTCCTTATAGCGTCACAATTTGCTTCCCGTTAGTTTGGAGAACACAGTCATATGGAATAAGTATAATTTCAAGGAACAAATCGATCGAAATACGAGGATGAAAAGAACAAGAAAAAGAAAGCAAAAAGGGAAACAATGAGAAGCTGTTTCCCCAACGGATGCTGAGTATCCTTGACAATTTAGTTATCTACACTGGCCAGTGTGGCAACTTTAATATGGACAGATAATGGTTTTCGGGTAGGCGTGGATCAATGCAAATTCTAAATATATCAAACCCACTTCGATCATTCCGAATACATCCAACTCGATTTCTCGTTGGACTTGATCTCATTTACAGATGTAGCGATACACAGGCCAACTGTTTGGCTTGCCTGTGTTCCCAACCTATTGCACAAGGCTCGGAACAAAGTTCATGTTCTATTTTTGCCTTTCTATTTTGACCCCAAGATTGATCCGAGTTTTCGGAATTTTTTCAATCCTAACCGAAAAACATCCTAGTCATCGGAATTGTACTAGTCTTCTTGAGTACTGTATCAGTCAGTAATTTTAAAAGATCCTCCTCCACCTTTTATTTTAACAACAGAGTCTGAGGATTACCCGATAGTTGCTGCAAGCTGGTCGCAAGCGGATTAGTGGCGATGCCCAATGGGGGCCTCGGCCATTTTCGGCCGGTGCAAGTATCTGTATAACCAGTACTGTATGGACATCTAGCCTGAGGGCTAGCGTGATCAGGCGTGGGTCAAGTGTTGGCCCGAAAGTGTGAGCGAGGCGAACGTGGTTGGAAGAGCGAAAATAGCGTCTTTTTGCGAGGCAGCCCTGACGCAGTCAAGGATGACACACATGAAGACTCCTTGATTTCAAGGGCCTATATCTCTTACACAACCAGCATCAATTTAACTTTAACTGCAGATGTGTTGTTCTATATTGTATTTTATGTATGCACCAGAAACATCTACATTTACACAATGTGTTGGAGCTAAAGACCCCAGATTTATTATGTGTTATGTGTAGAACCTTCACACTTTTCGCGCTTACGAAAGTGACCCACACTCAAGACATGTTGGCCCTACTGTATGTACCAGAAAATTTATCTTTTGATAATTCACGGGTAAAGGAAAAGTTTCGTGCCTACGATATTGAGCTCATTATCTTCAGACAACCATTAGAAACTCCTATTTATACATAAACTAAAAGAAGTCTGAAGGGACACTGCAGAGCAAACGCACGTCACAAAAGAGAGACCCAGTCTGTAATGTGCTGCAACACCGATACCTCATTCAAGAAGTGGATCTAAAAGATGACGTAACGTTACACCGCAGAGATGATCCCACTTAGTATTACTTTCCAGTGAGCCCTCGGGCTTTCATTTCGTCAACGCAACAGTGGAAAACTCATATATCCACAAAGCCCAGCGTTAATTCATCTCCACATAGGAACAGTACTTGGTGTCGTAAAGATGCGGAGAACCTGCACTGGGGATCTAGATCCAATGTCATGGGCGGGGCAGTTGTTATAACCTTGTCACGATCGTGTATGGACGCGTGACGTCACAAGCATCGCGTCTGTTTGTCTGTCTACCATGGGTATCAAGGGCCTTACAGGACTTATTTCACAACATGCACCAGCTGCTATTAGAGAACACGATATAAAGACTTTGTTTGGTCGCAAAGTCGCTATAGATGCCTCAATGTCAATATACCAGTTCTTGATAGCCGTCCGACAGAAGGATGGTGAAATGCTCACGAATGACGCTGGCGAAACCACAAGTCATCTTATGGGATTCTTTTACCGTACGATACGCATTGTCGAGAATGGTATCAAACCGGCCTATGTTTTCGATGGAAAACCACCCTCGCTGAAGCAAGGAGTCGTATGTCGCTGGTTATTTGGTTGCATCTTACTGCTCACGTCTTGCAGCTATCGAAGCGATTTGAACGTCGCGAAGAGGCTAAGGAGGAGGGAGAAGAAGCGAAAGAAACTGGGACCATAGAAGAGGTCGACCGGCTGTCAAGACGAACAGTCAAAGTGACGAAGCAACATAATGAAGAATGCATAAAACTCCTCAAACTCATGGGAATTCCAGTCGTCATCGTATGTTGTCCTTTCCAGAGGAGTATATCCATCTCAGTTTAGTCACACTTAGGCACCTTCGGAAGCTGAGGCACAGTGTGCAGAACTTGCTCGTGGTGACAAGGTAAGTTCCTTGTATTCACTTCTATCTCTGTTTTTCTCTCATTCCTGCCAGGTATATGCAGCAGGCTCAGAAGATATGGATACATTGACCTTCAATGCCCCCATTCTGTATCGGCATCTCACTTTTTCTGAGGCCAAGAAACAGCCTATTAGCGAGATCAACCTCCAGACTGCCTTGGAAGGCCTTGACATGAACATGGACCAGGTCATTGTCACGTGATATTATAACATCTCATGCTCTGGCTGAAGCTAGACCAGTTCATCGACCTTTGCATTCTCTTAGGCTGCGATTACCTCGAACCTATAAAGGGTGTGGGGCCCAAATCCGCTCTCAAACTGCTTCGGGAACACTGTAGCTTGAGGAATGTGCTTATTCATCTCCGAGCTAAGTAAGTATGATCAACTACCTTGATTTCTTCCCACATGATGTCTTAGAGCTGCGGGAAAAAAAGCGGTGTCCACAGCAGTATCTGAGAATGAGACGGAACCAGAACCAGAACCAACATCGGACATCGAACCAGAAACAGACACACCCAAAAAAAAGGCAAAGAAAGGGAAGGGGTCAGGTGGTGTTAGAATACCTGACGACTGGCCTTGGGAAGAAGCCAAAAAACTGTTTGAAGATCCTGATGTAATACCCGCCGATGAAGTAGAGGTCGGTTGCCGCATCTTCTTTGCTTTCATTTCCCACATGATTCCGCAGCTTGAATGGAAGAATCCTGATGTGGACGGCCTTGTGCAATTTCTGGTGACAGAGAAGGGGTTCAAGTGAGGCACCCACAAATCGCTCGATTAATCCTGGCTAATGTCCTCCTGAGTGAGGAGCGTGTTCGTAAAGGTGCCGAAAAACTGCAAAAATTCTTGAATACCAAACAACAAGGTCGCCTCGATGGTTTCTTTTCCGTGAAACCGAAGGACAAATCTGTCGCTAAGACTGAAACAAGGGCTAAAGGGGCGAAACGGAAGGTGAGTATCGGCTTCTATGTGATCCGACTCGAGTTGTTCACGCCATTGTGCAGGGTGATGAAAAAGCTGAAACCAGTACCAGCAAAAAGATAAAACGGAAGTAAATTCATGCACCTAGATATTTGGTTTGTGTATTTGTGTATAATATCTAATCTTTTACCGCCAATCATTGTCTTAGCTTCACCTCTGTTCGAGTGTAGATAGGAGCCGGCCTGCTTACTGCTTATTTTTATTTTTTTCAAATCAGCAATTTATTACACGGGACGCGGTGGTAGACCGTGATACCTACAACGTAGATACTTAAATAGCAAGAAAAGTAAAAGTGAAAAGAGAAGGGAAAGGGTAGAAGAGAAAGGAGAAAGTATAGGCGACACTAAGCTACACTTAAGTAGAAGTATAACAGTGATGACACTATTAAGTAATTCCTTCATGGAAGGAGAACGCTCCTGGATTAAACTCAAGGAAAGCAATGAAATTTTTTAATGACTCCCTATTAGGATTCCAATATTTGTTATACCTCCTACAGTTGTGTAGGATGTGATTCCTAGATTTGATTGGATATTCTCTACAAGAACAAGCAAAGGGTTCTTTTGGAAAAGATCTAAGCCAATATTCACCTATAGGAGCATGATTCATGATAGCTCTGGTCACTCTGGTACACAAAGTATTGGAATGCCCAATGAGATTGAGCCAGGTGCCACCTTTTGTATAAGTGGGCTTGACAGGTAAATTATCATTATTGTTAAGATCTAAAGTGCCTCTCTTTGTATTCTGATGCTTGAAATGTCATTTGCCATTTGCAGATGATTGAATCACATTCTTCTTTCTTGCTAAAATCCTATGATGATTTACATGAGAAAATAGTATTGATTTTGAACCATTTGGTCTCTTTGCCTACAGCTGAGTGAAGAGGCCATTTAGTGCTGCTACTAGGGCAATCCCAAAAAGCAATAGAATTGCTGGAACTTTTGTTAAAGAAAGCTCTAAGATCTTGAGAAACAACAATGGATTGCAGTTGGTATGGATGAGAGTGTTGCAATTGATATCTCATGTCTTATAGATGTTTGTTACAACTCAAAGATCTTAGAGTGGATCAATGAATAGAACCTTGTATTAGGGTTAACACAAGAGAACTTGATAGAGAACTCTGTACAGAATCATCTACCTTATATACCCAAAACTAATGGTCTGTGCTTTACTACATTAGCCTACCCAAATAACCATGTGTTTGCCTTAAGGTCAACATATATATAACATGCTATATGATATTATCCTTCCAGAACCTTCTACCTTCTTCTATCATAATACATGATTGTGGGACTGTATGACCATGACATTGTTGTGTGATCATGACTGGTGATGTCACACTAAACCCTAATCCTAGTTTCCAAAAATAAAAGAAGAAAAGAAAGAAGAAAGGAAATTCAAAATAAATTGAAAATAAATAAAGTCCACTATCTTCAATTTTGACATAGTTGCTGCATGAACAACATGTGTTGGGGTTGTTTCATTTCTGTCTTCTTTATCTGCTACATCTTATTGTTTCTTCATATATGATCAGTTAGTGCCTCATGTAGTAGTAAAGACTTCTTCATTTCCTTCTTCATTGTTTCCTTAAGAACACTATATGTATTCCTTATTATCAATAGGTATATATAGCTGTAGATACTATCTTATATCCTTACACTTTACTAATTGACTCTTTCTCCACTCTTACTCAAGTCTTTGTCTAAGTTGCAACCTGAGCCAAGCTAAGATCATAACAGAAAAGATGAATCAAAAATACTTCTTGTAGCATGAACAATGTTAGCAATGATGATGATACTTTTAATGTTGGGGACCTGTATGGCTTAATTTATTCCACATCTAATCAAGAATAATTCTGCTTTAGTAAAAGTGATGTTGAAGAAGTGATATTGATTGCATGATAAATTGCTTTAGCTAAAAGATTTCAACTAGAGTAGATATATAATAATAAAGTTATGACATTATTCTTGATACTAGTATCAGAAATTATGAGAACAGTATTTGGATTCAAAAAAAAGCCATTGAGAATTTTATTAAGTAAGCAAAAATGTGCATTCAATATGTTTATAGTTCACTATATAAAAAGATAAACAATTAGAAAAATTATCTACTAAACAAAACTGGCAATAGTATTGCAATCTTTAAGCTTGGCTCAGGTTGCAACTTAGACAAAGACTTGAGTAAGAATGAGAGATGAAGTCAATTGGTAAAGCATAAAAATACAAAAATGTATCTACAGCTATATATATCTAAAGACCATATGTTATTGGTAAGGCAAACAAGTCATAGTACATAAGAAAAGCATAAGGAAGTCTTATCTACTATATGAGGTACTAACTGAGACAACATGCAGTACAGATGATCATTAAGTCATAACAAAGTAACTCCAACACCTGTAATCCATAAGCTAGCTACATTGAAGACATGAGGGATTGATCATAACAGATAGTTCTTTATAAAGTTTATTAAAGAAAGGATGAACTTTGTTTAAATGATTGCTGGTATCTATGATTGAACTTTTGATTTTAGGACATTGTTTTTCTGTCAGGTTACCCATTGAGAAATAATGGAGTTTGGCCTTTTTCAAATTTTGATTATCCAAAAGTAAATTGATCACATGTTGTTTAGGCAAAGAAGTGACTTTTAGATAATGTCTTCCTCTGACTTTGTTGAGGTGGAGGTGAATGGGAATGAGGCTAATAATGATCTCAACTCTCTACAAAGAAGAAGTTCAAAAAGTACTAGTAATTTAAAGTACTACTCTACATTACATCTTCTTTAGTTCTTTAAGAGGATAAAAGAAAGATGTTTCTTTGAAGTATTATAGTTGGAAACCATAGAGAGCAATGAGCATGATATATGTTCTATAAAGAAGATGCTTATACAAAGGCAACATATCAGATATATGAAGTTTGGACACTAGCTTTTTTATTTAATTTCTTTTTATTTTTATTTTTTGATTTATTTTTCTTTTCTGTGAACCTAGGGTTAGGATTAGAGTGATGAGATCACACTATCAAACATCAGTCACATCAGATGACACAGTCACAGTAATGGTCACAAAGTTATAAGACACATGGAAGGATGTAAAAGGTTCTAGAGAATGATGTTATACAACATATAGAACATATGGTCTTTAGGATAGGCTAGAGAAGTAGTTAGCATGGACCACCTAGTTTAGTATATAAGGTAGACTAGTTTGTACAGAGCTCTCTATCAAGTTCTCTTGTGTTTAACCTGAATACAAGGTTTTTCTTTATTGACCCACTCTAAAGCCTTTGAATTGTAACATAACAACCCTCTAGTGAAATTGTCTAATATTTTCATATCCTTAATAGAGAATAGAGCTTTGTTGAAATAAAAGTGAATGTGTTGATGGAAGAAGAGTTTTCTGTTAAAAATGAAGCCAAGATACCTCTATTTATCTTTTGGTTGAAGAAGAAGGCCTTCTAGTAGTTCTAAATATAGAGGAGAGGAGTTGTAATTCTTCGTGGATCTAGAAATATAAAACACCTCCAATTTGTTGTGTTCAATTATTAGACCAAACTGTTTAAAAAGAGAAAAAATAATACTATAACTACAAAAGATATTTGCATTTGATTTCTTGTAACTCTTCTTCTAAGAAATAAAAAGACCATTGTCAACAAATGAAAGAGTAGAAACAGAAATAGAAGATCAAAAGTTCTGAGTTCTTTTTCCAAAGATATAAAAAATGGGAGCAATGTAAAGTATAGATAAAATAGGGAATAGAGCAAACTCTTGACCAACATCTGTTACAACTTAAAGATCTTAGAGCTGGTTAATGAGAGAAACCTTATATAGAGTTTATACAAGAGAACTCCATAGAGAATTCTGTACAGGATCATCTATTTTATATACCTCAGACTACTGGTCTGTGCACTATTACTTTAGCCTACCTTAAATGACTATATGTCTATCTTAAGACAACTATATGTATAATATATGGTATGACATCATTATTTTCAGAACCTTTTACTGTTTTCCATCATGGCACATGATTATGTGACAGTGTGACAGTGATATGTGATGTACCACTGATCCCTAACTCTAGTTCTAAAAATAGAATAGACTGAAAGAACAAGAAAAGAAAAGAAAAGAAAATAAGATAGAGTTCAATCTTTATATTTCTAACAACATCCATATTAGCTCTGAAAGTGG
>Ga0157357_1000211_pt1 | contig 24090 bp, 21 predicted proteins | sample AttcapACBM1_FD_111485 | JGI IMG/M metagenome (GOLD analysis project Ga0157357, IMG submission 111485) | Fungus gardens microbial communities from leaf cutter ant in Botucatu, State of Sao Paulo, Brazil - Atta capiguara ACBM1 | ecosystem: Host-associated > Fungi > Mycelium > Unclassified ... | reverse complement strand
CCAGATCCAGATCTTCAGAACCAAACCAGCTCGCTTTTCCCCTCACTTTGATCCACTTCTGCTCCGTCCCGGTCCCCGGCTCTAGAGTCCCCTTACCGAGGGTCCCGCGGTTTGGTCCTCCCCTCCCATTGGTTTCTTGTTCCCGCGGTGATTGGACCGTCATCTTCCGTCTCACGGCACGACCTGGTTCGCTCATGGCGGCTGGTCAATCCTTTTTCCCCTTACTCACTCACTCACTCACTCCCTAATAGTAGTAGCACTAGATAGACTGGTTCTTACCTACTTACTTACTTACTTCCATGGCCACCGCGCATTTAGGGAACACGCCAATTACAGTTAGACTTTGACAAATGATCAGGCCGCAGATGGCTGTGAGGCTCCCCCCTCCCCCCAACACTTGAATTTTGGTTTCATGGCCCCATTTTTGTCGTGCATATTTTGCCTCTGCGCTAATCCGCGGGGCATGGTGGCATTCATGTTAGGGGGTTGTGGGGTTGATTTCCACAATTATAGTTCGACCCTGAGCTACGACAAGAACGCATTACTGCCAAAATTAAACCCATTCCCCATAGCCAGGCGGATGTCCTCGTACACCTCCATTCATGACTTCTCTACGAGTCAACCAAGTTCATACTAATTTGTTCTATGACGGCGGAAAGAAGTGATGCGTGTGTGTGTGTGTGTGTGTGTGTGTGTGACTGGAAAAGCGGATAGGGGACCTCGGTTATTAGTTACTACCCTTCATCTCTTCCGTTGGCCGATCGACATTTTGGGAAGGGTAGGGGCTCAAGAACCGATAACCGATAACGTTCGAATCAACCTGAAGGAGAAGAATCCTGGGTTGATGATATTTATAGACTCGCTTTTGACGGGTCTCGGACAAGAAGAAGAAGAAGATGGTGTTGTGAGGGAGAATCTGAGTCTTCAAACATAGCTTCAACATTTTATTTTAGTAACTAACCCGTGCATGATCCATGTTGAATGGTGTCTCAAATTTCCAATATGGAGTCTGTTTTTTTCTTTTCGTTCCAAGTTGCGTTGTCTAAGATCGCTGCGTCCTCCATGGCGTGGCTATTCACACAGGAAATAAAAAACATGATATTGGCTTTCCGAAATAGCTCGGCTCATGGCTCTCCTATTTCTTACCGTCAGGGGGTTAACTAACGAGGGTTTTTTTCGTGAGATCAGAGTAAAGCGAATCTGTGCTACAGTGCTGTGGGAAAAGGAAACAACTTGCAAAATTGAATCATCCGTTCTGAACTTTCTCTTTTTTTCTGGCGAACAAGATCGATGTACTTGAGGAGGGGTTGTCCATGGTAGATCAGGGTAAGTGTGAATCTCTCAGGGTCTATACCCCCACACCACAACATCCATGCTATAATGCTGTGGGAAAACCAAGCTGCAGACAGAATTATTCGTTTAAAGATATATCCATTATATATTGAGAACAGACAGCCCTTCTCAAGCAGGATCGATCTTCTTTGTAAAAACAAACAATCACGGAGGAGGGCGGGTGCAGATATCGAATCCTCTTCAGCTCCATTTCACCGTTCACGCTCACTGGATAATTATATACTCAAAGGAGAGTCCAGTTTTCTATATATATATATATATATAATGATGATTGGATCTCGGTGGGATATTTTTAAAGAAAGGCCTTCAGCTACTCACTTACTCATGACACTTGAATAGTGTCAAATTTGGCTTTCTTTTTAATTTTTGGTAAATTGAGTTTTCTCCACCTTTCTTTTCTTCTTTCTTCCTTTCTCCAGTGACATCTGTCTCGGGACGGATGTTGTTATCCAAATTTTATTGCCATTTGATTGGATAAACACCCTTTTCCCCCTCTTTTTCCAGGGTTCGTATTGATCGCCTAGGCAACATGAACCGAAAAGAGTCCAAAGAGTTGAGCTGGATGTGAGAGAGAAGTAGGGTGATAATCCATCAGCTGAGGAATTGAATCAATACACATACACCCAGCTTTTGCATGAACGTGTGTCAAAAATCGGATGATGGATGATGGATGGGTGATGTGGGTGTCGAAGGCTGATGTTGTTGTTTTGAAGTAGTAGAACATTGGGTCAAGTTTCCTCTGATGTTACAGATGGATGTTTGTTGTGATTCATGGTTCGTTTCGTAGAAATCAGATGGCTAGCCTATCAAGACTAGCGATGGCTCCGCGGTGAAGACTCGATAGACCCTGTAAGGGACTTCATAGACTCCGGAGTGTCGAAATCTAATATTATAACATTCGGAGTAATGACCTTAATGGGGAATTTTCAGGGCTCGTTACAATTATATTATTTATATGCCCCTCAAACCAGTCAAAAAATCTCGCTAGAATCAGCCATCTCCCATTCTTCACTCCGCGTAATCGGCCAAACCTCGCAAAGGTCTACGGTTAAGGGTGACAACTAATTCTTTGGGACCATGAGGTTGAAGCTTTTGACCGAGATCTGGCTTTTTGGGCGTTGCACACCTTGGTCTACGCGTCATGTTAGGATCGCACCTTGGGTGATGCCTGAAACAGTCACTCGCTGAAGTTGATTCTATAAACAGACCGGGCTATAAAGTCATCTACTTTTTCTCAGTAAGTCGAGATAAGGTTATTCTAAATGTTTTTATTACGTTATATGTGGGGGTGAAGAATAATAAGCGGTTTACAGTCCAGCTGATGAGTCTCCATTGTTCGGGTAACTGACCAATAGCACGGGTTTTTCGATTATTTTTGGAGAGCACACTAATATGCATATGTATGGTTGCTTATGGGGATAACGGAATTGGCGTGCAATCACCGGTGGTTCTAATTGGTTTGCGCAAACCACTCAAAAATCTACTCCCCCACCCCTTCCGATGGACCGGCTTTTAGGGTGAAATTTACGGAACAAGGATGACCCTCTCAGTGGGCGGGTAGTCATCCATCGTTTGTCACGAGAGGATCGTGCAGTTTTTGAAAACTTCTTGTAGGAAATTTTTTTAGAAAAACCCCAAAGGCATTTCATTCCGAGTCGAGGTCATGTGTGCGACTATCGGAACGAGGGAAAAAGAAAAGGAAGCATGTCTATTGCTCTGGCAGTGGATGACAACCCAGTCGTTGCTAGGGAAATGCGGATACATTCAATACACTCCACTACGCACGGCACATAATGTAGTGTTTTGTAGCCGAAGACCTTTCGAGCTTTTTCAACGCGTGTTCCCCAGGTAGTCATTGACCATACGTAGACATCGACCACGGAATCTCCTTTCTGGCACTTTCTGGAATTTGAAATTCACAACTCTGATATAGAAGATAGCTGTTGATCATTTCTTCCGTGCTGGATGGGGTCTCGTCACCAGCTGGAATAAATGATTTGACTGTTGCAGGGATGGCTGCTGACGGTATAGATACAGGCCAAAGGCTCCGAAAAAGAACACGATTTAGCAATCCTACAAAGTCTTCGATATTGAAGCCAGTCTGATCCAAAGAAAGGGATGGGAAGATTGGTACCATTTTAGCTGAGGATCTCGATAGTTGTGGCTTATTCGGCAGAACATTTTTGGAGGAGGCAAGCGTACTCCTGGAGGTTGAAGAGCACGAGGGCGTTGGGTGTCGAACGTTCAGAGCTACGTAGTGCAGCTAGTGGTGAGTGTAAAATGATTCCCGCACAAGCCACGTGGCCCTTCTCGTGCTCTCCCTTCGAGCTCCACAGGGCACTTGATCGAGCAAATGGCTCTATTTCTAATCGGCCAGTCATCGTCGACTCCCGCTCATACCGAAGGTGATCACTTGACTGCTAAAGTGCTCATTCCAGTCTATACCATCCTAATCCAACAAGCCAATATCCACAGTCTTGCTCGATCGTGACCCGTCACCCCATTTCTGGGATGCTTCGGTGCTCCCCTCCTGTCAGTATTCAGAACCTATGGTTCAGTTGCAGCACAAGGACCTACCACAGAAGCTCTTCAATGATCTTTTCTTTGTCAGAGCATTCATTCGAATACTGATTTTATCAGTTCAAACAAGGTCATCTGGATGGATATTGTTTATATGGCACTCGGGATCCGCGGGAAGACTGTTCAAGAATCTAAGGACTTGTGGGCCACCAGAGCCTCGAAGCAGACACGAAAATTTTCTTCCTAAAGGTGCTGTTTATTGACATTAATTACTCGTGCTTCAAAGTTCCACGACGTAATCCATGACCCTTCTTTCCACATAATTATGATCTGCAACATGTGATGGTTCGTGTCGATGTCAAAGGTTTATGTGTACAGACTGCGAAAGTCATCACATATGTCAAACAAGACTGCTACACAGTGCTCGCATATCATTGATGCTGTTACTATGGGGTGACCAGTCCCGTGTAGACATTCTTTCCCCTCGCCAATTACACCCCGCCCCAACTTAGCTCTTGAGTCCGGTCATATACCCAAAAATCGAAGCAACCTGGGTGACTTCTCGTTCTTTTCAGGTATTCTGAATGACTCGACTTGCCGGTATAAATCATCTGCTTTTGTGGCGTTGCCCAAACACATTAGTCCAGGAATCCAAATTGATAGGGGGTTCTCATCTTTTGATCTCGGGTTGAGAATCTTTTGATCTCGGGTTGAGAATGGGTTTACTGTCTTTTTGGAAAGGGGGCGTGCCTGACCAAACTTTCGTTAAATCTTTCCAGAAAAAGCAAAATCGCGGACTATGTTTATATTAGTAATTGGCCCCTGACATTAAGTCTTTTGTCAGAGGCCGACTCAGATTCTATTGTGTGTTGGGCATCGCTTGTTGTTTTCGTACCCTTTGTATAGAAATCTTCCTTCTCACGATGTTGGTTTACTCGAGGTTTCCTGATCTCGATATTCCCCGCCGTGGTGAGTAATCGAGCTTCCCAGCTGCCACTGATACCTGTGAAGTCGGATAGTTGTTAGCTGTGACACTCCAAATGACCCAGACGGCACACCTTCAGGGCAGAATCCGAACATCAAGTTCTCTTGATTCAGAGTGGGACAGCCGGGTTAATCCGCTCACCGTCATTGTCGCTCTGAACATCACTGCGGGGACTGCGGAGAACAGGTTCTATTAGGTGGACTTCGGATCAATTATCTCATCAAATCGAGGTAAGGATTCTGGTTGTTCTCAATTCATTGGTGCAACCCATGGCATTCGTATCAAGCTCAAAACCACATCGAGCATATAAACCTGTGGTTCATCTTGTTATCACCATGGCATCAGACTAGGTGTACTAGTTGGCAAGGGAAAATGGACGCCCGAGAGGCAGGAGTGCAATAATTAGTTCCGCGCCATGGTAGTGCTATGTTTGGGTGATCTATCTGTCAACCCAAGGGGTTTGGATAGAATGGCCGCCCGCCCTTGATGCACAGCTGGGGAGATTGGCATCCGCCCCATTTTCAACGCAATGATGGATGATCAACGATGGACAAGTCAATCTTGTTTTTATCTGAACCACGAGATCAATACGTTTTTGCCCCGGATTTCTCATGAAAGCTATTTTTGTTACTTGGTGCTGCCTCAGAAAACTTTTGCACTTGATTGTATCCCGCTACAGTAACCCATGCCTCACGTTTCGGGTGTTGCTCCTGTACAGCACTGAGGTACTCGATACCTTTAAGAGCCAGAAGCCACAGCTAATTACTCGGACTTCTCGTTCTGTTCTATACAAGTGCATTGCCTCTGGACGTCTGCCTGGTTACATGTGTGTGAGACCTCTCGTATTGCACGGCCGGTGTTTGGCGGAAGAGCTAAGGGATAGACACAGGAACCGAATCTGGACGGAAGGTTCATTTCTATTGTTCTTTACTTTGTGAACTCCCGATCAATTTGTCACAGATGGGACAACGAAGTGGTTCTTGGCATGTACTCACACTCTCGCATTGGTATTCCATCTGTGAAAAATAATGCTTCTAGTCATTTTCGAACGCTCGTTCTTTATCGCTGTAGAACGGGCTTAATCGGTGGGCTCTGGAATTCGAAGTGCAAATTTGGGCAAGCTAGTACACCGTGATCGAATCAAAGCCATCAAGGGTATGTTCAACATCGTGTCGCGAATCACTTCCATATCTCCATTTTTTCTCATGCCCTCGCCACCAAGGTTATATTTTACTATAATCATTGTACTTGCTTGATGTGGAGGGTTCTTCCTCGCAGTATCATCCGCTGTTGGAGTTATTTAATCTCACGGTGACCGTACCATCAGAGACTGTATGGAAGTTAATTCTTCTTCCGATATCAGAACGGAGTGATTCCGGCTTTGAACATTGGTTCACTGAAAGAACCGGTGGCATCGGTAAAAAGAAAATAGGGAGCTGTGCAAAATGACGTTGCTCTATAATTTGTAAGAGTAAAGAAAGCATCCACACGAGTGTCTCGCTGGATATAGACTTCCCGAGGTAGACTTTCTTGAATATCGATGGAGCTTGCTTCAGTTCCACCGTATTGTCGGTGTGATTTATGACGTGCTCGTGTCGTCTGAGGCCTGTCAGGCCCGTGCTTTTACGAGTCACAGACAACTGAATGAATAAGGCATGTCAATCGGCTGAACTTTCATGTGACGCACTTCTAAATGATAGTCAATAGCATTTGAGCACGCGCAACTATGGCGTTGAACTAGTCATCGTTACGCATTCGTATGAAAAGAGACAGCGAGACAACCATCATAATCATAATGCAATCATAATGCACGAGTGTCCAGTGGAAAATGCCGAGCTACAGCATGGTGATCGACTCTGATTGCTTGTGATCACGTATACCATTAGGTCTGGGTTGGCAGGATGAGTATAGCCCGCTGGCTTTCCCATCTCCCCAAAGCCACCGCCTCCGGCAACAATAGGGCAAGATCTGCTGTCATATCCATCCCACAAGATGTTCAAGAGTTCATTGACAATTACCCTGCCATAGATGAGGATACCAACGCCTCCGAGAACCTGGCATTTTATTCGAATACGCTGCGCTGCAGGCCAGATAACCACCTCATCGACGAGATACATAAACAGTAGGCACGAGATCACGTTCCAGGTTCATTTTTGATGATATAGATATACAGATGGATGGGGGATTACGGAAAATTGGAGTACAAACATGGGTTCATTCAATGGCTGTTTGTATTGCCCCTGAGCATCAAATGAGAAGCTGATGTCGATGATTCACAGATTCCCAATCCGCGAAGTTGGGATGAATATGGAATCTCAGCCTCTTCAGCCACATGAAATTGAATGCATGAGAGTGGATACGGAAATCATGAGGCGAGTAATCAGGTCGTATGAGTTGATGCTTGATTTCTATGGTATGCGGTTGCTGTCCCCGGAAACAGGACTTCTCGATCGAGTTCTCTCCCCACGGGACTTTGAAGCACGTTACAAAAACCTCGTCAGTGAGTGTAATCTCATGCTTCATACACGTTGGATGAAAACCTGCCGGGCACGTTAGCCTCCTCTCATAACTATCTTCGTATCTCACGGATCCTCAAATGTCTTTCGGAGCTGGGTCTTGAGCATCTCAATGCGGGGTTCTTACTGCATGTGCTCAATGAACAGAGTGAATTCAATAACCTGACAACTAGTGGCCTTCGGAACAGCATGGATAGGTGGTGGGCAAATTGCCTCAGAAATCAGGAAGACCGAATGTGGATGAGAGCAGTTATAAAACGAGTCAGGGAGGGTGGACCCGTGTTCACTCGAAAGGAATATGAAGAAATGTTATGGAGCCGAAAGCGCAATGGGCTATTCCAGTTGAACGCTCCGTGTTGATGTTGTAGTCGAACTTCTAGGCATTAGTGTAAGTACAAAATTATCCGTCAGGGTAGTCTAGCTGATATAAATCGTGAAACCAAAAGACAATGATTTGATACTCACAGCATATTGTAAAGGATCTTTACTTTAAGATAGCTGCTTGAGTGCCTCAAAGAACATTTCACTATGTCGTTGCACGTAAAGAGGACTAACATTACGGAGTAGGTCTTCAATTGTCTCGAATGTCTGTGTTATATCCTCGTTAGGCTTGCACTCTACCTTCCAGAAAGAGTTGTTTGTTAATAGGAAAGCGTTGGAAGGGACCAGAGGCTCTACCTTATACCCCTGTTGTGTAAGCGATACTTCGAGAACATGTCCCTCCAATATTTTTACTCGAGCCACTGCTTGTAAAGGTCCAGCATCGATGAGTTCAAAGCCAGAGATCACGGGTCCTTGTTCTATTAAGCCACGACGGAGCTCTTGACCGAAGAATGAGCTCATAGAGTTGTTGAATTGAAAGTGAGAGCACCAAGGTAGTGGTTAAATATTGCAGAGAGTATAGTCCTTGATTTTACGGGAAGGGAATAACTGTCCAAGTAGTAGTGACGAACTGGGAGGGTGAACGTGAAATGTGATGTCTTTTTTTGGTTAGATAAATAGATTACATAATGCCACGATGACGTGAAACTATTTCTCTTTTGCCTCTGGAGAACGCCTTACCAACTGCTTTGGGCATAATTGACTGCATATCGTATACATAGTCCTCACTGTGTGGCGCAGACATGGATATCTTGAAGGCTGTCGAGACTTATGTCAATAAGTTGGTGTCAACACCCTCGGCTATGAAGGTCCTGTTGTTGGACTCGCATACGGTATGCCTCAGCCATAGCACGACCCATTACCCAGTTTAGCTTCTCTGCTAGACGCCTATAGTCTCGCTTGCCTCGACACAGTCCACCTTACTTTCATACCAAGTGTACTTGACTGATCGAATAGACAACAAGAAACGAGATCGCATGCCTCACATGAAATGTGTCTGTTTCCTCCAAAGCAACGATTCAAGCATGGGAGCGCTGGAAGCTGAGCTTCGAGAGCCTAAATACGGAGAATATTACTTGTGTCAGTTGGTGAATCGGCTTGAATGATGCCCAAGTTGTGACTGGCCGCTGACTATCGCTATTCAGATTTTAGCAATATCTTGACAAAGGCAGAGATAGAGAGACTAGCTGAAGTCGACGAGTATGAGGTAGTCCGAGAGGTCCAGGTGCGCCACAAGAATACACTTTGGCTATCATGCATCTGAACCTAATATCAGGAATATTTCGCAGATTATACGCCGTTGCTTCCTTGCTTGTTCTCCCTGAATCATGTGCCCACGATGCTCCGACCACTTTACGGAAAGAGTCCGAATTTCTGGAATGCAGATGCACTTGAGAGTCATGTCCGGGGAATCATCGCCGTCTTGTTGAGTCTAAGGAAGAAGCCAGTAATCCGGTATGAGAGAATGAGTGCGATGGCCAAGACGCTGGGAACAGAGATACAAGTACATTTGCATTGTATCTCAACGGTCTCTCCGCTAATCAATGGGATGTAGCGCCGTATTCAAACCGAATCTTCACTTTTCGATTTCAGATTGACTCAAGTCCCCCCTCTTTTATTAATTCTCGATCGTAGAAATGATCCAGTTACACCTCTTCTTACACAATGGACATATCAAGCTATGGTGCACGAACTTTTGGGAATACAGAATGGTCGAGTCGATCTGCGAATGGTCCCTGATATTCGGCCAGAGCTTTCAGTACGCTCCTCCTCTGGTCCGCACTGCGTGGCTCACCTTACTCTAGGAAATTACATTGACGACCTCAACTGATCCATTTTTCCAAACACATTATCTATCTACATTCGGTGACCTTGGAACAGCACTGAAGGATTACGTTCAGAACTATCAATCCAGATCCCTGGCATCAGCACCGGCCAACATACAGTCTATCGCGGATATGAAACGCTTCGTTGAGGAGTATCCTGAGTTCAGGAAGCTTGGAGGAAATGTGAGCAAACATGTTGCACTCGTTGGTGAACTTAGTCGTTTGGTGGGGCGGGATAAGCTGCTCGATGTAGGAGAGATAGAACAGGGCCTTGCGACGAGCTCGGGCGCTGATTTCAAGGTCTGTCTTTTGGCAATATAATGGCCAGAGCTCTTAAGGTCCTTCCCAACTCAGGTTGTACAGTCCATCGTGACGGATCCTGCAGTACCGCCGTGGAACAAACTGAAGATTGCGATACTTTACGCTCTTCGTTACCAGAAATCTCAGCAATCGAATATCGCGAATCTCATCAACCTCTTACTTTCAAATGGTGTGCCCCGCGAAGAAGCGAGGGTAATTGATATCTTTTTGAACCCTTAGCCACAGTCTAACTTTTTTTCAGCTTGTGTACGTGGCACTCAACGTCGCAGGAGCAGACCAGCGACAGGATGACCTTTTCTCAACGGAATCTTTGTATGCAATGGGCCGCTCTGCACTGAAAGGACTCAAGGTACAGATCTCTGTCTTGGATTTCTGTCATTCCAGGTTTATACTTATCTTCAATGTCAGGGTGTCGAGAACGTATATACGCAGCACACTCCCCATCTTACACAGACCGTGGAAAATCTGTTCAGGGGAAGGCTTAAAGAGACAAGTTATCCTTTCCTCGAGGCCGCTGGCCCGAATCAAGGACTGCAACGGTAAGTTTGAAACCAAAAAGGTCCTCGAGTTCTGTTCTGATGTTCTTCTTGAGCCCTCAAGATGTTATTATCTTCATGATTGGTGGTGCCACCTATGAGGAGGCGAGAACTATTTCATTGTATAATCAGGATCCCGCAACTGCCTCAAATGGAGCTCTCCCACCTGGAGCTGGCGTCCATATGCTCCTTGGCGGGACATGTGTCCACAATTCATCAAGGCGAGTAGCTCAGGGAAGGTTGTATATGATTCCCCTCAACGAGCCCTTCTTTAGTTACTTGCAAATGCTTCGATCGGCGGCAGAGAACTTCCCGTCAACCATTTACGATCCACCACCCGAATCAGCATCGAATGCTCCCATATTGAATCTGAATCTTGGTGGTGTCAACGTCAGTCTTGGAGGAGCCGCAGGTAGCGGTGTCTACCGTACCAGCAGTGATGCAGTCGGGGTGCAGGCTGACGGGCTTCGTGATGGTGTTATGAATCTCATTGGTAAGGTAAAACAAGGGGTTGACCGTATTGCACAGTAGCGACAGCGCTGCGCTGCTGGACACATATTCCTGTGAACATATAGGCTCATTTATAACTATGTACAATGTCTGAGACAATTATTCGAGGACAATGCTAAATGTCTTAGTTATTCTGGTTCGCCACATCACACCTTTGAGTGGACACGTCGATTTTGATCACGTGAACTCAATGGTTGTTTACGAGTACAATTCTTTCCACTTCTACCTCTTATATTCTCTTCTGATTAACTCGGAATTCCTGGGTAGACGTTTCCGGGAAGGAAACTGGTCACGATGGCGAAAGGTATCTTCAGTAGTCTTAAGGGCATGGATGCCTTTGGAAAGGTTTGCTAAATTAGACTTGCGATGAATCAACATTAACAATTACGAACGGCAGACAACAGAAGATGTGAAAGTCAAGACTCGTACTGGGGCATTTCGTCAGTCTCATGTACTCTCATCGAGTGGATTTGTTCATGCAATACCCCATCTTTAGTGACGCTCATCGCCGCTGCAATTATCCTCACGTTCACTTCACTCGAGTTTTTGGACTATCGAAAAGTTTATACGGAAACCTCGATTGTGGTTGATAAGAGTAGAGGCGAAAAGCTCACTGTCAACCTCAATGTCACCTTTCCTCGTGTTCCATGCTTTTGTACGTAGAATTTATTTGTGTTTCAGCCCACTTAAACTCACCAATTGTAGTGCTTAGTCTAGACGTGATGGATATCAGTGGCGAAATTCAGCGTGACATCACGCACAACATTCTGAAGATTCGTTTGGACAAGGACGGTAGCATGGTGCCAAATTCATACAGTGCTCAATTGCAGAATGACCTGGACAAGATAAATCAAGTTAAGCAGAAGGGTTACTGTGGTTCTTGTTATGGTGGTCTTGAGCCTGAAGGTGGTTGTTGTAATACTTGTGAGGATGTTCGGATGGCTTATGTCAATCGTGGCTGGAGCTTCTCAAATCCGGATGCCATCGAACAGGTCCGTAAATTTCTCCTGTCATGTCCAACCTGAATGAAATCTGACATCATGGCCTTCTTGGCTCAGTGTAAAAACGAAGGTTGGGCAGAAAAGCTTCAAGAACAGGCTGATGAGGGATGCAGTGTTACAGGTCGCATTCGCGTGAACAAAGTTATCGGAAATATACATCTTTCTCCTGGACGTTCTTTCCAATCAAATTCCCGCAACCTTTATGAGCTAGTGCCTTACCTCCGGGACGATGGCAACAAACACGACTTTTCTCATATCATCCACCACTTTGGATTTGAAGGTGAGGTTGATTGTTCACCTTCGTCGGGATACGATCTGAAAATGGATTGATTACGGTTAGGAGACGACGAATATGATTACTGGAAAGCTGCGGCAGGGCGTGAAATGAAAAATCGTCTAGGTCTTGCTGTTAATCCGCTTGATGGTGCCCACTATCGTACCTCCAAGGCACAATACATGTTCCAATACTTCCTTAAGGTCGTATCAACGCAATTTCGGACTATGGATGGAAAAACTGTATGTCCTTTTGGCATGTGGAGTTATATGCATTACGAGTTGACTGAGGACCATTTAGGTCAATACTCATCAGTATAGTGTTACTCACTTTGAGCGTGATCTTATGGAGGGTAGTTCTGGAGAAACCCCGGGGGGTATTCACGTCCATCATGGCACACAAGGCCTTCCCGGTGCCTTCTTCAATTATGAAATCTCGCCCATTCTTGTTGTACACTCTGATACGAGACAATCTTTTGCGCATTTTATCACATCGTATGTCCTCCCCGCTCTGTTGCCAATATATATATATGCCAACGCCATCTTTCGTAGAACGTGTGCAATTGTTGGAGGGGTTCTGACTGTCGCCTCTCTCCTTGATAGTGTACTGTTTGCCACTTCCCGCGCTTTGAAAAAGTCTGGCACCGGTGGATTTGGCAGTTCTTCAAAACTCATGTAACATTATTTAATATCTCTTGCAAACGGCTATTTCTAACGATTACTGGGATTCGTGCGGTAACTAAAGTAGAGACTACAGATGACGATTTGCACTGGAAAAGATGAACGCTCAGAACTTCATCTTTTGACTCTAGGTTTGGAATTTGTTGATGTGTCCAGTTTTCGTTTTTTGTCTGGTGGCCGCGTACTGGAGGGCGAATCAATATCGAAACTCAGGTCATCCTAGAGAAAACAACATTCCACATATTAGAGTAACCACTCAGTCTGGGAAAAAGACAAGCCTACACCAGCGCCAATCATGAGTTCATCATCCTCATCATCTTTGTCAGAATTGTCAGGTACATAATTATCGTCGTCTATGGTCTGGCGAGCACGTCTAGTTTTACGAGGCCGTTGGGAGGTTAAAACAGGTTCTTCTGGTAATTCGGACGGTAGAGGTTCACTGCAGTCCTCGTTTGATTCTTCTTCTTGTTTCACCTTCACAACAGCACGTACTCTCCGAATGAAAATTTGTCGGGGTTCTTTTGATGTATTGGTATTAGGAGAGGCAGCAGACATATCAGGAGGTGAAACAATTTTCTTTTTGCGAGAAGTTGCCGTTGATTTAGCGGTCACGCGGACGGGGGAACGGTTCGTAGGATTCGTAGCTGAAGTTGAGGCTTTTGTGGTTTTTTGAGTTACTTCAGTGTAGGAAGGTAGTTCGCTTTGGATTGGTACCTTGCGCTTGACTGGCTTGCCAGTCGAACGAGAATTCTGTGATGGAGTAGGGCTTCGAGCGAGATTGGGGTCCTGGGTGGAGGAACCAGGTACGGTTGAATGATATGTCGGTGGTTGAGATGCATCGGAGTGTGTCGTTAATAATGTGGTGGATTTTGAATTTATGAGTGGGACCTGCCATTCCAAGGTCAATTGGCCGAACGGTGTAGAAGGTGTATTTGACAAACTATCAGTCGTTCTGTGCCTAGTTCATCCATCTGTGAAACTAACGAACATCGTTCCTGCTCAACACGCAGGAAATGCTCCTGCCAATTCTTCGCTTGATCTTTCCATTGATTGGTTTCGCGTTGCAGTAAAGCATAGTTCTCGATATGGTGGCTTATCTGGATAGAAGTACCATATAAGTTATTGTCAGCGGAGCAGAGATCAAATGCCATTTTACTGTCAGCTCCGTTTCATCATCAGGAAACGTCACCGTACAAGGGCTTCGCTGTAATGTAACCAAACACGTACCTGAGCCTTGAGTTCCAGAATATGATCTTTGAGTCGTTGTGATTCATTTGTTGACTCCTGCAATGCCTTCAATGCTTCATCTCGTTGATTTCGAGCTTGTCGTGCATCGGTTTCGGCGCGTGCAATGTCACCATGGGCTTGGTTCTGGAACACATCAAACTGGATAGAGCTCAGTAACCGGTCGAGCGGGCAGGACAAAAACATACAGCTTTGGTTGCAGACTTGGTGAAAGCGGAGATAGAATCAGAAAAGAGGGAAGAAGGATCAGCTTTCTTGGTGCTAGTCATGGACTGAATTGAAGTCGGAACGAGGTGGTTACACGTGACTAACACTGACTGACAATACACAATACATGGTGCAGTCGGCGGTGGTCATTGCCAAATAGCTTAGCGTAGTTCAGATATCCTCAACCTGCTCCTCTAGCCATGTCCACAAGTCATTTCCAAGTCGAATGTCATCTGACTCCGGGCGAGGCTTTCCCACTCGTGCCCAAGGAATCAAGAACTAAAAATATAATAAGATATGGCAGTAGTGCAAAATAATGAACCTACCTTGCCGCCGTAGTTGCCTGCCTCTTCTGCGGTAGCGGCGTACAATTGTGTGAGGGCACCTAACTTGGGCGGGTATAGGACAACGGGGCCTATGAGTTTCTGGTGAAGGGCGGTCAGACACTTGAAGACCGGGGTATGAAAGAGAATCTGACCCTCAGGAATCCTAGTATTGTGCTCTCATCGATATGGCGATGAAGCTCTGAATTGATGTTGCCTGGAACGGATTCAGTGGTGTAACTCATCCGCAAACATAGTCATTGACCTGGGTTAACGGAAATTGATACCAAACCCCGCTCGGCATATCGCCTATGGAACTCATTCGACACGACAATATTGCCCTGTTATTCACATGATAAGTCTGGACAATTTGCGAAGCAGAGGTTGAACAGACAAATTTGCTTTGTATGTAGAGCTCATATTCCGATAGTTTGTTGCGTTCAGGTCCATCCTTGAAGCTACCGAAAATTAACCCGCCCTCGCAGGCAAGGTAGCTCACAACGGAAGAGAGGTGCACCACTCGTACACTCTTGGGAGGTGAGTGACTGGCTGCTTCTAGGAGAACTGGCAGGAGCAGCTTCGTCAGGTACCAATGGCCTACAGAGCTGCTCAATTTGGAATTCTCCAATGACTAGATGGTAAATGGCTTGCCCATTACGTTCGTATGGAATTGGAGGTCATACCCCTCGGCCAATGAAGTGTGAGGAGGAACCATGACACCGCTAATTAATGAGGCATTAATATCAAGATATGGTTGAGAATGCAGGCGCACGCATTATTGATTAAGAGGTGCAACTCTTTCTCTTTGCTGGCAAGGTAGGGATCGGTTAGGCATACTCCGCCGCTGAGTATATGTCATCAACTACCTCGAAAACTCCTCTACGCTTTTCTTGAGGCTTTTCAGACTACACAAGTCCAGAGGGAGGAATATTGCTGTCTTTCCGGTCTCCCTTTCCAGTTCCGCAATTGCAACCGCTGCCTTCTCTGCATTTCGACAAGCGAGGTAGACCTTGGCATTGTGCACGAGCAAAGCCTAGCGAACACGTAGAACGAGGCTCGGCCCCTTTACAAGTTTCAAACACGCACCTTGGCCGTTTCCTTCCCAATCCCACAGTTTCCTCCAGTAACTAGAACAACTTTTCCTGCAAGGTTGGGTATGTCTTTCTCGGACCAAGTTGGGCGGGGTATCCAGAAACTTTGGTCGAGAGATTCGCTAAATCCGATGGTACGGAAGTGGGCCCAAGAGTGTAGAATTGGCATTGCATATGAACAACGCCTCGGTCGGCGTCAATAAACACCCTCGTTGTCAGTGACATCAACATCAACATTACCTTGTAGACAACATCAATCAAGGTTACAGCTATCGGGTGCAGCTCACAGTATACACCAGGTCGATCGTTACTCGGCAGGGCCTCCAGCATGTGTTGAAAAGTATGTCCTCCCTGTACCAGATCCGCTCAGAGCAACCTCGAATTTGCCAAAACCAGCATCGTCTTCCCGCTGAGCTAGGTCCCCAGGACTTCTCATCGGTAGTTTTGGTAGTTGACAGAAATCTAGCAGCCTGGTCCCTATGAGGGGATGGTTGGTCTGCCCACCTCACGAGTAATCACAGCATCTCAAGTGCCCAACACGTCCCAGAGAACTGGGAGATGCACGCAAGCATACACAGGAGTAGAAAAACCGAAAAAACCTCAGATGAGAGAGAGCAAGACTACCCGTTCCATCGATAGACATTCGTTCTCCAGGAAGCAAGAATCTCAGGTGGCACAAACGCGAACCTAGAAACAAACCAACGAGCCATCCAACATTACTGACGTACTCATCCAACGATTGCGTGTCCTAACTAAGACCTCCTACAACTACAACATACAATCTACTACTAACTTCTCAGTCAACGTCTACATGATACTGACATTCTTCTCCTACAGGAGCTGCAGTGGCTGGATAGGTATGAACCTGCAAGGCATTGATATTAGCTGGTTACAATGTGTGGGTCTCTTTGTTGTGGCAACCACTTGGCTTTGGACACACTTGTTAGTTATCCAAGAGAAACCCAATAAAGAGTTCTTGTTACAATCAATAATACCTCATATTCTATAGATGTTCGTCTCATATCTTACATGCTTTGGACATGTGTTGGGGTTGTTTTATGATTATACTTATTTACTATGTCTTGTATACTATGTCTTGTATTTTCTTCATGTTTGTCACATCCTGATCTGGTTATATCTGTTCCAACCCATAGATAATGTCAGCTTTCTCATTTGCACTCCTATATCTCATCTGGTGTAGATCATACTCTGCTTAGTAAGCACATGGCCCATGATTAGTAGTTGATAGAAAAATTTATACAGGAAGGTTGGCCTCCAACCAATACTACTTTTCTCTCTTTGTTGCTCCCTTTCAGCTCTCCATAGAAGTATACACCACAGGTAAGTGGTTGCCAGTTGTTCACACTATACCATGCTGCTATGCACTCTGTTCCTTCCAACAGGTTATGGGCCCCAGTTGCCTTAATCTCTAGTTAGTGCTTTTTTAGGTTGCTTTCTATTGATAAGAAGGACTTGACCAACTCCACTAGTATGCTGACATCTTGTCACTCCTAGGCCTGTTATGGATTGAGTTGATTCCAAATTACTTCATATCTACAGGATCTCTTTATATCTTATATGTGCTAATGGCCTATCACTGGTTGGGTTGAACATTTGTGCTTTAGCTAGCTACATTTGCTCCCTAATTTATGCTGATCATCTTTATTAATGGTAATGGCCAACTTCATCACTACTCTCTCCAAACTTACTGGCCTTGCTGACTATCTTTTTTAGGAAATTCATATCAAATCAACTCTTGCTCTCATCATCTACTCTGGGGCTGTCTTTACTACTGGTAATATGCTGAATGCTTCAGCACTTCCTTAAACTACTGATGTAGATGAAATAGCCAGGAGAAACTTCTTAGGCTTCTAAGTCTTAGTTGTTTTTAACTCTATCTTATCAAATAACTTGTTAATGTATGGCCAGCCTAATACTGAGGCTCTTTTGTTATGATCTCATGACCTTAGAGTGGGTTAAGAAAAGGAACTTTGTATAGGGTTTATACAAGAGAACTTGATAGAGAACTCTGTACAGGATTGTCTATTACTAAAACTCCATGGTTCATGCTAACTACTTCTAGCCTACCCTAAACAGCCATGTATTTGTCTTAAGATTAACATGTGTTAAACATGCTATATAACATTATTCTTTCAAAATCTTCTATGCTCTTTTATGTGACATGTGATCATATAACTGTGACTGTGACAGTAATGTCACTCTTAAACTCTGACACCTTTGAGCTCATTTTCTAACTCTTGTGAAAATACCTGGTTCAGCATCAATTTTTGCTAATTATCAGAGAATAATCATATTTCAAATTTCTAGTGATTAGAGCTTTGCTCCTCAGATTGCTGAGCTTAATTCTTTTTATATGAGACTCTATGAGAACAACTGCAATATACCTCTTTTCTTACAGATTAATAATTCACTGAACTTCTTGACTCAGTTTATCCAACTTGTGCAAATTATTCTTAAATATGATAACATAATCCTATATACCAATATAAAGACTGTAATGAAGGACTTTGTAATCTTAAAGAGATACTATGTTTTTTGTATAAGAGTAAAAAAGTATCTCATAATAGCTTTTATAAAGATGAATAGCTTTTGGACTCTGGTATCTCTGCTTACTTTACTCTATTTGAGTCTGACTTTGTTAATATAACTCTAGATAATTATAGCTGAGTTGAGACTGCAAAATTAAAGATATCACTGTTTATAATTGCTTCTGGTACTATTCTGATTGAACATAAAATCTTGATCCTAAGAAAGAGACTACTAAAGTTGCTGTGTTAAAACTATGGCCAGTATATTGTGTTACTGGTATGTAGATGTATCTTCTCTCTACTAAACAGATTCTTCAGTCTGGATTGAAAGTGGAAGATGACAAAAGCAGTTTTACTTTTTGTAATAAGTCTTGGTAATGCTGTTCTATTGGCTATTCTTCATCTTTGGAGCAATATCCAGATTATAAGAACTTATATTCTCAAGCATGATGTTCCTATTTTTATGAGTCTTGTAATAAGACATCTAGAATTTGAGACTTTGTATTATTGTTTTGGACATGCCTCTGATGAGATCATATGTTATGTTCTTAACAATGTTAAAGATGTGAAGAAGATCTATTTTCCAACATAAAAAATGTCTACTATAGTTGTACTCTTGAAAAGATGTATCAATGTAGTTTTCCTGAAAACCTTACTTACTTTAGTGAGCCTCTAGGATTGATCCACTCAGATCTTCTTAAACTCTCTATCTTGTCTTATTTAAAATACAAGTGAATAATTACATTCCTTAATAACTATTTCTCTTTTTACAAAATATTGCTTTTTTGCATCAAAAGTCTGAAGCTGCAGATGCAATTAAGTCTATTTTCTGAATGTAGTCAAATACTACTTTCCATTCTATGAAGAGGTTGCACACTAATAATAGGAGAGAATATGTAATGTTAGAATTACAATTCTTTCGAAGAGAGCAAGGGGTTATTCATGAGACTAATAATATTCCTTATGTATACCAACAAAATAGTCATGCTGAATGATTGGACTGTATCTTGTTTGAAAAGGTACAGTATTATATGCAAGTCTACCCATCCAGAAATTATATCCCCATGATGATATCATTTCTAAATTATACAAGCCTGCCTTTCTTGCAGCACACCTTCTGGCAGTGCTACAATTATCTGGGTATTCTGTCTTTTATGGTAGAAATACTTTTATTTCAACTTGGTCTTCCATGATGGAGTTACTCTTGTCAGTGTCTCAATACTGAAACCTTTGCTCAGGGTAATAGAAGCTTTACCACTAAAACCCCAAGCATCTCCTATAATATCTGTTTGTATATAAGACTAGTAGTTACACTGTAACTCGCTAGTCTGATAATTGACAAAGATAATTTTTATTGAACTTGATCTCCAGTGTTCAACGGTGACACACCAAATCAGCACTCACTCCTATCTTGGACTTCTTCCTATCATCTGAAGTTGTGACTATGTGGCAGACAGACAGTGCAGTACATAAGCTGAAGCCAAGGTCATTCTACAAGTCCATTCTGTGGACTTTCACCCTGGTATGAACTGCGCCTGATATACAGTCAATATGACTTGAAGCATGTCTTTCAGATTTCTGATGGAAATTTGTAATAGTAGTTATAGCTCATATATACAATTGTACACTTGTTAGATATTTCAAGTGGAGAATACCAATATTTTAGGAGATCTTCTTAGGGAATAAACCCAAAACACTGCACTTTTGTATCTTTGGCTATAGAGTTTATGTATTTCTTCCTACTGAAGTTTGTACCAACAAACTTGTACTATATTCTGAATTGATGATATTTATTGGATATAAGGACAATGGATGATGCTTTATATGCCATACACAAGAAAATATCATTTTTTGCTCTACACATGCCATCTTTGATGAGGGACTTTTTCCTAAATATACTAACTCTCACATAAAAGAGTACAAATTATATGATGAGCTATTAGACAAAACAAGTTTAGAGATAGAACTATTAGTATCTGACTCTTCTAGAAAAGATGGATTTGCTCTAGTACCCATTCTACCCATCTAAAACAATCCTCCTACTTGTTCTCCTTCATCTTTTCTTTCTTATAAGTCTACTTCTCCTCCACCTACTTCAGAGTCTAAAAAGCCTATAGTAAAGATTGAAGAGACAAATGATGTTAACTCTAATGTTGAGATGCAACCACCTAGCCCTAAACAATCTTTACAACTATTATAAAAAAGTCCTAAATGAAGGAAATCCAAGCATCAAACTTAGATACTTTTCATAAAAGGAAATATTTATGGAGAATGAGAACATTCTACCAATATTCTATGGAATTCTCTATGGTAGCCAAGAAGGAGGTTTTCTAACCCCAACATAGCTTGTAATAGACATGAAAATGCTCATCAGGAATTACAAAGGATCTATCAGAATACATGATGTTTTTTTAATAATCCACTGCCTAGGACAGTAAGAATAAATAGAGTTAATTACCTATACAACTCATCTAACAATATTATTGAGATAAATGAGATTCCATATAATATTCAGTGGGAAGGCAAACACCCAATTATTATTGATAATAATGGAAGTAAAATAGACACTCCATCTCCTATAAGTGAATCAGCTGAGCTATCCATCACTAGCTACTTGGCATGCCTTATAAGGGAAGGAGAAGTAGAGCAAATCTACTTTCTATTAGTACAATGTACAACAGAGTCTTGCCCAATTCCCAAAAACCTTAGAGATATCACTAGATTACCAGCCAACATTCAAAAAAAAGTGGCTTGAGTTTTGTCTTGAGGAGCTGAAATCACTTAAAGATAAAAATGTTTATGAAGCTATGGATTTTTTAAAGAAAGAAAAGTGATCAAGAATCACTGGATATTCAACATTAAGTCTAATGGTTATTATAGATCTTGACTTGTTATAAAAGAACTTTCTCAGGTTGAGAGAATCAACTTTGATGAATTATTCTCTTTAGTTGTCTGCTATGAGACAGTATACTTATTTCTAGCTATTACTGCACTTGAAGATTGGGATATCTATAATGTTGATATAAAAACTGCTTATCTTTATAGTGATCTGGATGAGAAAATCTATATGAAGTAGCCTGAAGGTTTTAGGCTATCTGGCAAAGAAAAGAAAGTCTGATGACTCTACAAAGCATTGTATAGTCTTAAACAAGCTGACTTATCTTGGTGGTAGACTATGACTAAGTCAATATTAATTCTAGGATTTAAGTAATGCAAATCTGATGCTGGTGTGTATTTTCAAAAGATTTCCCACTCCTCTTAGAGTTGAAACAAAAATTTATAATGAAATGGGAATGCTATGATCTTAGAGAAACTAAAGAGTTTCTTGGAATATGTATAAATCATAACAGCAAAGATCAAAGGATCTTTGTAAACTAATCTGAGTACTTAAGCAAAGTCTTAGCATAATTTAATGTAGCAACCAACCCAACAAGTACTCCACTTCTATTGGGCTATATGTTTAAACCCAATGATAAACAGTGTGATCTCAATTTCTGTCAAAAGTATCAGCAAATGGTTGGATCTCTAATAATTAGCTCACATCCTGACATAGGATTTTCTGTAGTCAAACTTGCTCAATAGATGGAAAATCTCTCAAATGAGCATTATTGAGCAAGGTTACATCTCTATAGATATTTGCTTAATATTTGCAAGTATCAGATAGTTTATGATAGACTTAGCAATGAGTCTGTTGTAGCACACTCTGACTCAGACTAGATACAAGATTCAGAATCATGTAAATCTGTGACTGGTTACTTTACTTTAATAGCTCATGGAGTAACATTCTAGATGAGCCACCAGCAAAAGATAATAGCTTTGTTTTCAACTGAAACTAAATATATAACTCTCTTTGATTGTGGCTGTTAGCTTGTCTGGATGAGAAACCTCCTTAATGAGGTCAGTTTTAATATTCCAACTTCTCATATTTATGGCGATAATCTTGGCTCACTTTTTTTGGAGATCTAACACTATATAAGAAAAGCACTCTAAATATATTGATATTTGTTATTACTATATAAGAGATCTAATTGGGAATAAACAAGTTAAACTATATCATATTGATAGAAAGGAGAACACTGCTGACATTCTGACTAAAAATCTTAGTCAAGTCCTATTTAGTTGTTTCCATCTATCTCTTAGCTTAGAAATACTCTGAGCTTATCTACCTTTGCTTCTATCACTTAACAGCTGAAGTCTTAAGTGAGGGGGAGTGTTGCAAAGTACTCTATCTAGTAAGTGTATGGTCTATAATTACTCATGATTAGTAGTCCTAATTAGATAGTTAATAGAAAAATTTATACAAAGAGGCTAATCTCCAATCAATACTACTTATCTCTCTTTGTTGCTCTCTTTCAGCTCTCTATAGAAGTATATACCATAGGTAAGTAGTTGCTAGTTGTCCATACTATACTATGCTATTGTGTACTCTGTTTCTTCCAACAGATAAATCCTATCCATTCTATTTTAATTACTTCTTGGACATTCTTGTTAGACATTCTAGCAACTCTATGGATCTTCATCCTTATATTTGAAGACTATGTAGATTTAGGATAATTGTTAGATGTAGTTTATACTTGAAGGTGAAAATCTGTAAAGTTAGCATTCAATGAGTATGAAAACTTATCAGACTATACAGGATTGCAGGCTTTCAAAAATAACTTTGGCTTTAGCTTATATACTATACTGTTTACATGTTACTTAGTTGTAACTTGAGAAGTTAAAACAAAGTTTAAGAGAGTATGTTCTGATAGAAAGAAGTGTGTTGTCTTAATATCAGATTTTAGTATTGATAGTAATAAAAATTATGGTTAATTATTAGACTGGAGATTACAGAGTATTTGTTAGTTCTTAAATACAAGAAAAAACATCTAAAATACTTGGAAACTTGAGTGGTGCTATTATTACATAGTTTAGCAATTATCTACATTAGTGTCAGAACTATGAATGATGAACTTTATTTTATTTTTCTGCTTTTATTTTTTTCTGTTTTTTATTTTCTTTTACTTTTATTCTTATTAGGATTAGGTGTTATGAACTTAAATCCTTAGAGTTGGATAAAAGAACAAAACTCTTGTATTAGAGTAAAACACAAGAGAACTCGATAGAAAGCTCTTTACAAACTAGTTTATCTTATATACTTCTATAGATGGTCTATGCTAGCTACTGTGTACCCTACTCTAAATGACCATGTGTAAAGCATGAGATCAACATGTGTTATCCATGTTGTATGATGTTATCTTGTTCTAGAACCTTCTACTTTCTTCTCTTAAGTCTCATGACTGATGCTGTGACCACACCATCAGATGTGACTGATGTGACAGTGTGACCGATCACTTCTACCCTAACCCCAGAGTTCTAAAAATAGGAAAAATGAAAAATAAATTAAGAAAAATAAAATGAGAAAAGAAAATAAAGAAAAACTAAGTCTATAATCTTTAATCTTGATATTAGGGTTGAGTATGATATCACAGTTACACATCAGTCATATATCACATGATGCAGTCACAATCACAGTCACACAATCATATGTTATAGAAAGATATAAAAGATTCTAGAATGATAATGTCATATAGCATGTTCTATATATGTTTCTTTAGGGTAGGCTAGGTTGGTATAGTACTAACTATCAGCCAAGTGTATATAAGGTAAATACATTGTATTTAGGAACTCTATTGAGTTCTCTTATAATTAACCCAATCTAAAGTTGTTCTTCTGACTTAACTCTAGTTGTAAAATTTATAATACTAGAACTCGATTTCTTTTCTAAGACTG